>JFJP01001952.1_pt1 | contig 20260 bp, 24 predicted proteins | sample 431651 | NCBI WGS metagenome assembly JFJP01 (sample SAMN02602958, study PRJNA72255) | Microbial mat metagenome, whole genome shotgun sequencing project. | biome: fresh water; feature: sink hole; material: water; isolation source: purple microbial (photo- and chemosynthetic) mats found in...
ACGGCGACCGGCTGGGTGTATTGGCTATCGCCGCCGGTGTTGAGGGCGAGATACGTGCGCTGCTTGTAGATCATGTGATCCAGCTTGACCAATGTGGTGAAACTCTTGTCATGCACGCGGATCGACGTCAACTCGGTGGCACTGGCCGAGGCGGCAAAACGGCCGAAGGTCGCCGCCAATTCGCCGACCACCGCCGACGAACTGTCGGTCATCTCGCGCATTTGCTGGGCATTTTCCTGCATCACCGTGCCATCATGGGTCAGGCTGCGCATCACCAGCCCGATCGACTGCGAAGCGGCACGGGTTTTTTCGGCCAGTTTGCGCACTTCGTCAGCCACGACGGCGAACCCCCGCCCCGATTCACCGGCGCGCGCCGCTTCAATGGCGGCATTCAGCGCCAGCAGATTGGTCTGGTCAGAAATTTCGGTAATCAGGGTGACAGCCTGGTTGATCTCCTGACTCCGCGCATTCAGCTCGGTGATGGCATCGGCCACCTGATGGATGCGTTCGCCGATACCCTGCAGGTGGGTCACCACCTCGCTCACCGCCCCCTGGTTTTCTGCGGCCTCGGCGGCAGTCTGGGTAGCCGTGGCAGCGGCCTTGCGCATCTGTTCGGTAATCCCGATCAAATCCGCCTGGGTTCCCAGCAAATTGCCGACCAGATTGCTCGCATTCAGGTTGCCGGCGCTGGTCAGAAGCATGTTTTTCATCTGGGCTTTCAAATGTCCCGACATGCTGGCCAGCAGCGTATTGTGCGACTCTGCCGCCTCACTGAACCGGCCATGCAAACCTGAAGCCTGCGTGATGCGTTCGTAACGGCCATCCATCTGGGCGCGGAAGGAGCTTTCCGCCTCGCGGAAATAGGCTTCCAACTGGTCAAGCATGTCGTTCAGCGCCCAGACCAGGCGGCCAATCTCATCGTTATCGGGCACACCGGTAATGCGGCAGCAAAAGTTGCCCTGCCCGATTTTTTCGGCCAGATCCACTGCCTGCTGCACTGGCTCGAATGCCTGACGCAGGCGCCGCTGCCCCCAGAAAGACAAAACCACCCCGAGGAACAGGAACACACCCAGAGAGGGATGAAATCCCATAAAGGCAAAAGCAATCAGCAAAGTGACCAGCAAGAGTGCCGATTGCCCCCAGCACAAGAGCGAAAGCTTAGAGTGCAAGGACGAATTGCTCATAGCTCTTTCCATTCAGGGCTTGGTTGAGGACGGCGGCACCCGCATCGATGGCATCGCGCGCGCCGGCGCGGCCCTCGGCGGCCAGCATATCTTTATAAAGAACGGTAGCGGCTTTGACCGCAGTAGCCCGGGGTTTGCGCCGCACGGAGGTGTAGCCGGAGATGTTGTGCTGGGCGTCGCGGTCGGGCGTAACGGTGGCCAGCACCCAGTAATAACTGCCATCCTTCGCCATGTTTTTCACATAGCCGATGAATTCCTGGCCGGTGGCGATGGTGTCCCACAACAGCTTGAAGACGCTGCGCGGCATGTCGGGGTGGCGGATGATGTTGTGCTGGCTGCCGAGCAGTTCGGCTTCAGAGAAGCCGGACAGCGCGATAAAAATACGATTGGCGTAGAGAATGCGCCCCTTCGCATCCGTCTTGGTGACAATAAAGTCATCATCGCCCAGCGAACGTTCCACGCCGGTTGGCGTTACCCCCGATTTCATGTTGATTACCCTCTTGTTTTATTTTCCGGCATATTACCTCCGTAATAGGGGGAAAACAAAAGTCGGCGCTAGCGGGACGGCGGATTAGAAAGGACGGCGGCCACTAACAATCGGTTCATGCTATTTCCGAATATCTCGCGGTTGCAATCGAAGCCGGCGCTTCGGCTGCCCGGGCGGCGGCGCCGTAGCGCGCCAGCGTGCGAAGCCGCGCAACGGCGTGATCGACGATGGGCGCGGGGTAGTCCTGGCCGATCACCACGCCGCACGCTTGCTGCTGTCCCGCCACCATACGCCAGGGGGCGTGGATGAACTTGTCGGGAACGCTTGCCAGTTCAGGCACGTAACGGCGGATGAACTTGCCGGCCGGGTCAAACTTTTCGGACTGGGTCACGGGATTGAAGATGCGGAACCAGGGCTGCGCGTCGCAGCCGGTCGACGCCGCCCACTGCCAGCCGCCGTTGTTGGCGGCAAGATCGAAGTCGAGCAGTTTTTCGGCGAAATATGACTCGCCCCGCCTCCAGTCGATGCCGAGATCCTTGCTCAGGAATGATGCCGCCACCATGCGCAGACGGTTGTGCATCAATCCGGTCTGGTTCAGTTGTCGCATGGCGGCATCGACCAAGGGGTAGCCAGTGCGCCCCTCGCGCCAGGCGGTAAGCAACTCCGGTGCGTCATCCCACGCAATGGCGTCAAACTGTGGCTTGAAGGCGTGGCCGACCACCGCCGGCCGCTGCCACAGGATCATCTGGTAGAACTCGCGCCAGATCAGTTCCGCCAGCCAGGTCTCGGCGCCACGGCCGCCATGCGCTTGGGCATGGCCGGCCAGCTGGCGGATGGAAATTGTGCCAAAACGCAGGTGTGTCGATAGGCAGGAAGACCCCTTTTGCGACGGGAAATCGCGCTTCGCGGCGTAATCGTCGATGCGTTCGACGAAGTCGCGGAACAGTTGTTGCGCGCCGCTCATGCCGGTGGGTAGCCGCGACGATAACTCGGTCGCGGTGAAGCCGAGTTCCGCCAGCGTCGGAGGACGGCAGTCGAAAGGGGGGGGAGCCAGGTGGGCGGCCAGCGGTTCGATGGGCCAGGGGGCCAGTTGCGCCAGATTGGCGGCGGCAAGCTTCCGCAGCCACGCATTTTTGTAGGGCGTGAACACCGAGAACGGTGTGCCGGCCTGCGTCAGCACTTCGCTACGCTCGAAGATGACCTGATCCTTGAAGTCCAAAAAGTCGATGGCGTGACCGTAGGGAATCCCCGTGGGACTAGCGTTACGGCACACCGCTTGTGCCACGGCGGCATCGCGGGCGATGGCCGCCGGTTCGTAATCGCGGTTGGCGTACACGGCACTGACGCCGAGCGCGGCGGACAGCCGGGGGATTTCTTCTTCGGCTTGCCCGTGGCGCACGATCAACGCGCTGCCCTGACTGCGCAGGGCGGCGTCCAGCTCTGTCACGGCGCGCAGGATGAACTCGACGCGGCGGTCGCGACGCGGCAGGGGATCGAGAATCGCGCGGTCGAAGAGGAAGACGCAATAGACGCGATCGTGGTCGCGCAGCGCGTGGTGGAGGGCGGCGTGATCGTCGAGGCGAAGATCGCGGCGAAACCAAACGAGTGCTGTCATGGATGAATTCTAGCGGCGGTGAAAGTGGATAAAATGCGGCCGTGAGCCAGACCAAAGCAATTACCGTCAATCTAACCCATCAATTCCTCATCGCCATGCCCGCCATGGCCGATCCCAATTTCTCGCGGACACTGATCTACGTCTGCGAGCACAATGCCGAGGGGGCGCTGGGCATCATCGTCAACCGGCCGACGGACATGTCGCTGGGCACGCTGTTCGAACGCGTCGACCTCCCGCTTGAAAGCCGCGCCGATGCTTTCGTCAATCTGCCAGTCTATTACGGCGGACCGGTACAGACCGATCGCGGCTTCGTGCTGCACCGGCCAATGGGCAGTTGGCAATCGACGCTCAAGGTCGCCGACGACATCGCCCTGACGAGCTCGCGCGACATCCTGCAATCCATGCGCGAAAACGGGGACCCGAACGAGGTGCTGGTCACGCTTGGCTATGCCGGCTGGTCCGCCGGCCAGATCGAATGGGAACTGGCGCAGAACGCCTGGCTCACCGTGGCTGCCGATCCCGGCATCCTCTTCGACTTGCCTTACGAAGAACGCCTGGCGGCGGCGATGCAGTTGCTCGGCGTCGATTTCGTCTCGCTCTCCGACGTCGCCGGGCATGCCTGAGGACGCCGCGCATGGAACCGTCATGGGCTTCGATTTCGGCACCCGCCGCATCGGTGTCGCCATCGGCGAAGGCTTGCTCGGCCAGGCCCGCGTGCTCACCACCATCGACTCGCCCGCCAACGACGCCCGTTTTGGCGCCATCGGCAAACTCATCGACGAATGGCAACCGGCGCGGCTGGTTGTCGGCCTGCCGCTGACCCTGGCCGGCGAGCCGCATGAAATGACCGCGCGCTGCCGCCGCTTCGCCCACCAGCTCGAAGGACGCTTTCGCCTGCCGGTGGATCTGGTCGACGAACGATTGACCTCGGTCGAGGCCGCCCACTGCTTGGACGGCACTCACAAGCCGGGCAGCCCCCGTTCCTCATCCGCCAAGGCGCGCATCGACGCCGAGGCCGCCCGCATCATTCTGCAAGACTGGTTCGATCATGCCCACACTGCCTGACGCCACACAACTCTGCACCCAGCTCGCCGAGATCATGCGGCCGCATGTCACGCCGAAAACCGCCCTGGTCGGCATTCACACCGGTGGCGTCTGGGTGGCCGAATGCCTGCACCGCGAGTTGGCCATCGCCCTGCCGCTGGGCGTCATCGGCGTTTCCTTCCACCGCGACGACTTCAGCCAGCGCGGCCTGCACAAGGGAACCAAGGCATCGAACATGCCCTTCGATGTCGAGGGTGCGCACATCGTCATCATTGACGACGTGCTCAACACCGGCCGCACTATCCGGGCCGCCATCAACGAACTGTTCGACTACGGCCGTCCGGCCCGCATCGACCTTGCCGTGCTGGTCGACCGCGGTGACCGCGAGCTGCCGATCGCCGCCACCTGGTGCGCACGCACGCTTACCTTCCCCGCCAGCCAGACGCTGGCGCTGGAACGCGACGCCAGCGCGCAACTAGCCTTCCGGTTGATCGAAAAATGACCGACGTCGTGCTTGCGCCCCAGCCAGCGGGCAATCCCCAGCTCAACGCCCACGGCGAACTCCAGCACCTGATCACCCTCGACGGTCTTTCGCGCGAGATCATCACCGCGATTCTCGACACCGCCCAGCCTTTTACCGAGGTGGCCGAGCGCGAGGTAAAAAAACTGCCGCTGTTGCGAGGCAAGAGCGTCTTCAATCTCTTCTTCGAGAATTCGACGCGGACCCGCACCACCTTCGAGATCGCCGCCAAGCGACTGTCAGCCGACGTCATCAACCTCAACATCAACACTTCCAGCGCCGCCAAGGGCGAATCGCTGCTCGACACCGTCGACAATCTGGCGGCGATGCAGGCCGACATGTTCGTCGTCCGCCACGGCTCCTCCGGCGCCCCCCATCTCATCGCCCAGCATCTGGCCGCCACAGGCCGCGACTACATCCACATCGTCAATGCCGGCGACGGCCGCCATGCCCACCCGACGCAGGGCCTGCTCGACATGTACACCATCCGCCATTACAAGCAGGACTTCACGCGACTGACCGTCGCGGTGGTCGGCGACCTGCTGCACTCGCGGGTGGCGCGCTCGCAGATTCACGCATTGCTGGCGCTGGGCGTACCCGAAGTGCGCGTCATCGGCCCCAGCACCCTGCTGCCCACTGGCGTCGCCCGGATGGGCGGCAATGGCGGCAAAGGCAAACTGAGGGTGTTCCACGACATGCGTGAAGGCCTCAAGGGCGTCGACGTGGTGATGATGCTGCGCCTGCAAAACGAGCGCATGCAGGGCGCGCTGCTGCCGAGTGCGCAGGAATATTTCAAGTACTACGGCCTCACGCCGGAAAAGCTGGCGCTGGCCAAGCCCGACGCCATCGTCATGCACCCCGGCCCGATGAACCGCGGTATCGAGATCGACTCGGCCGTCGCCGACGGCGCCCACTCGGTCATCCTGCCGCAAGTCACCTTCGGCATCGCGGTGCGCATGGCCGTAATGAGCATGCTGGCGGGGAATTGAAACCATGAAAATCCACATCAGCAATGGCCGCGTCATCGACCCCGCCAACCAGTTTGACCGCCCGGCCGATGTCTTCATCGCCCGCGGCCGCATCGTTGCCGTCGGCGACGCCCCGGCCGGATGGGGACACGATGGGGCCAACGCCACCATCGACGCCAGCAACTGCATCGTCTGTCCCGGTCTGGTCGATCTCGCCGCGCGGCTGCGCGAACCGGGCTTTGAATACCGGGCCACGCTCGAATCGGAAATGGCCGCCGCCGCCGCCGGTGGCGTCACGCGCCTGGCCTGTCCGCCGGACACCGATCCACCGCTGGACGAGCCGGGTCTGGTTGAAATGCTGCGCCACCGCGCCCGGCTGCCGGGTTTCGCCCATGTGCATCCGGTCGGCGCGCTGACCGTGCAACTCAAGGGCGAACGGCTCACCGAAATGGCCGAACTGGCCGAGGCGGGTTGCGTCGCCTTCGATCAGGCCAACCGCGCCATCGTCGACACCCAGGTGCTGCTGCGCGCCATGCAGTACGCCGCCAATTTTGGCTTTGCGGTGTGGTTGCAGGCGCTCGACCCCTTTCTCGCCAGGAAGGGCGTGGCCCACGACGGCGAGGTTGCCGCGCGGCTTGGCCTGGTGGGTATTCCCGTCGTGGCCGAGACCATTGCGCTAACGACCATCCTGCAGCTGGCGCGCGAAACCGGCGTGCGCCTGCACCTGCGCCGAATTTCTTCGGCCGCCGGCCTCGATATGATCGTCGCCGCCCGCGCCGCCGGCATTGCCGTGACCTGCGATGTCACCATCAACCACCTCCACCTGTGCGATCAGGACATTGGCTACTTCAATCCGCACGCGCGGCTCGATCCGCCGCTGCGCGCGCCGAGCGACCGCGACGCCTTGCGCGCGGGGCTGGCCTCCGGCGCGATCGACGCACTCTGCTCCGATCACACGCCGGTCGACGACGACGCCAAGCAGACACCCTTCGACGAAGCCGAGGTCGGTGCGACGGGTCTGGAACTGTTGTTACCGCTGACCCTGAAATGGGCCAGCGAAATGAATCTGCCGCTGGTCAAGGCGCTGGCGCGCGTCACCACCGATCCGGCGCGCATTCTCGGCTCGAGTTGCGGGGATGGCGCCGGCACCCTGGCCGTCGGCGCGCCGGCCGATGTCTGCGTCTTCGACCCGCACGCCAGCCTGCGCGTCACCCGCGAGAATCTCAAGAGCCAGGGCAAGAACACGCCGTTCCTCGGCGCCGAACTCAAGGGCCGCGTGCGCTGTACGCTGATCGAGGGCCATCTGGCCCACGACGGCGCCTTTGCCTAAAGATCGGGGAAGCGCAAAGTGAGTCTCGGCAAGGTCAGACTCGCGGACCTCACGGCGGGCGCCAACGGCAACAAGTCGGATCTGCGGGAAGCTCCCCGCCAGCCGCTGAAGCTCAAGGTGGCCGTTGTTTATCACCAGCACAGCGACGACGCCACCCGCCCGACCTACCACGGGCGCACCAACGATATTTCCATCGAGGGCCTGTCGGTGGTCGTCGATAGCAACATCTTCAACGAAGGCGAAGTCACCGTCCTGCTGGCCTTGCCGCCGGTGTACATCGGCGGGCCGAAGAAAATCATCGAAGCCACGGCCAAGATGGTCTATACGGTGCACTCGTCCGACCACGATGCTTTTCGCATCGGCATGCGTTTCAGGACATTCAAGCGCAACGGCTACGAACTGCTGGAAGCGATACTCTCGCACAAGTCGTAGCGGGTAGCGGGTTGCGCCGGCTGGTTGCTAGATGCGGTCGGCACTCAGGTCGGCACTCAGCCGATCCCTGATTTCGGCAAGACTTGCCGTACCGCTAGCGCCGACTTTTACGCGCTTGGCACGCGAACTCTGCCCGCTGACCAGTTCAATTTTCGCTTTTGCCAAGCCCAGGCGTTGCGCCAGAAAGGTGATCAGGCAATCGTTGGCCTTGCCGTCCACCGGCGGGGCGGCCAGGCGGATTTTCAAGGCGTCGCCGTGGCGGCCGACGATTTCGGTCTTCTTCGCGCCGGGCTGGATATGCAGGCTCAGCACCACGGCCGCGCCATCGGCGCGCAGCCAGGGCATCAGTGCATCACGCGGGGTAGCAGCGTTCCCTGCAGGCCACCCAGAAACGTCAGCAACACCTGCAACAGCAGCAGCAAGGCCAGCGGCGACAGGTCGACGCCGCCGATTGGCGGAATCAGGCGGCGGAAGGGTTGCAGCAGAGGTCGCGCCAGAGCATCGAACAGCGGCGCCAGCGGCGCGTAGGGATTGACCCACGAAAACAGGGCTGAAACGAGCACCACGCCGATGGCAAGATAGACGCCCATGCGCAGCACCTCGAAGGTCGCGGCCAGCGCCACCGTACCCAGCGCCGCCGGGCTGGTGGCGACAAAAACGCCGGCCAGGCTGTAGAAAATGGCAAGATAAAAACCTTGCACCAGCCAGGCGAGAAAGACGGAGGCCAGGTCGAGCCCCCCGAGGCCGGGTATGAGCTTACGCATCGGCAGCACCGCCCAGTCGGTGAGCGCCATCACAAACCGCCCCAGCGGATTGCGGAAGGAAACGCGGGCCCATTGCAGGGCGAAGCGCGCCAGCAATATAAACGTGAGCAGGTCGACCAGACTGCCTATGACCAAGGCGAAAATTTGTACCAGCATTACGTTGCCCCCTTCATCCCCACCATTCCCATTTCGTTGCCCAACGCGCGGCCGCGCGCCGCGGCCGCCTGCACGCCACGCGCCACTGCAGCAGCGATGTCGTCAGCCATGAAGGCGTCGAGCGCGGCTGCGGTAGTGCCGCCTTTGGAGGTGACGCGTTCGCGTAATACCGCCACCGGCTCGCTGCTGGCCGCAGCAAGACGGGAGGCGCCGACGAAGGTTTCGACGGCAAGGGTACGTGCCGCTTCCGCCGAAAAACCCAGTTCGCGCGCCGCCTTGTCCAGCGCCTCGATGAAGTAGAAAACGTAGGCCGGGCCGCTGCCCGATACCGCGGTGATCGCGTCCATCCGGTCTTCGTCATCGATCCACAGCGTGGCGCCGACAGCGCCGAGGATTTTTTCGGCCATGTCGCGACCCTCGCGGTCGACGCTGGGGTCGGCGTAGAGGCCGCTGATACCGGCGCCGATCATCGCCGGCGTGTTGGGCATGGTGCGCACCAGTCGCCGGTAGTCGCCGAGCCAGCGACCGATATCGGTCAGGCGCAGGCCGGCGGCAATGCTGACGACTAATTGATTGGTCAGGTGGCCAGCCACGGGCGCCAGCGCCTCGTTCATGATTTGCGGCTTGGTCGCCAGCATCAGCACTTCACAGTTGAGCGCCGCCGGGTCGACGGCCGCCACGCAACGCACGCCGTAAGTCTCGGTGAGCCGTTCGCGCGCTTCGGCCACGGGCTCCACGACCTGGATACCGGCCGCCGAATAGCCCTGCTTCTTGAGGCCGCCGATCAGGGCGGTGGCCATGTTGCCACCGCCGATAAAAGTAATTTTCACGCGTAATCCCTTTCACCAAATATGGCTGTTCCCACGCGCACAATGGTCGCGCCTTCCATGATCGCCGCTTCCAGATCGTGGCTCATGCCCATCGAAAGCGTATCCAAAGCCGGCACCACATGGGGCAAATTTGTGGTGTTCAAGTTATTCAAATTACCGAGCAACTGGCTCAGAGTCGCAAAGCGCCGCCGCGCCAACGCCACGTCCGTCGTCGGCTCCGGAATCGCCATCAGCCCGCGCAGCCTGAGTCGCGGTAGCGCCGCCACGGCTTGCGCCAGCGCGGGCGCCGCCTCAGGTGCGCAACCGCTCTTGCTCTCCTCGCCCGAAACATTGATCTGGATGCAGATATTCAGTGGCGCCATCCCGGCTGGCCGCTGCGCCGACAGCCGCTCGGCGATTTTCAGCCGCTCGACCGAATGCACCCAGTCGAAGCTTTCCGCCACCGTCCGCGTCTTGTTACTTTGCAGGGGGCCAATGAAATGCCATTCCAGGCCGCAATCACCCCTATCGCCCGGGTCATTCAAGCTTGCAATCTTTGCCACGGCCTCTTGCACATAGCTCTCGGCGAAGGCACGCTGACCCGCGGCGACGGCGGCGCGAACCGCATCCGCCGGCCAATTTTTCGATACCGCCAGCAGTGTCACCGAGGCCACGTCACGCCCGGCCGCGGCGCATGCCGCGGCGATGCGTTCTCTGACAGCTTGCAAGTTGGCGTCGATTGATGTCATATAGCGGCTTCAGTATACCAACCCGGCCTCGTTCAACCCCGCGAGGCACACGAGCCACCTTAGGAATCCCGTCATGGACATCACCGAACTGCTCGCCTTCGTCGTTAAAAACAAGGCTTCCGACTTGCACCTTTCTTCCGGCCTGCCGCCCATGATTCGCGTGCATGGCGATGTGCGCCGCATCAACCTGCCGCCCATGGAGCACAAGGATGTGCACTCCATGATCTACGACATCATGAACGATGGCCAGCGCAAGTTTTACGAGGAAAACCTCGAACTGGACTTCTCGTTCGCGATTCCGGGCCTGGCGCGTTTCCGCGTCAATGCTTTCGTTCAGAACCGTGGTGCCGCCGCCGTGCTGCGAACGATTCCCTCGAAGATCCTCTCGCTCGAAGAGCTCAAGTGTCCCAAGATATTCGAGGAACTGTCCGACATGCCGCGCGGCGTGGTGCTGGTGACCGGCCCGACCGGTTCGGGCAAGTCGACCACCCTGGCGGCGATGGTGAACCACAAGAACGAAAACGAATACGGTCACATCCTCACCGTCGAGGACCCGATCGAATTTGTGCATGAGTCGAAGAAGTGTCTGATCAACCAGCGCGAGGTCGGCCCGCATACGCTGTCGTTCAATAACGCGCTCAGATCGGCCCTGCGCGAGGACCCGGACGTAATCCTGGTCGGCGAAATGCGCGACCTCGAAACCATCCGCCTTGCCTTGTCCGCCGCCGAGACCGGCCACCTGGTATTCGGCACCTTGCACACATCATCCGCCGCCAAGACCATCGACCGGATCATCGACGTCTTCCCCGCCGCCGAAAAGGAAATGGTGCGCTCGATGTTGTCCGAATCGCTGAAGGCGGTAATTTCACAGACGCTGCTCAAGACCAAAGATGGCGCCGGCCGCGTTGCCGCGCACGAAATCATGATCGGTACGCCGGCCATCCGCAACCTGATCCGCGAGGCCAAGGTAGCGCAGATGTATTCAGCGATCCAGACCGGCTCCAACGTCGGCATGCAGACGCTCGACCAGAACCTGCAGGATCTGGTCAAGCGCAATATCGTTTCGTCGTCGGAAGCGCGCAGCAAGGCCGCCAACAAAGACAACTTTGCCGGCTAACCAGATAAAAACCAAGGAAACGCATCATGGAACGCGACGAAGGCCTTAAATTCATGCATCAACTTCTGGCCATGATGGTCCAGAAGAAGGGCTCCGACCTGTTTATCACGGCCGGATTCCCGCCTGCGATGAAAGTGGATGGCAAGATGACGCCCGTCACCACCCAGCCGTTGACGCCGCAGCACACGCTCGAACTGGCGCGCGCCATCATGAACGACAAGCAGGCAGCCGACTACGAGGCAACCAAGGAATGTAACTTCGCCATCAACCCCACCGGTATTGGCCGCTTCCGGGTCAATGCCTTCATGCAGCAGGGGCGGGCCGGCATGGTGCTGCGTACCATCAACGTGCAAATCCCGAATTTCGACGACCTTCGGCTACCGCCCGTCCTCAAGGACGTGGTCATGACCAAGCGAGGTCTGGTACTGTTCGTCGGCGGCACCGGCTCGGGCAAGTCGACCTCGATGGCGGCCATGATCGGCTACCGTAACCAGAACAGCTACGGGCACATCATCACCATCGAGGATCCGGTCGAGTACGTTCACGAGCACAAGAACTGCGTAATCACCCAGCGCGAGGTGGGCGTGGATACCGATTCCTGGGAGGTCGCGTTGAAAAACACGCTGCGGCAGGCGCCGGACGTGATTCTCATCGGCGAGATTCGTGACCGGGAAGTGATGGAGCACGCCATCGCCTTTGCCGAAACCGGCCACCTGGCCATGGGCACGCTGCACGCCAACAACTCCAATCAGGCGCTGGACCGCATTATCAACTTCTTCCCCGAAGAGCGCCGTCCGCAATTGTTGATGGATCTCTCGCTTAACCTCAAGGCAATCGTCTCTCAGCGGCTGATACCGCTCAAGGAAGGCAAGGGCCGCGCCGCCGCCATCGAAATCCTGCTGAATTCCCCGCTGATTTCCGACCTCATCTTCAAGGGCGAGGTGCACGGCATCAAGGAAATCATGAAGAAATCGCGCGAACTGGGCATGCAGACCTTCGACCAGGCGCTGTTCGACCTCTACGAAGAAGGCCGAATCAGTTACGAAGACGCCATGCGCTTCGCCGACTCGATGAACGAGGTGCGCCTGCAGATCAAACTGCACGGCAAGGAAACCAAGGACAAGGACCTCAGTTCAGGCATCCAGCATCTGGATATCGTATAGACCGCCCTTGCCGGACCGGCCCCATCGGCGCCATCGGGCCGATGGGGGCAAGCAAGTCGCAGCGGCTTACAGTGGCTATTTCTTCGCCCAGATGATGCAGTAGCCCGTCGGCGAGACTTCCGTATCGCCCGCATACGCCTTGCATCCGCCCAAATCCTTCGGTGTCTTGCCGGGAACAAACTGGGCGCAGTTGGCGCAACTCTTGTCGCCTTCCGGCGTTTCCTTGTACTTGGTCGAGGTGCGCATTCCATCATTCTTGGCGGCGAATGCAACGACCGGGATCATGGCCAACGACAGGCCACCGAATTTAAGAATATTGCGGCGGGACTTATCCATGAAGAACCTCCTATGTATGCAATTGATAACAGGGTAAAGCGCGGACGGATGGGTACCGAGCGAGCCTGTCGCCAATTGTAGCCTTGTCAACGAAATCCTGATTCCATCAGCACCCAGCCGGCACGTTCCATTTCCAGCCGGGCCCGGGCGCTTGCCTTGCCGGCGATCAGCAGCGTACCGCGAGACGCCGCCGGCTTCGGGCGTCGGGCCAGTTCGGCTGCCGTTGCATCCCAAAACAGATAATCGGCGTCGAGCGCCGCCACCTGTTCGCCATCCTTGCGGGTCGCCATAACGAAGGCGCCACCGGCCTGCAAAGTATCAACGGGTGCAATCTGCCGATGGTAGTCGGCCAGCAGATTCAGCGCCGCTATCAAGCTACGTATGCGTGCTTCACCCCGCACTTTGGCGGCCAGATCGATAACCGCGGCCCGGCCCTTTACCTCCGCCAACTTTTCCAGCGCGGCGACAAGGCCGCTTTGCAGCGTCGGGGTAAACCAGCGATTTCGGAAGAAATCCCTTGCAGGCCGGCCTTCTATTCCCATGGTTGCGAGCCTGCCTTCAAGGCGCGACTGAATATCATCGGGGGACATATCCCACACGGCATCCCGGCTGTCGGTGTCAAATCCGACCACGAATTTAACCGGGGCCGCAACCACGCCCAAAGTGCTATCCACCGCAAAACTGCCGGCAAAGGTAGCGGCAGCCGCGTCATCGAGCAACTGCCGCAGCACCGGGTTGCTGGTATAGGGATCGACGTTGAGCGTTTTTGCCCACTGGCGCCGTGCCTTGTTGTACCCGAAGACATCGTTGATGAAGGCGGGCGGCGGCGTTTCGTCGCTCGCCTCACCGGGTTGTTGGCTGGTATTTGTCAGGTCGCCAACGCTGTCGCTGACGGCAATTACCCCCGAGCTAACCACTTTGCCCGTCTTTTCAACCAGCTGTCCGACTCCGCCAACGACATTCCCCAGCGTGGCCCCGGGCGAGCTGAGCAGATTACCGACGAAGTCCAGTGGCGCCTTGGCCGCCTTGGCCAGCGCCTCTGTAAAGGCTTCGCCCTTGTTGATACGGCTCAGCGCCTCGATGGCAGGCAATTCAGCCACGCGCAGGGACAGCAATTCCCTGCCCGGCGCCAGGAATTTGCCATGCGCTGACTGGATGTCGAAAACCGCCCTATACCCGTCCCCTTCGATACGCACGGCCTCGGTCAGCGTATGACTATAGCTTTGCATCAGGCCTGGCGGCGCCAGTTCGGTGGCCGTCATTATCGGCGGCGCCTCGAAACCCGCGTCCGCGGTTTCCGCCAGCCCGGCAACCGGGCGCAGCAGCAATAGTGAAATGAACGCTGCGACGATGACTTGCTGCTTCACATTGAACTCCTCGTAATCTTGTTTACGGCTACCCGGAAAGTTTAGCGATGCTGCCCGGCAACGATGTCGAAGCCGTATAGCCGACACTCCAGCGGGCCGTTGAAAAGCGGAATCTTGCGTTTTGGCTTGAGGCCGACAAGCTTGGGCAGACGCGTGTCGGCGGACAGAAACCAGCAATCCCAGCCGGCGAAGTTCCGTTTGAGGGCATCACCGAGCTTCGGGTAAAAGGCGGCAAGTTCGTCGGCCTCGCCGATCCGCTCGCCGTAGGGCGGGTTGGCGACCAGCACGCCGGCTCCCGCGGGTGCCGTGCGCAGCAGCATGTCGGCGCGCTCCAGCGTCACCAGATCGTCGATGCCCGCATAAGCCAGATTCTGTTGCGCGCGCGCCATGGCATCGTCCGAAATGTCGCTGCCGAAAATTGGCAAGGACGCATCGGCAAGCGCCCGCCGCTCCGCCGCCGTCCGCCGCAGGCTCCGCCAGAGCGTGGCGTCATGGCCATGCAATCGGGTAAAGCCGAACTCGCCCTCGTCCCGCGTCAAACCCGGTGCATCGTCGAGCGTCATGCCGACGGCTTCGAGCAGGAAAGTGCCCGAGCCGCACATCGGGTCGAGCAGCGGCATACCCGGCCGCCAGCCGACCAGCCGCAGGATGCCGGCGGCGAGGTTTTCCTTCAGCGGCGCCACCACCTTCGCCAGCTTCATGCCACGTTGCCACAGTGGCTCGCCGGAGGTATCGACATAGAGCGTCGCCTGTTCGGCCGTCAGAAAGAGATGGATGCGCACATCGGGATTCTGGGTATTGACATTTGGCCGCTGCCCATCTTCCTGGCGAAAGCGGTCGCAGACGGCATCCTTGACCCTGAGCGTGGCAAATTCAAGGCTGCGCAGGGGCGAGCGCGTCGCCGTGACATAAACCCGAATGCTGCGGTTAACTTCAAACAGCGCCGACCAATTGACGCCGAGGGCCAGACGGTAGATATCCTCTTCATTGCGATAGTCGGTGCTGGCGACACGCCAGAGCACGCGGGTGGCGATGCGCGATTCGAGATTGACGCGATAGCAGGTTTCCATCGAGCCGACGAATTCCGCGCCGCCCGGCACTTGCTTGATCTCGCTGCCGCCAGCCGCCAGGATGTCTTCGGCCAACAAGACTTCAAGGCCGCGCGGACAGGGGGAAAAAAAGTGATGTAGTTTGTTCAAAACGGTTTCACCACGGCAAGAATGCAAACGGCAACCAGCGCCAGTACCGGCACCTCGTTGAAAAAGCGGAACCACACATGGTTGTTCGCATTGCTGCCCGCGACGAATTCGCGCAACAGCCTGCCACAATAGAAATGGTAGGCGACGAGACCAGCCACCAGCGCGGTCTTGGCGTGCAGCCAGCCACCGGAAAAGTCATAGCCCAGCCACAGCCAGAAACCAAAACCAACCGCCAGCGCGCCGATAGGCGTGACGAAGCGGTAGAGTTTTCCCGCCATCAGCAGCAGGCGCTCGCGTTCGGCCGTGCTTCCAGCCGGCACCATGGCAAGATTGACGAAAATTCGCGGCAGGTAAAAAAGGCCGGCGAACCAGCTAACGACGAAAACGATATGGAAAGCTTTTACCCAGAGCATTTTGAAATTCCTGCTTTCTGCATGGCAGCGGCAATGCCGCTATCGACCGTGGGAAAGACGAGCGTGACGCGCAACTCGCGCTTCAGGCGCGTGTTGTCTAACCGCCGCGACTCGCGCATGAACGAAAGCTGCACCGGCGGCAGGATGCGTTCGGCCTCCGCCCGGCCAAGGCGCTGCGCGCGCGGCAGGTCAAAGGCGTCGGCCAGCTTGTCGAACCAGTCGCCCATCGGAATATCCGAGTCGTCCGACGCATGATAGACGCGGTTGGCGTGACCCCGCTCCAGCGCAGCCACGCAGGCGCGCGCCAGATCCTCGGCATGAATATGGTTGGTGAAAATATCCTCTTCAGCGCGCAGGAGCGGCAGCCCCTTGCGCAACCGTTCCAGCGGCAACCGGTCGGCGGCGTAGATGCCAGGCGCGCGCAGAATCGAAACCGCGCAGTCCGAAACCGCGCCGAAGTGGCGCAAGGCGTGCTCGGCCGCTACCCGCCGCTTGCCGCGCGCGGTGCGTGGTGCGAGTCGCCGCGTCTCGAAAACCCTGTCGCCGGCACAGTCTCCATAAACTCCGCTGGTGCTGATGTACACGAGGCGGCGTGGTAGACTTCCGCGTCGCAATACGGCAATCAGTCGTTGGGTGCGCCGGTCGTACGCCGGGGTCGCCAATCCCGACGCTGGCGCCGATAACAGTTCAGCCGGGGGGGCGCTGTGCAAGACGGCCTGTGCCAGACCGGCAAGCCGGAGCAGGGTTGCCGGATGGTCCAGGTCGCCAACGATCTGAACCACACCCAGCGCCCGCAGAGCAGCATCGTGGTGGCGTACCAGTGCATAAACCCGCCAACGACGCAGCAACTGCGGCAGGGCGCGCCGGACAACATCGCCGCAACCGATGATCAGTAATCTTCTCATTGGAAAATTATCGCATGGCCTTCAAGATATCTCTTCAGCCCAGCGGCCACACCTTCGAGGCCGCTGCCACCGAAACACTGCTGCAAGCTGCGCTGGATGCCGGTCATAATCTGCCCTACGGCTGCCGCAACGGCGCTTGCGGCGCCTGTAAAGGCAAGGTTGTCGCGGGCAGCGTCGACCACGGCGACGCACAGGATCACGCATTGCCGGCGGCGGAACGCGACGCCGGCATGGCCCTGTTCTGCTGCGCCAAGCCGCTGTCCGATCTTGTGCTGGAGGTCAAGGAAATCGGCGCGGTCAAGGACATTCCCGTCAAGATCATGCCCTGTCGCGTGCAGCAACTGGTCAAACTGGCCGACGACGTCATGCTGCTCACGCTCAAGCTGCCGGCCAACGAACGACTACAGTTCCTTGCCGGTCAATACATCGAGTTCTTGCTCAAGGACGGCAAGCGCCGCGCCTTTTCGCTCGCCAGCGCGCCGCACGACGACGACTGCCTGCAATTGCACCTGCGGCTGAATCCCGGTGGCACCTTTACCGAACATGTATTCCACGCCATGAAGGAAAAGGAAATTCTCCGCTTCGAAGGGCCGCACGGTAGCTTCTTCCTGCGCGAGGATTCCACCAAGCCCATCATTCTTCTCGCCGGCGGCACCGGTTTCGCGCCGATCAAGAGCGTGATCGAACATGCGATCCACAATCACATCACACGACCCATGACGCTCTACTGGGGCGCAAAAAACCGCGCCGGCCTCTATCTGCCCGACCTGCCCGTGCAATGGACCGCAGCGCACAAGCACTTCGCCTATGTGCCGGTACTCTCAGAACCGGCTGCTACCGATGCCTGGACGGGCCGCACGGGGCTGGTGCATGAAGCCGTTCTGGCCGACCTGGGGACGCTCGGCAATCTCTCCGGCCATCAGGTTTACGTCTGCGGCGCGCCGGCGATGGTCGAAGCGGCGCGGCGCGACTTCACCGCGCGCGGCTTGCCGGAAGACGAGTTTTACGCCGACGTGTTTACCTCCCCCGCCCCTACCCTCAGTCCAGCCCCCTGATCTGTCCATGACTCAATTCCTGTTGCGGTGCGAGCCGGTCGTCAATCGGCAAAAGGCCATCATTGCCACGAGGCTTATTCTGTCCGCGCCCGATGTTGCCCAGGCCGTTGAGGAACTCAAGCGGCTGGCCGCTGTCTGGCCGGATTCCCGTACCGTCATCGTCAGTCTGGGCGGCGCCTTGCTCGACGAAAGCCTGCTTGCCTGGCAACCCCCGTCAAATGCCATGATCGAGATACCCGCCGCGCGGCTGGCGGAACCATCGATGATCGGCCTGATGGCCAAGCTGGCGGCCACGAGCGTGCCAGTCTGCCTCGACGCCTATGCGCCCGGCCTCGCCCTGCCGGCCCAGCCAAAATTCCGTTTCATTTTGGCCGACGCCAGCGCCTATCCGCGCATGATCGACGCCCCCGGCCTGATGATCGCCAAGCGCCTGGGTAACCATCAGGAATTTGCCCAGGCGATGGAGCAGGGTTACTCGGGGGCCGCCGGTCGGTTTTTTCTCAAGGGCATGCCGGTTGCCGACAAGCTCAACGCCAGCCACGGCCAGATCGTGCGCGTGCTCAACCTCGTCCGCCGCAACGCCGAAATCAAGGATATCGAGACCGCGCTCAAGCAGGATGTGACGCTTTCGTTCAAGCTGTTGCGCTACATCAACTCCGCCGGCTTTGGCCTGGCCACGCAAATCCTGTCGTTCAAGCATGCCGTGAGTATGCTGGGCTACGACAAGCTCAACAAATGGCTATCGCTGTTGCTGGTTACCGCAAGCAAAGACCCGGCCGCGCCGGCCTTGATGCAGACCGCCATCGCCCGCGGCCGCTTCATGGAAATCGTTGGCCAAGCCAGCAATGGCGCCTTCGACAAGGGGCAGACCGACAATCTCTTTATCGCCGGCGCCTTCTCGCTGCTCGACGTGCTGCTCGGTTCGCGCATGGAAGCGGTACTCGAACAGATGCACCTGCCGGATGCGATCACGAACGCCCTGCTCGATCATGGCGGTCCCTTCGGCCCCTATCTCGACCTGGCGCTCGCCGCCGAAGGCGAGGACATGGCTGTTTGCCGACTCGCTGCAATTCAACTGAAGCGCCAGGTGCGCTCTGTGGTTGGTTGAGCTTGCGGCTTTGACGCCTTCGGCGCTACGCAATAAGCCGCCGCTGGCCATCATTGCGTCGCCCTGCGCCGCACGGCAAACGGCCCTTGCAATAACCCATGTAATGGCTAATATGGCCATATTGGACGTTTCAAGGAGTACCGCAATGATCACAGTCACCTCAGTTGAGGCACAAACCCGCTTTGGCGAATTGATCGACCGTTCGCAGCGCGAGCCGGTCGCGATAACCCGGCGCGGGCGCACCGTCGCGTATGTCGTGTCCGAGCATGAGATGCGTTTGGTATCAGGGCAGGCAGCCAAACCGCCAGCAGGCGCCAAGGTCTCTGATTTGCTGGCGATGCCGGGTGGTGAGGATGTCGATTTCGAGATTCCCGACGAGCGTTCCGAGCTTCGCCGTAGTCGCGAGGCAGCGACGCAGTGGTACGCCCGCTATCGCCAGCAGGTGGCCGCACAACCTGTCGAGGCAACACCCAAGCTCACCGAAGCGGACGTGAATCGGCTGGTGCATGAACTTCGTTAGGCGGATTGTTTTTGACACCGGCGTGCTGGTCAGCGCCGCCATCCTGCCTGAGTCCACGCCATCGCTGGCGCTGGAGAAGGCATGGCTACATTTCGAACTATGCGTTTCGACAGCGACCTTGGCCGAGTTAGAAACCGTTCTGATGCGGCCGAAGTTCGATCGCTATGCGCCGGCTACAACCCGACAAGCCTTCGTCGCAGGCATTCGCCAGCATGCGCGCCTGGTCGCGGTAGAACAAGAGGTGAACGACTGCCCCGATCCGGCCGACAACAAGTTTCTGGCGCTGGCCGATACCGCCGAGGCCGAACTGATTATTTCCAGCGATCCGCACTTGACCGACATGCACCCGTGGCGCGGCATTCCCATCATGCCGCCAGCGGCGTTTCTCGTCGCCATTCGATAACATTGCCCATCATGAGCAAGAAACCCGTTACCACGGCCGCCGCCGTCGCCGACATCCTCAGCTACCGCCACCCCGACCGGCGCAAGAACAATCCCGAGGTCGGCATGGTCACGCCGGCCACCGATCCGGACGATGCCAAGGCGACGTGGCAACACGACCCGCACCTTGATCCGAGCTTGAGCTGGACCGGCAAGGCCGAGCGCACCAGTTTCGCGGTCGACACCGTCAGCCTGCATGTGCATGAGCGCATCGACCCGGCCAGCATTCTTTCCGCCTTGCGCAAAAAAGTCGGCGCTAGCGACACGGCAAGGGAGCGGACAAATGACGCAAGGAACGCAAAGAGCGCCCGGGCCGCGCAACTGAAAGCCATCCAGCCCGGCCTGTTCGATGCCCCCTTCGAAAACCTGCCGCTGCGCGACGCCATCGACTTCTACAAGCACGACAAAGGCTGGAGCAACCGCTTGGTCAGCGGCGACAGCCTGCTGGTGATGAACTCGCTGTTGCAGAAGGAAGGCATGGCCGGGCAGGTGCAGGTGATCTATCTTGACCCGCCCTACGGCATCAAATACGGCTCCAACTTCCAGCCCTTCGTGAACAAGCGCGACGTGAAGGACCG
>JFJP01005458.1_pt1 | contig 20257 bp, 20 predicted proteins | sample 431651 | NCBI WGS metagenome assembly JFJP01 (sample SAMN02602958, study PRJNA72255) | Microbial mat metagenome, whole genome shotgun sequencing project. | biome: fresh water; feature: sink hole; material: water; isolation source: purple microbial (photo- and chemosynthetic) mats found in...
TGGTGACGCGCATCCACCGGCATCACCTTGAACTTGTACATGCTTGGCGCAACCTCAAGCGCCTGGAAGCTCTCACGTACCGATTGGTACAGCATTTCCTGGCGGTAAGCCTGGCGCTGCTCCAGACTCATCCGGTTAACGGCAGCCGGATGAATTTCGCGCGCTGCGGCATCTTTCTTGAAAAGGCGCTTGACAATTGTGAACATGAAAAATGGCACTCCGATAGCGAATTCTATGGTGCTCACATGGACTTTGCCGTATGGATGAGCAGTTTGGGTCGCAAGATGGGGATAGAAGCAACAAACAAGTTGCTCTGTGGAGTGCCATCGGCCAGGCAATGGCACGCAACCTGGACCATACTACGGTGCAACGGAAGGAAGTACACCTTGATCGCACCAGACCGCCAGGATCGCATTCGCCAGCTTTTCTATGACTACATTGAAATGTACGCAGCGCGGGATGACCGCTTGACCGGACGGTTCAGTGATAATTTCAGCGGGTTCGCGGGCAGCAGCGATGTACTCATCAAGGACCGCGCTGCGTGGATCAAGGTCACCCGTCAGGATTTTGCGCAGGTGCCCCAGCGCGTGCGTATCGAGATGCTTGACATTGCTCTACAGGACTTGAGCGCCGATGTGGTGCTAGTCACTGCGTTTTTCCACATTCACCTCCCCATCGCCGAAGAGGTTTTGTCCCGCGAAACCGCGCGGTTGGTGCTGGTTTTCCGGCTCGAAGCGAATGATTGGAAGATCGTGCACAGCGGCATCTCCATACCCTACGTACAGGCCCATGGCGACGAGATCTATCCGCTGCAAAGCCTGAGAGAGCGCAATGCCACGCTGGAGGCACTGGTTCAGGAGCGCACTGAGCAGCTCCAGAGCAGCCAGGCACTGTACCGACAACTCACGGAAGATACGCAGGATGTGCTGTGGAAAGCGGACCGCAACCTCGTGATTACCTATGTCAGTCCGTCCGACGAACGCTTGCGTGGTTTCAAGGCGCATGAGGTGGTGGGCCACCACGTTTTTGAGATGTTCACGCCAGAGGGTGCTGACGTGGTCCGGAAGCTGATGTCGGCGAAACCTGAAATTGCTGCCGACGGCACACCCGTGGGCTTTGTAACGTTCGAAGTGCAACACCGCTGTAAGGACGGCCGCTTGTTGTGGGCGGAAGTGTTGTCGCGCCCGGAGCGCGATGCGCAGGACAACCTCATTGGGTTCCATGGCATTTCGCGTGAAACCACCCAGCGCCACCACATGGAAGAGCAGATCCGGCAACTGGCGTTTTACGACGCGCTGACCCAACTGCCTAATCGGCGTCTGCTGGTGGATCGGTTAACACAGGCCATGGCTTCCAGCCAGCGCAGCGGCTTGTACGGGGCCGTTCTGTTTCTGGACCTGGACAATTTCAAGGCTTTGAATGACACGCATGGCCATGCAGCGGGTGACTTTCTGCTGATCGAAGTTGCAAATCGTCTGCGCGCCGCTGTACGGGCCATGGACACGGTGGCACGCACGGGGGGCGATGAGTTTGTCGTGATGTTCCGTGAGTTCGACAAGGACCGTGGCGCTTCGCAAGTGCTGGTCGGCTCCGTGGCCGAGAAGATTCGGGCCAGCCTGGCACAACCCTATCGTGTGGAAGTGCGCAGCGCTGCTGGTACAGTGGCCGTCGTAGAGCACCATTGCACCGCCAGTATCGGAGTCGCACTTTTTTCAGGGGAAACTTTGAGTCAGGTTGACGTCTGCAAGTTTGCCGACGCGGCGATGTACCAAGCCAAGGCCGCTGGGCGCAATCAGGTCAGGTTTCACGCAGCGCCCGAGTGATCCGCTGCTGGCGCAGCGATGGATTGGGTGAGGGCGCTTTGGCGGGTCAAGTCATGGGGGCTTCAGTGCATTGCAATGCTGGCCAGCGCGCTTGTCTGCATAATATATGCACCAACACTTATTTATGACTGCAGTGCATCTCCCGCCATGACTTTCCTCCATTTGCCTTTCCCCCGGGGCACTGTTTCTTTTTGGCAAGCACGCGATTCGTGCTTTGTGAGTCTGCGATGAAGTTGCTGGACCGATTGCCTTGGGCTTGGGTTGCGTTGATCGCGGCGTGGTTGGCTGTTGCCCCAGTGTTTCCCGAGCCTCACCTCATTGAGAAGCTCCGCATGCTGATGGCCGGCACTTTGGTGAAAGCGCTCGACATTTTTGATCTTGTGCTCCACGCGGCACCGCTTGTTGTTCTCATTGCAAAGTCCACACGGTGGTTAGCCCGGCGGCGTGCAGAGTCTGTGCGTTAAGGTTCACCCACGGTGCTCCGCGTGGCAATCCATCCCATCGAAAGGTTTTCCTATGCAAACTCACTTTTCTCCTGCGGCAATTTTCTCCGGCATTCGGAGCCTGGCAACGGTATTGGTGGCAGCCCTGGCGGTGGGCCTTGCGGGTTGCTCGGCTGCCGACGCGCAAGATTCCGTAAGCCTCGACTTTGCACGCGCGGAGCATGAGTCCGGCCGGGCAGTGCTGATTGACATACGCGAGCCCTTCGAACACGCGACCGGTATCGCAAAGAATGTACAACTGTTGCCGATGCAGCAGCTCGGCAACCGCCTGGCGGAGATTCCCAAAGATCCGGGCAAGCCGGTTCTATTGATCTGCAACACCCAGAATCGCTCCGGTGCCACCTTGGCGGCACTGAAGAAGGCCGGTTACACCAACGTAAAGTTTGTCCAGGGTGGCATGAGCGAATGGAACCGCCGCGGTTGGCCGACCGTTCGCCCCTAGCAAAGTTATCGGGTTGAACAGGTTGCGCCACCGCCGAAGCCGCTGGGTCCAATGGAGTAGCCGCAGTTTGCGAAGCGATTGGCAATGCCAAGCACGCTCACCCCTCGCCCAAGCTTCAGGGTCGGATCAGACCGTGCCCATTGCGGTCCGGGCAAAGACCGCCCAGGTGCGTTGCAGGACTAATTGAAGGTTTGTGAATACCAGCGCATCGGGGGGGTAGATGGGTTGCGTTCACAAGCCCAGGGCAGCTTTCAGTTCATTGGCAGAGCGGGCGTAGTCGATGCGTGCCACCATGCCGGCCTCCAGGCGGATCAACGTGACGGCGTTTTCCTGCCGCGGCCACTGGGCCAACAGCTTTTCATCCAGGGCCACACCGACGGCAAACGGCTGTTCACGCAGCGCGGGCAATGCAAAAGTGCGGCTAATGATGCCTGGCATGCGACTCATGTCGGCGACGTACACGGCATGGCGTGAATCCAGAAATCCTTTGGGCTGCTCGCCCAGTACCTCCATCACCAGATTCGATGGCGTGCGACCCGCTGCAAATATCACCAGACGCGTATCCGCCCGGATGGCCCAGGGCTTGGCATGCTGGTCCTGCAAAGCCACTTGGGGTAGAGGTTGATCAAGCACTACGGCGCTGGCGTGCGCCGCGCAGATGCCCAAAAACCATAGTGACAAATATCCGAAGTGTTTTCTCATGCACTCATCCTAGCCGAACTTCCCAGTCGCGACCTGTACGGTCGAGAGGTGCGCACGATCACGGTGGCAGCAGTCGAATGAGCTTGCCATCGTGGCTGTCTGTCAGCACGTAGAGCAGGCCGTCCGGCCCCTGGCGTACGTCGCGAATGCGCTCCTTGAGCTCGCTGAGCAGGCGGCTTTCGCTGACCACCCGGCCGCCAAACGGCTCCGAGAGCACGATGCGGTTCAGATAGCCAAACTTGAGCGAGCCCACAAAAAGATTGCCGACCCAGGCACGTCCGTAGCGCTCGCTGGTCAAGAAGGTCATGCCGGAGGCGGCAATCGACGGCACCCAGTAATGCAGGGGTTGCACCATGCCGTCGTGGTGGGTCAGCCCCGCGCCGATCTTGCCACCGCCATAGTTCTCACCGTACGTGATCACCGGCCAGCCATAGTTGGCACCAGCGCGTGGCAAGTTGATTTCGTCACCACCCTGGGGGCCGTGCTCGTGCATCCACAGGGTGCCATTCGGGCTTAGTGTGGCACCCTGCGGATTGCGGTGTCCATAACTCCAGATCTCGGGCAACGCACCGGCTCGGCCCACAAACGGGTTGTCTGGTGGCACCGTGCCGTCCTTGAGAATGCGCACGATCTTGCCGTGGTGGTTGTCCAGTGTCTGGGCATCCTCGCGGCGCGAAAAACGTTCTCCCAGGGTCAGAAACAACTTGCCATCAGCTTGACCATTGGCACCGGGCGACCGGCTCTCGACAATGCGGCAGCCAAAGTGGAGTGCGCTGTCGACTTTTGGTTTCTGGCTGAACAGAACCTTCAGGTCTTCCAGTCGTGTGTTGTCGGCGCTCAGACGCGCACGCGCCAGGGCCGTACTATTGGCTTTACCCGAAACTGCCGGCTCCGAAAAACAGAAGTAAAGGGTGCGGTTGCGGACAAAATCGCTGTCCAGCACCACATCGAGCAGACCGCCCTGGCCGCCAGCCGCAATGGCGGGCAAGCCTGCCACGGGAGTTCCGAGCTGGCCCTCTGCACCCACCACGCGTAGCCGCCCGGGACGCTCGGTTACCAGAAACCGCCCATCGGGCAATACAGCCATCGACCATGGATTTTCCAGGCCGCGGGCCACCGTTTGTGCTGTGACTTCCTGGGCGAACGAAGGGGGGAGTAGTGCCGTGGCTGCTATTAATACAATAGCTGTTGACGCATACTTGGCAAGAGCTAGAGGCATATTTGATCCTCGATCGTTACATCGCTCCGGCCCGCAAGATTCCGCGAACCGCGTTGCGGCTGTGGGCACCAAAATTGCCCAGAAGCTCGGCAATGATGGCCTCCAGGGCAGCGCTGTCGCGGCTGTCGCGCTTGGCCAGCTCGGCCGCCAGTGTGATGCCGGACTCCTTGACGCCGAAATCGAAGGTGGGGTCGTTCACGAAGAGCTCAGGCATGGATGCCACCAGTATCCTGGCCAACTGCTCACCTGCACCCGCTGACTGTGCCGCCACGGTGTCGCGTACATAGCGGTCGTTCCACTCCGGGTACGAGGCATCGCGTTCCTGATTTCGCAGTTCCTTCTCAATGGCGGTATCGTGCTTTTTCTGTGCTGCGTTCTGCAGGAGTTCGGTCTGGTACTTCTCCAGCGCCAGATGCCGGTTGGAGAGCAGTACCACCATGTTGTCCTTCATGCCAGGCATTCCTGCCATCGCCAGTGCGTTGGCGCCCAGCAGTTTGAAGATGGAGTCGCCTGGTGCCAGGCTGGCGTGGTAGGGCTGGGTAAGGTCTTGCAGGTAGTGCAGTGACAGCCCCGTGAAGCGCCAACCCCAATAGGGATGGCCGGTTCGAAATGCCAGCTCAGCCAGGCTGGAGAACTGGTGTGAACGCAGCAAGGGAAAAGTGCGTTTGATGAATGGAGCCGCCATGTACAAGATCTTGTTCTCGTGCATGAACCCCATGTGAAACGGTGCCTGCGACGAGTAGGCCAGCGCCGGGTTGCCAAAGGGCTGCAAGGCAAAGCCGTAGACTTTGCCCCAGTCGGAGGGGCTGTCTTCCCACAGGTTGATGTCGAGGCCGTAGTCGGGCTCGTCGCTGGCTGATGCCAGCACCGTGAGCGGTGCGACCTGCTCACCCACCTTCAGTGGCACGTAGCGGTAGGTCGAGTTGGCAACCTCCGGGAGTGTATTGACGGCGGCGTGGGGCAGCAGCCCGGTGGTTTGTGCCGGGTACTGCGGATCGGGCTGGAAATACAGTGCAAACTTTGCATTGGGTGCGACTCGCAAGGCCATCAGGAATGCCAGACGCCGGGCCTCATCCGATCGTTGCGGCTCAGCCTTGAAAGAGAGCGCCGGCAGCAGGGCGGGAAACTTGTCGATGTTGGCCTGTGCCCATGCCTCCTGGCTGGCCAGCAGAACTTCCAGAGTTTTTTCTTCCGCCCTCAGAAAAGTCTCCAATGTCTCCACCGTGACCGGGGCAGCATTGGCAACTTCAGCGAATTTCTCGAACGCCCGGTACGAGGGGAAGCTATGGTTCCCCCAGGCCAACACCGACGGTGCACAGCATGCGAGGAAGCAGGCCAGCACGGAAAGTTGATGAAATCGTTTCATGAAGGATTCCCTAATTTACGGCGTGCGAGTTCATCTGCCGAAGCATCATTATGTGTCGATTGCACCTCGGCTTTGTCCGTGAGTGAATCCTACAATGCCTCCGATGTACTTCTATTTGATGCGTCTAATCGGCCAGTGTGCCGGGTTTTTGCTGCTGCTATGTGCCGCTGGTGCGCAGGCCTGCGCGATATGTGCGCCAGGCGACTTGAACAATACCCTGATGCGACGGCTTGCCGCTGCAGACCGCATTGTCATTGCGCAGTGGGACACTGCGGGCAGTCCGGCAAAACCTTTGGCGTCGGTACGCGGCAGTTTGCCGCCATCGGATCTGGTGGTGGCGGGTATCCTGCCGGGGGCGGACTCGGTGCCGCCTCGGCTCGTGTCGGATCCGCATCTCCTGGTGTTCAATGCGGGTTCGCAGACGTGGTGGTCGGCGGGGCGCGTAGGGGCAGATCGGCTGCCATGGTTGTTGGCGGCCGTGAAAATGCCTCCTGCTGCAGGCGATGCTTCCGGCGAGCAACTGGCGCGGGTGCGCTTTTTTGTCAATAGTCTCGAAGATGCAGAACCGCTGATTGCCCGGGCCGCGTACGACGAGATTGCGGCATTACCCTACGCAACGTTACGCCGAATCGCGACGGGGGTGAACGCCAGCGCGCTTGAACAATGGGTGGAGCGCCCGGCACTTCTGGATCGTCGGCCCTTGTACTATCTTTTGTGGGGCTTGCAAAAAGACTCGGACCGGTTGGCGCTGTTGCAATTCAGGGTGTCACAAGTGGAATCAGTGGCACCAGTGGCGGAAATCTCCGCTTTGCTTGCAGCGGTGGTGGAGCAGGGTGGCTCCGAGGGTTTGCGGTGGGTTCAGCAACGTTTTTTGCAGGAAACCAAGGTTCCAGACACGCTGGTCCAGGCCGCTTTGCTGGCGTTGAGCGTGCACGGAGCCGAGACGGTTCGGGTCAGTCGGCTTGAGGTGGTGAAGGCCTACGCCGCATTCATAGCGGCCAACCCGCACCGTGCGGGGCTGGTGGCGTCCGACCTTGGTACCTGGGCGCACTGGGAGTTTGCGCAGGCGTTTGCGGCGGCACTCCAAAGCGCGCCAAACCACGCTTTCACGTCGCGCTACTCCATCGTGTTCTATTTGCTGCGGAATCCGACGCAGCAGGCGAAAGCTGCACTGGAGCAACTGCGCAGCGCCGGTTTGCTCTGAAATTTATAGCTGCTTACGCTCATCGGAAGGGCGTTACAGCCACTTTTTCCTTATAGAACCTTGGCGATGGAGGCGCAGACGTAGTCAATGTTCTTGCTGTTCAGAGCCGCCACACACATGCGGCCGGTGTCGGTTCCGTAGACACCAAACTCGCTGCGCAGGCGCACCATCTGGTCCTTGGTGAGGCCCGAGTAGCTGAACATGCCGATCTGGGTGGTGATAAAGCTCATGTCCTGCGCGATGCCGGCAGCCTTGAGACCATCGACCAGCTTTTGGCGCATGGCCTTGATGCGTACACGCATTTCGCCGAGTTCCTTTTCCCACAGGGCTCGCAGCTCTGGGTTGTTGAGCACTGCCGCCACCACGGCACCACCGTGCGTAGGCGGGTTGGAGTAATTGGTACGAATGACTATCTTGAGTTGCGAGAGCACGCGACTGGCTTCCTCCTTGTCGGTGCACAAGACGCTGAGCGCCCCGACGCGCTCGCCGTACAGGCTGAAGCTCTTGGAAAACGAGGTGGATACCAGGAAGGTGATGCCGGCCGCGACAAACTTGGCAATCACTGCGCCGTCTTCCTGAATGCCGTGGGCAAAACCCTGGTAGGCCAGGTCCAGGAAGGGCATCAGATTGCGGGCTTTGCAAGCGGCAATCACCTGGTCCCATTGGGCGTCAGTGATGTCGTAGCCAGTGGGGTTGTGGCAGCAGGCATGCAGCACGATGATGGTGCCAGCAGGTGCCGCGTTGAGCGCTGCGAGCATGCCGTCGAAGTTGACACCGCGCTGTGCGGCATCGTAGTAGGCATAGGTGTCCACCTGGAAACCGGCATTGGTAAACAGCGCGCGGTGGTTTTCCCAACTGGGGTCCGAAATCAGCACTTTTGCCTCGGGGCTGAGGCGTTTCAGGAAATCAGCGCCTACCTTGAGGCCACCTGTGCCACCCAACGCCTGGATGGTCGCCACGCGTCCGGAGGTGACGGGTTCGCTGCCGGCACCAAACACCAGCGACTTGACGGCTGCGTCGTAGGCGGCGATGCCGTCGATGGGCAGGTAACCACGCGCCGTGGGTTTGTCCATCATGGTTTTCTCGGCCGCCTGCACGCATTGCAGCAGCGGCAGTTTGCCGTTGTCGTCGGAATAGACCCCGACACCGAGGTTGACCTTGTTGGGGTTGGTGTCGGCATTGAACTGTTCGTTCAAACCCAGAATAGGGTCGCGGGGGGCCATTTCGACGGCGGAAAAGAGAGACATGTGAAAGTCCTGTGGTGGGGTGTCGGTTGGAAACCTGTAGCCGTAGCGGCTACGGGTTATCCCTATTTTAGCGGCTGGGTTTTGGGAGTCAGTTGCAGGCGCCTGCTGCATTGTGTGTGGCGCATGAGGGAAGAGTTGAAATCAGACTGCTGGTTTCGCCAGGAAGGCTTGTTTACTGCAGCGATCAAAACCCGCTTGCTCGTAGAACCTTAGCGTTGCCTCGTCTTTTCGCCCGGTAAGGAGCATTACCTTGTAGCAGCGCTGGTGCCAGGCTTCGCCAAGTGCATGCTCAAGAATTGCTTTGCCCCAACCTTGACAGCGGTATGCTGCGTGAGTGACGACATTTTCTATCACGCCATATGGTCGGCAAGCACGGGTAAGGTTCGGAATGACGGTCAATGTGCAGCGCGACACAAGTGAGTCGCCGGAAAAACCTCCGATGTGCTTGATTCGACGGTTTGCCAATGCCTCTGCCCATACGGCCTCAACTTCTGCATCAGGTGGCATTGGATCATCGCGCTCGTGCAGGTGCGTATAGAGCGCGCGTAGTGACTGAAGCTCTATCGGTTGAAGTTCGCGGATGTTCATGGCTGCACTTGAAACGGGATGTTGATAGATAACCACTGTAACGACTTCACAAGAAGCTGGGCAAGCGGTGCGGGCTGGGCGAGCCTTGTGCGCGGCTGAGGAGCGCAGGGTTGGTCGGACCAGGGCTGGCGATTGTCTGAGCGAAGCGAGTTCGAGCCAGACCCCGATCAGCCCGAGCACCGCAAGGCAGCCCGCAGGGCCCAAGCACCAGGGTCGTCCAGCCCTCACCGGTTGTCCAACGCGCGAGGAGACAATCTGAAAAAGCCGACATGCACTACAGTCCCATCTTTGCCTATTTGCCAACACCCCATGCCCGCGCCCCAAGCCCTTACCCTGGTCAACGACGAATCCACCGCAGAGGCCAAGCCCGGGACATTTGTGCGTTTCCCGGATTCACCGTTTGATCTGTACCAACCCTATCCTCCGGCAGGTGACCAACCGGAGGCAATTGACCACTTGGTGGAGGGTGTGCAGGACGGCGAGGTGTTTCAGACTTTGCTGGGGGTGACCGGATCCGGCAAGACTTTCACCATGGCCAACGTGATCGCCCGACTGGGCCGACCGGCGATTGTGTTCTGCCACAACAAGACGCTGGCCGCGCAGTTGTACAGCGAATTCCGGGAGTTTTTCCCGAACAATGCGGTGGAGTACTTCGTTAGTTACTACGACTACTACCAGCCCGAGGCCTACGTGCCACAGCGGGATTTGTTCATCGAGAAAGACAGCGCGATCAACGAGCACATCGAGCAGATGCGGCTGTCATGCACCAAGAGCATTCTGGAGCGGCGTGATGTGGTCATCGTCGCCACGGTGTCCGCAATCTACGGTATAGGCCAGCCGGAGGCCTACCACCGGATGATCATGACGCTGCGCACCGGCGACAAACTCGGACAGCGCGATGCGATCGCGCAATTGGTTCGCATGCAGTACCAGCGCAACGACATGGATTTCAGTCGCGGTACCTTCCGCGTGCGCGGCGACACCATTGACATCTTTCCGGCTGAGCATTCCGAGATGGCATTGCGGCTGGAAATGTTTGATGACGAGATAGAGTCGTTGCAGTTGTTCGACCCCCTGACCGGCAAGATACGTCAGAAGATACCGCGCTTCACCGTGTACCCCAGCAGTCACTATGTGACGCCACGCGATCAGGTGCTTGCAGCGGTGGAGACCATCAAGGTCGAACTGGCGGACCGGCTCAAGTTCTTTGTGGCCGAAGGCAAACTGGTAGAGGCGCAGAGACTGGAGCAGCGCACACGTTTCGATCTGGAAATGCTCAGCGAAGTGGGGCATTGCAAGGGCATCGAAAACTACTCGCGCCACCTGGCAGGCAGTGCGCCTGGCGAGCCGCCTTCTACGTTGGTCGACTACTTGCCCCAGGATTCGTTGATGTTTATCGATGAAAGCCACGTCACTATCGGGCAGTTTGGCGCCATGTACCTGGGTGACCGGTCACGCAAGACCACGCTGGTGGAATACGGCTTCCGGCTGCCCAGCGCGCTGGATAACCGTCCGCTCAAGTTTGCCGAATTCGAACAGCGCATGCGCCAGGTCGTCATGGTGTCTGCCACCCCCGCGCAGTGGGAAAAGGACCACTCGGGCAAGGTCGTGGAGCAGGTGGTGCGTCCTACGGGGCTGGTGGACCCGGAAGTGGAAGTGCGTCCTGCGACTCACCAAGTGGATGACGTGCTGCAGGAAATCCGCATCCGGGTAGACAAGCACGAGCGGGTGCTGATCACCACACTCACCAAGCGCATGGCCGAGCAGTTGACCGACTACCTGACCGATAACGGCGTCAAGGTGCGCTACCTGCACAGCGACATCGACACGGTGGAGCGGGTGGAAATTTTGCGAGATCTGCGCCTGGGTGCCTTCGATGTGCTGGTGGGTATCAACCTGCTGCGCGAAGGACTGGATATTCCGGAGGTGTCCCTGGTGGCCATTCTGGATGCCGACAAGGAGGGATTCCTGCGCTCGGAACGGTCGTTGATTCAGACCATTGGCCGCGCGGCACGCAATCTGGAAGGGCGCGCGATTCTTTACGCCGACAAGGTCACGGATTCCATGGCACGGGCTATTGGCGAGACCGAGCGCCGTCGAACCAAGCAGATTGCCCACAACCTTGCGCTCGGCATCACGCCCAAGTCGATTGTCAAGAAGGTGCGCGACTTGATCGATGGTGTCTACAGCGAAAAGGCTGGCAAGGAAGCGGAGCGGCTCGAGCGCGATGCGATGGCACGCGCCGAAGTGGAAGACATGAGTGAAAAAGACATTGCGCGTGAAATCAAACGCCTTGAGAAGCTGATGATGGAGCACGCCCGCAATCTGGAGTTCGAGAAGGCTGCGCGCGTGCGTGATCAGTTGGGTATCTTGAAGGAAAGGGCGTTTGGTGCGCCTGGAACCGACGCTGCGGTTGTGTCCCTTTTTGCGGCAAAAAACGAAAAGTGACTGATTAGTCTAAGTACCCGAGTAAATTACTTGGTTTCTTGCTATACTTGCGCCAACGGTTGTTTTTCACGACCCTCAAGGAGCACTCCATGCGACTCACCACGAAAGGCCGGTTTGCCGTCACGGCGATGATTGATCTGGGCCTGCGCCAGGCCAGCGGACCTGTCACCCTGGCTGCCATCAGCCAGCGCCAGGAAATTTCGCTTTCGTATCTGGAACAACTGTTTGGCAAGCTTCGCCGCCATGAGCTGGTGGAGTCTACCAGAGGGCCTGGCGGCGGCTACACACTGGCACGCAAGGCGTCTGACATCACTGTGGCCGACATTATTTTGTCTGTGGACGAACCGTTGGACGCTACCCAATGTGGCGGCCATGAGAACTGCCATGGTGAAGGCGCACAGTGCATGACGCACGACCTCTGGGCCGCATTGAACACACGTATGGTGGAGTTTCTTGACTCCGTGAACCTCCAAAAATTGGTCGATGACCAGTTGGCCAAGGGTCTGCAGGTGGAGGGAAAACCCAGCCTCAAGCGGGCCATTTCCGCCATGCCGGTGGTTAAACCCATACGCATCAACGCGCCCAATTCGGTGTTCGCGTTGGGCAATGCCTTCTCCAAGAGCTAGGGCGAACCATATGGAAGCAACACCCCATTTCCCGATCTACATGGACTACAGCGCCACCAACCCGTGCGACGAGCGGGTGGTGGATGCCATGGTGCCGTGGCTGCGCAATCACTTTGGCAACCCTGCATCGCGCAGCCATGCGTGGGGTTGGGAAGCCGAGGCGGCGGTAGAGAAGGCCCGTGGACATGTGGCGGACCTCATTGGTGCGGACCCGCGTGAGATTGTCTGGACTTCCGGGGCGACAGAATCGAACAACCTGGCGCTTAAAGGTGCCGCGCATTTCTACAAGTCCAAGGGCAAACACCTAATCACGGTGAAGACCGAGCACAAGGCGGTGCTGGACACCTGCCGCGAACTCGAGCGCCAAGGTTTCGAAGTCACCTATCTGGACGTGCAGCCAGACGGCTTGCTCAATCTGGATGTGTTCAAGGCGGCGATTCGGCCTGACACCATCCTGGCCAGCGTCATGTTTGTGAACAACGAGATTGGCGTCATTCAGGATATTGCCGCCATCGGTGCAGTGTGCCGTGAGAAGGGCATCATTTTCCATGTGGACGCCGCGCAGGCTACCGGTCGCGTCCCATTCGACTTGTCGCAAATGCCGGTGGATCTGATGAGCCTGACCGCACACAAAACCTATGGTCCCAAGGGCATAGGTGCACTGTTTGTGCGCCGTAAGCCGCGCGTGCGGCTGGAGGCGCAGATGCACGGCGGCGGCCACGAGCGCGGCATGCGCAGTGGTACCTTGCCCACGCACCAGATCGTGGGCATGGGTGAGGCCTACCGCATAGCCAAAGAGGAAATGGCCGCTGAGAACCTGCGCATTCGCGCTTTGCACGACCGTATGCTTGCCGGGCTGGAAGGGTTGGAGCAAGTCTTCATCAACGGCCATACCGAGAAGCGTGTGCCGCACAACCTGAACATGAGCTTCAACTATGTTGAGGGTGAGTCCTTGATCATGGGCATCAAGGGTCTGGCGGTGAGCAGTGGCTCGGCGTGTACGTCAGCGTCGCTGGAGCCCAGCTATGTACTACGTGCTTTGGGCCGTAGCGACGAGCTGGCCCACAGCAGCCTGCGCATGACCATCGGCCGCTGGACCACTGAAGCGGAAATTGATTACGCGGTGGACACGATACGCAAGAACGTGGCCAAGCTGCGTGAACTTAGCCCCCTGTGGGAGATGTACCAGGATGGCATCGATATTTCCACCATTCAGTGGGCGGCACATTGAACACCCCCGTGCGGCTGACGCCGCTCCCCCCTCAAGGGGGCATTGCCAGTGGCCCGGCTAAGCCGGTTCCACGGCAATTCTGGTAAAGGCACTGCTGGCGTACGGTACTTTGAAAAGTTGGTGATTTGAAGAAAGAAGGTTGATATGGCTTATTCTGAAAAAGTAGTGGACCACTATGAGAATCCTCGCAATGTGGGGAGCTTTGAAAAAGGCGACGACAGTGTGGGCACGGGAATGGTCGGCGCGCCGGCGTGTGGCGATGTGATGAAACTGCAGATCAAGGTCAACCCCACCACCGGTGTGATTGAAGACGCACGCTTCAAGACCTACGGTTGTGGTTCGGCCATTGCGTCATCCTCGTTGGTGACCGAGTGGGTCAAGGGCAAGACGCTGGACGAGGCCTCTGGGTTGAAGAATAGCCAGATCGCGGAGGAACTGGCCCTGCCGCCTGTAAAAATTCACTGCTCCATCCTCGCCGAGGACGCTATCAAGGCGGCGGTGGATGATTACCGCCAAAAGCACTCCGTTGCTGCGTAACCATGGCTGTTACTCTGACTGAGGCGGCTGCCCGTCACGTCACCCGCTACCTTGCCAAGCGTGGTAAAGGGGTGGGCGTGCGTCTGGGTGTCAAGACCACCGGCTGTTCGGGCTTGGCTTACCAACTGGAATATGTAGACGAGCTCGCGGTGGAAGATGTCGTCTTTGAGGGGCACGGGGTCAAGGTGCTGGTGGACCCCAAGAGCATGGCCTACATCGATGGAACCCAACTTGACTTTGTGCGCGAGGGCTTGAACGAGGGATTTCGCTTCAACAATCCCAACGAGCGTGATCGTTGCGGTTGTGGTGAGTCGTTTCGGGTGTGAACCTTCAGTCCAACGATTTCGAACTGTTCGGGTTGCCGCAGCAGTTCGCTCAGGACCGCGCTCTTTTGGATGCACGCTGGAAATCGCTGCAGCGTGAAGTCCATCCGGATAAGTTCGCCCAGCAAGGTGCGGCGCAGCAGCGTGTTGCAATGCAATGGTCGGCGCGCGTCAACGAAGCTTACCAACGACTCAAGAGACCACTGGCCCGGGCGGCATATTTGTGTGAACTAGCAGGGGCACCTGTGAATGCCCATAGCAATACTGCCATGCCTGCCGCGTTTCTGATGCAGCAGATGCAGTGGCGTGAAACGATGGACGAAGCGCAGGACTTGCAAACTCTCGAGTCGCTCCAAGCGGAGGTAGACAGCTTGCAAAATAGTCTCATGCACGAATGCGCAACTTTGATTGACGAAAATAGCGATTACACGGCGGCGGTGTCGCACATTCGATCACTGCTGTTTATTGAAAAATTTGGCCGGGACCTGGAGCAGCGCTTCGAAGCCCTGGAACATTAAAGACGCGAGTCGCAATTCGAACCCTATGGCGTTACTTCAAATTTCCGAACCTGGCCAGTCGCCCAACCCGCACGGGCGGCGTATAGCGGTGGGTATCGATCTGGGGACCACGCATTCTCTTGTGGCTGCCGTGCGCAACGGCGTCGCGGAGTGTTTGCCCGATGCGCAAGGTAGGGTTATTTTGCCGTCGGTGGTGCGCTACATGGGGGAGGGTCGGCGCGAGATAGGCCATGCAGCGCTGGAGGCACAGTCGTCCGACCCCCAGAACACCATCGCGTCGGTCAAGCGGTTTATGGGGCGTGCGCTGGCAGATATCAAAGACCCGGAACGGCTCCCCTACCGTTTCGTTGACCATCCTGGCATGTTGGGCCTGCTCACCGCCGATGGGGAAAAGTCTCCAGTGGCCGTGAGTGCCGAAATTCTTGCAACTCTGCGCTACCGCGCCGAGGACACATTCAATGACGATCTATACGGGGCTGTGATCACAGTGCCGGCCTATTTTGACGACGCGCAACGCCAGGCCACCAAGGATGCGGCGCAAATGGCGGGTATCAACCTGCTGCGTTTGATCAATGAGCCTACAGCAGCGGCCATAGCTTATGGGTTGGACAACGCCAGTGAAGGCGTTTATGCCATTTACGACCTTGGCGGTGGCACATTCGATATATCCATTTTGCGGCTGAGCCAAGGTGTGTTTGAGGTGATCGCGACGGGAGGCGACTCCGCTTTGGGTGGCGACGACTACGATCACGCTTTGGCCGAGTGGGTAGTGGAGCAAACCGGCGCCGAGGTGCTAACCCCCGGCGACAAAGCCAGCATCACCATGGCGGCTCGGCGCTGCAAAGAGGCACTTTCTGCTACCAATATCGTAGCGTTTCACGCTGATTTGACGGGCGCTAGCGTGCATTTTGATGTTAGAGATCAGCAGTTTCATGAAGTCACTCAGGCACTGACCGCTCGCACCATTGCAGCGGTGCGCAAAGCCTTGCGTGATGCCAAGTTAACGAAAGAAGACGTGCAGGGTGTGGTGATGGTGGGTGGCTCCACCCGCATGCCACAGGTGCAGGCAGCCGTGGCAGAGTTCTTTGGCAAGACACCCTTGACCAACCTCAATCCCGACGAAGTGGTGGCGCTGGGTGCCTCCATCCAGGCCAACCAACTCGCTGGCAATAACGCTGCAGGCGACCTGTTGCTGCTCGATGTGATTCCACTGTCCCTGGGCATTGAAACCATGGGTGGGCTCTCTGAGCGCATTGTGCCGCGCAACCAGACCATCCCCACCGCGATGGCGCAGGACTTCACGACTTACAAAGACGGACAGACCGCACTGGCATTGCATGTGGTCCAGGGTGAGCGCGATCTGGTGGCCGACTGCCGCAGCTTGGCGCGTTTCGAGTTGCGTGGAATTCCACCGATGGCAGCCGGTGCAGCCCGTATCCGCGTGACATTTACTGTGGATGCCGATGGCTTGCTGAACGTTTCTGCCACTGAGCAGGTGAGTGGTGTGGCAGCGCAAATCGCAGTGAAACCCTCGTATGGCCTGGCCGATGATCAAATCGCCCGCATGTTGCAAGAAAGCTTTACCACTGCCGAGCAAGACATGCGCACACGAGCCTTGGTGGAAGCGCAAGTGGACGCAGACCGATTGCTGCTGGCCACACGCAGTGCGCTCGACGCCGATGGAGATGTCCTCGAGGCGAGCGAGCTTGCCGACATTGCCGCAGCCATGGAGGCGGTACGTGCTATCAAGGGTGGTGATGATGCCGCGGCCATTGAGGCCGCCTGCAAACGGCTTGCCGCCGCCACCGAATCTTTTGCCGCGCTGCGCATGAACCGCGGCATCGCCAAAGCCCTTTCCGGGCGTAACATTGAAGCGGTTTAGAGCCGAGCAGAACCATGGCCATCATCAAAATTCTTCCCCACCCGGAGTATTGCCCGCAAGGCACCGAAATCTCCGCTGCGCCTGGCACATCGATCTGCGAGGCGTTGCTGGAAAACCATATCGCCATTGAACACGCCTGTGACATGAGTTGCGCCTGCACGACCTGCCACGTCGTTGTACGGGAGGGGTTCGCATCGCTCAACGCACTTGACGAGACCGAGGAAGATCTGCTGGACCGCGCCTGGGGTCTGGAGCCCAACTCACGTCTGGCTTGTCAGGCCATCCTTGCGCAGGGCAATCTGGTGGTGGAGATCCCCAAGTACTCCATCAACCACGCCAAAGAAAACCACTGAGTGGCGTTGGCCAAGCACCATGCGACAAGTATTTCTGGATACCGAGACCACCGGCCTGTATGCCCACCAGGGCGACCGCATCATCGAAATTGGCTGTGTGGAGTTGGTCAATCGCAAGCTGACCGGAAACAACCTGCACTTCTATGTGAACCCGGGCCGCGACAGTCACGAAGAGGCTCTCAAGGTCCATGGCATTACCTCAGAATTTCTGCAGGATAAGCCTCCCTTTGCACACATCGTTGGCGATCTGCTGGCGTACCTGAAAGACTCCGAAGTCATCATTCATAACGCAGCGTTTGACGTTGGCTTCCTGAATGCTGAACTCGCGCTGGTCCAGCAAGAGCCCTTGCGCGCGCACGTGCTGGGCATCGTTGACACTTTGGTGATGGCCAAGGCCATGTTTCCAGGCAAGCGCAATAGTCTGGACGCGCTGTGCGACCGTTTAGGAGTCGACAACTCGGGTCGCACCTTGCATGGTGCTTTATTGGATGCGGAGCTACTGGCCGACATTTACATCAATCTCACGCGCGGGCAGGATGCATTGCTCATGGATGTAGGCGAAGTCACCACCGAAGCGCTGAACCGTGTGAAGACGGACCTGAGCGAGCTGGAGCTGCCGGTAGTCTTGGCCAACGCGACGGAACAGAAGGAGCACGACGAGGTATTGCAGCAAATTGACAAATCCAGCGGCGGCAAGACGTTGTGGAGAGAAGTCGCGTAACCGATTATGTATAATCTGCGGCTTTCCTGAACCGAATTCAGGGCGATTAGCTCAGGGGTAGAGCACTGCATTCACACTGCAGGGGTCGCAAGTTCGAAACTTGCATCGCCCACCACTAAAAGTAGTACGAATGTGATCGTACTGCTTTTTTTTTCGCGTGCACTACCATGTCAAAGTTGTACTTCCGTTTTGCGGCGATGAACGCCGGAAAATCAACCATGCTCTTGCAGGCTGCGTATAACTACATGGAACGTGGCATGCAAGTCAAGCTGTACACAGCCAAACTGGATACACGGCACGGCGTTGGCATCATTCGCAGTCGCCTCGGGATTGAGAGGCAGGCGCTGATATACGATAAGTCCACAGTGTTTGATAGTCATCTGTTGGGTCGGGAAACCGCTTGCCTATTTATTGATGAGGCACAGTTCTTGACGCTAGGACAGGTGCACCAGTTGCATCGTCTGGCCCATGTTGGCGCAGTGCCGATTATTTGCTATGGCCTGCGTAGTGATTTTCTGGGCATGCCATTTGAAGGTGCTTCACTGTTGTTGACATTGGCGGACGATATTGAAGAGATCAAGACCATCTGCGCGTGTGGAAAAAAGGCCAGCATGAATGCACGAATTGACGGCGATGGCCAGCGGGTGCGATCAGGCGAGCAGATACTTATCGGCGGAAATAGCAGCTACATTGCTATGTGCCCTGACTGTTTTTATGGCAGTCCAAGGTAATCCATTTGACGCTGACGCTGGTAGATGGGCGCCCCGTCATTGAGCAGTTGTGACAAAAGGCGCGGGCTTGATTGGCTGCGAGAACTGGTATTGAACAGAAGTACATTGCATTCAATCAGTTTCGTTACGAAAAATCGTCAGAATCAGCCTCAAACTCAACGGAGGAAGAATGAAGCACCATACGTTCAAAGTTACTTGCGGGTTTACCATGCAGTACACGTTTGATGAAACGGAAATTGGCCCCGATGGTGAACCGACTGAAGACGCAGTCATTGCGCTTGAAGAAGAATTGCATGAGCACTTGCACCAAAATTACGCTGTTGACTTTGTGGATGCTGAACCGGACTTCGTAATTGGCATTTACGATGATGACGCCGAAGCCCCGAGCACATCAGCCGATCATTGAACGTAAAGCCTGCGTCCAATTTCATAAATGAAAATTAGAAGACATTCATGCAAGCAATCTTCAGCATCGACGAAAACAATCACCCCATAAGGATGGACATGGCACCTGCGGAATTGGAGGGTCGGGATTTGCAGGAACTTCTGGAGAAAAACTGGGACTTACTGCCCGGTGATCTGATCGCAGGTACTGACAACCAACCATTGCGCTGGGCAATGATCAAGCGCGAAGCCCCAGTCGAAAGCCCGTTGAGCGGTGAGGCACGATGGAGCCTTGACTTTCTATTTGGGGACGATCAAGCGATACCTACGTTTGTGGAGTGCAAACTGCACAAGAATCCTGAGGGTAGACGTGAAATCATCGGTCAAATGTTTGAGTACGTTGCGAATGCTCAGCATTACTGGAACATCGGCACACTCAAGTCATTTGTACCAGCAGACTTTGAGAGGCATATTTGGAATCGCCCACTTGACGAGTACTTTACTGAGGTTCTTGACAACCTCAAACGTGGCAAGGTTCGCATGGTCTTTTTTATGGATCAGGCTCCAAGGGAATTGAAAAGCACAGTGATGTTCCTCAATCAGGCGCTTACCGAGGCTGAAGTGATGATTGTCGAGGCTAGGCACTTTAGGCATGGTGAAAAGAAATTCGTGGTCCCATCACTGTTTGGCTACACCGAGCAGGTTCGTGCCGACAAAGAAAAACGCATCGAGAAACTTTCTGGCACTGGAAGCAGTGGCTCTGGAAAGTGGACCCTAGAGCAGTTCAACGCTGCAACTGAACTTCTCGATCAGATTACAGGCACTGCTGTGCGAAAACTCCGAGATTACGTTTTGGAGCAAAAATTCGATTTGAACTGGGGACGTGGCAAATATGGGTCCATGAACGTCATCCTCTCGCACCTGTCGTCAAAGTCATTGTTCTCGATCTACACCTCGGGTGGCATTGGTATCAATCTGGGTTGGCTGGATGGGGAGGTGCGTTCGCAATTCGATTCGGAACTGCGAAACGCAGGTTTTGCCTATTCAGAGAAGCTGCAATATGCTGTTCTAAAGTCTGAACAATGGGTGGGCAGCGTGGATAAGTTCGTTGCTGTGGTCGAGAGGATGAAGGCGTACTCCATCAACGGGGGATTGGCGACTCACGTTTCAGGGACCTAGCGTTACCGAGTGCGGCTCAATTCATGGTTGAGCCACACAACACATCGTTGTAACTGCGCCTGCGCACGGACCAGGTCAAGTGATGGCGCCCACAATGGCTACACCGAGGAATAACTCATGTTGTCGTTGAAATTGGTGGGTAACGCAATTGCACACCATGTCCATCAATATCCACCTTGAACCACTCTTGGATTGCAACAACGATTGCAACAAGATTGACCAAAGAAAAA
>JFJP01011313.1_pt1 | contig 20257 bp, 15 predicted proteins | sample 431651 | NCBI WGS metagenome assembly JFJP01 (sample SAMN02602958, study PRJNA72255) | Microbial mat metagenome, whole genome shotgun sequencing project. | biome: fresh water; feature: sink hole; material: water; isolation source: purple microbial (photo- and chemosynthetic) mats found in...
ATGGGGCAAATGGATGCCAATTGGTCACGGGATGTGCGCGATTTTACGCCAGAGCAACTCTATAAAGCGGCGCAAATTCCCAATGAAAAATTGGCGCAAATCTTACGAAATAACCTAGAACTCTTCACCAAGCAATTTGTTAGCCGCCAATTGTTGGAGGAGTTAGTCGCCACCCCTGAAAGCAGCAGCGCACAACGCAGCGTTATTGCCCGTAATCGTGAATTGCTAACGAATTATGTCAGTAATGAAATCAAGAAGCGACTGAGTGGCTTAGGGCTAGTGCTGCATACGCTTGAGCTTAATTTAATATTACCCATTCGGGCGCAACGGGAAATTGAGGACATGTGGCAATTGCAACAAATGGAACGCCACCAACCCGCCTTAACCGAGCGTAGCCTTGCCCGTGCTTTAGAACACAGCCAGCCAACCATCCTCATGGGGCAGTTGTCTGACCCAACGCAAGCCATGCTGTTGCGTCAGCCGAAAATCATTCCCAACGGTGGCTATGTTAGGAATTAATTCCCATGAACCAACTTCATAAATTACAGCGACTACCATGACGGTAGTCGTTTTTTTGTTTGTGGAGTATTGGAGTGCAAACCTTCAGGTTTGCCCCACAATAAACGAGCAAACCTGAAGGTTTGCACTCCTTTTTTGAGAATAGATATTATGTCAATTTGGCGATTTGGCGGGAATATGCTACAATAGTTTGACATAATGTTTGGAGTTATCATGTTAAAATTGATAGCTCCCCGATGAATATCGGCTACTTAATAATTGCCAGGAGTGTTAATATGCAAGCAGAAAACAGTGGTCAAAGTAAACTTTTTATTGTTTTAGTGGTTTCTCTCGTTGGGTTATTGGTGTTGGGTTTATTAGGGATTGGCGGGGTGTTTGTATTACGAAAAAATATCGAAGGCCAACAAAATGTTGCTAGTCGCCCTACCCCAACCTTAGTCATTAAGTTACCTCCCCCACCTAGCCCCACCAGTGCCATGGCCACTGTGGTTAATACTCCTGCCCCAACTCCAACCAGTACGCCCGTTATTCAGGCGGGTAATAAGACTGCCGCCGAAGCCGCCGCCATAACCAATGGTCAAGAGATAACCACCACCGTTAAAACTGAGGGCGACCCTAACGCGCCCACCCCTAAAGCCTCGCCCACCGCCACCGTCGGTGCGGCAGCCAACAACCCCATCGGGGGCGGAGCAGGCCCAGCAGATGCCTCTGCCGCCAGTGCCACCACCGTCCCGAAAACGGGTTTGGATGCTTTCCAAACCGTACTTTTGGCGGTTGGGCTAGTGACCGTTTTATTAGTCGCCCGCCGATTACGCACCGCCTAGTATCAGTATTTCAAGATTTGGGTGCAACAACTAAATTCCCCTCACCCCCGCCCCTCTCCCAAAGGGCGAGGGGAGACAAGATACGCCCTCTCCCATTGGGAGAGGGCTGGGGTGAGGGGGCTAAATCTTGATATACTGAGTATTCTCATTTTAGATTAAGTTTAGCTTCATTTAGGCTTAATCTTAAAATTTTATAATTGCTTCAACACTAAAGCTAATTGTAGTGTGAACCCTCCCTCCTTTAAAAGCCCGCGTCATTTATGATGTGGGCTTTTGCCTTTTAACCCTCTCAAAAATCCTTGTATTTCGCAAACCATTCAGGCTATGTTATAATTCTTTTATTCCAATTAAAAGTGAGCAAATTTATGTATAACAACACCCAATATTCTTACAGTCCACCCCCCGCCAGCGGCCTTAATGACCTCATTAACCGCCTACGTTGGCTCATTGAAGTTCCTTACGCCTATATAACGTTTTTTGTCACCCTGATTTTAGCCTTTTACCTTTCGCTGAATGACATTGAACTTGGCCCCCGTCTCTTTATTTTGCTCCTCGCCTTTCCCATTCATGAACTTGCCCATGCCCTCACCGCCGACTATTTGGGCGATGACACGCCGCGTTTCTATGGGCATATTACGCTCAATCCCTTTGCTCAACTCAACCTCCTCGGCTCATTACTCATGATATTTATTGGGCTAGGCTGGGCGTATGTTCCCATCAGCCCCAACCACTTACGCCCCAATCCCCGCACGGGTCACATGTTGGTGGCCGTCGCTGGGCCAATTGCCAATCTCCTTTTAGCCATCGCCACCGCCGTGTTATGGCATACTCTTAACCCCGTTATCCAAACGGTCATGCCCTCCTTAGCTCATGGCTTAGGCTATCTCGCCTTTGAATTTAGCTTTATTAACCTATGTCTCTTTTTTCTCAACCTCATTCCCCTCGCCCCGTTAGATGGTTTTTTCGTCTTACGTGGCCTATTACCCCCGCCAGCTGCTGCTATGTTGGAGCAATTCCAAGCCTTTAGTATGCTCATTTTCATGGGGTTATTTCTTATTTCCCTATTCACGGGTGGTTTTATTAACCCGATTGGTTGGCTCATTTTTGGGCCTGCTTTCGCCCTCACTCGGTTGATATATTGATTCCACCTGTAAATAAATCGGGGATACGGAGTCCAAAGCCGTAGGCTTTGAGCAGTGGGGCAAAGCCTATGGCTTTGGACTCCATCGCTATCCCCCTGAAAATGTACTGGTGGAAATTTTATTTTGACCGACGAAAATGAAATTTTCGCACTCCTTAAGCGAATGCAATAAGTCAGACAGGAATGTCTGACCTACGGTAGAACAGACATTCCTGTCTGTTCATGACTAGGACTTACGCAAAAATCGCGGAGTTAGCACGCCCTCGTGCTAACAGTGACACACGCCCTCGTGTGTCACTCCTCAAAATGAACAGTTTTCGCCCTCGTGCTAACAGTGACACACGCCCTCGTGTGTCACTCCTCAAAATGAACAGTTTTGCGTAAGTCCTAATGACAATACGGCATCTTACTTTGGACTCCAACTGTTTCGCCATCAAAAGGTAAATTGTTACATCTGTGCATCCCATTCTTTATCGTAGCTCCCAATTTTTTGCCGCTGTTGTCCAATCTAGTGATACTTTATCACTTGCAGATAAAACGTGGCTAGGGACAATTTTGACGACTCCCGCCCAACAACAACTTTTTGCCTGCATGTCACCCAATGACCAACGCCACGCCCTGGCCGTGGCCCACACCTTACAACAAGTCGGGCAAATAGATATGGCTTTACACCAAGCCGCTTTACTCCATGATGTTGGTAAAAGTTTAGGCCAACCCATCATTCACCGCGTCTTAATCGTTTTGTTAGAAGCTTTCTGGCCTCGCCTCCTCCAACGCCTCTCCCGCGGCCCCTCCCTCGTCTCAACCCCGCCCCCCACCTCTCACCTCTCACCGCTCATTTCTCATTTCTCATTTCTCACTCCCTTCATCATCCATGCCCAACACCCCCAAATCGGTGCGGCTTGGGCTGAGGCCGCTGCCTGTGAACCCTTAGCGGTGCGCCTCATTACCCGTCATCAAGACCAAATTCAAGTTATCTTCACCCCCGAAGAGTATCTTTTAACCCTGCTCCAATGGGCAGACAACCTCAATTAGTTATGAGTGATGAGTTATGAATTATTTATTTTTAACTCATCACTCATAATTCATAACTCATCACTCACATGAGCGATTTCACCATAACAATTGTTGGCACAGGTGTCATCGGCACCTCGATGGGCTTGGCCTTGAAACAACAGGCCGACCCGCCGCGCCTCATTGCCCATGACAAAGAACTCACCATCAGTCAAGCCGCTGTCAGTAAAGGCGCGTTTGATAAGGCTGAGTGGAACTTGGTCAATGCCTGCGAATCTGCCGACCTCATCATTTTTGCCATGCCGTTGAACGGTATTCACCTCACCTTAGAGGCCATAGCCCCCTATCTTAAGCCTGGCGTGGTTATTACGGACACCTGTCGCAGCGCAACCACCGTGCAAAATTGGGCGAAAAAATTACTGCCCGACCACGCCCATTTTATCAGTGGCGACCCTTTAGTTACCCCTAACGGCGTGGGGTATCAACATGCCCATGCCAACCTGTTCAAGGGCCGACCTTATTGCCTCATCCCTAGTCCGCAGGCATCTGAAGAGGCCATGCAAACCGTCGTCAACTTAATTGGCTTGTTAGAAGCCGAACCATTTTTTTTAGATGCGGCTGAACATGATGGCCTCATTACGACCATGGAGCCCTTGCCTGCATTGTTAGGTGTCGCCTTGTTCAACACCCTCACCCGCCAACCCTCCTGGCGCGAGAGTCGTAAATTTGCGGGGCGATTGTTTGAGCAAGTTTCGGCGGGGGCGGTGGGCAACCCCGACGCAGTGGCCGCAGATTGGTTAGCCAGCCGCGCCAATTTAGTGCATTGGCTAGACCGCTACCTGGAACAATTACAACAAATTCGTCATTTATTGCTAGCGACTGAAAGCGAGCCAGAACCCCTAGCCCAGTTGATTGATAAAGCCGTCGTGGAGCGTTATAATTGGCAACAAGACTACGAGGCAGGCCGTTTTATTGACCCTGAACTTACCATTAAAGTAGAACCGCCACCTGGTTTCATGAAACGGTGGATGGGGTTGGGGCGGTAAACCTGAGTCATCCCGAATTTTAAATGAGATGAAAATGCTGTTTCCGTAGCGAAAACCGCATGTCATTTTTCGCTTCGCTCAGAATGACATGGCCGAAAAAATATTTAAGAAACACTCACTAAGCTCTGGAGTGCAAATCTTTATATTTGTTCGTAGTTTGTTAGGCAAAGCTAAAGCGTTGCACTCCAACAATTAACCCATGACAACTTTTACTTTTGCTCAATTGAGTGACATTCATATTAACCACCTTCAAGGTGACCACCATGACGTGTTAGGCGCGCAATCGGCGGGTTGGTTAACCGAGGTTGTAACCCAGTTAAGCCGCCAAACTCATTTGGATTTAGTATTAATTAGTGGCGATTTAGTTGATAATGCCTTGCCGAGTGAATTTAGCCAATTCGGCCAAATTATCAACCGCTTGACCAGACCATGCCATATCATCCCTGGCAACCATGACCGCCGTGACTTAAATAGTGTAACGGGGCTAAGTCGGTATGAATTTGCTCAACACTTTAACCCCCAAATTGCTGACCGACCTAATGATGGCCAGGCCCAAGCGGGTTATTGGTCGTTGGCAGTACATCCACAAATACAAGTCATTGGCCTAGACTCCATTCGCGATGCCGATTGGAGTGGGGTGATTGATGCGCCACAAATGGCCTGGTTAGAAGAAGAATTGACGCATCATAACGATAAATTTGTTATCGTCATGGTGCATCACCCCCTGCATAAATTGGCCCCCATTGATAGCCAAGCAGGTTGGACGAACTTTGTGTGTAATAATGGCGCGGAGGTTTTGGCCTTGTTAGACCGCCATCCACAAGTGAAATTAGTCTTAACGGGTCATCATCATTGCACCAAAGCAGACCTGGTAGGGGCGCGGCTTCATCTCGCCAGCCCCGCCATTGCCATTTATCCCTGTGCTTATCGCACCATTCGCCTCACGCACCAACCTGATAATTGTTGGCAAGTTTCTTGGCAAACGCACCCCGCCGCCACCAAAGCGATGGTAGAACATAGCCGCCAAATGATGTTCGCCGCTTGGGAGCAGGCACGTTTTGACTCTGGCATGATTGCCGAACATGCCGACATCGCTTGGGGCAATGATTTTGACCGTGATGGTGAAATTGTTTTTAATTAGTCATCAGGTGACTTGCAGTCACCTGATGACTATAACCTGGGTCCACTGTGAATCTTAATCTACCCGTGACCCCCTCCTTCTCAGGAGGGGGTAGCCCACCTGTACTTAACCGCCGACGCGGAATTGGCTTGACGTTTCTTTCCGCCGCGCTCGTTTCCGTAACTTTCATTGCCAGTAAACAGGCCATGAGCGAATTATCACCGATGGCTTTCATGCCTGTCTGGTTTATAGTCGCCGCCATATGGGGCCTGGCGTTATATTTATGGCAACATGGCTTACGGTTTCCTACGACAGTTCGCCCCGTGCTGCGCCCCTTATTGTGGCTAGGGTTGGCACATAGTTTGGCAAACTTGCTTTATTTCAACGCCCTTAAATTAGGCGACCCCACCATGGTGGCTTTTTTCAGCCGCAGCGAAACGCTGATTACGGCCTTATTAGGCTTATTTGTTTTGGGCGAAGAACTGCGATTTCGTCAATGGGTGGGCATGTTTATTGCGATTAGTGGCACTTTTGTGATGACCTATCAAGGCCCCATCATCATTTGGTGGATTTTGGGCTTGATGGTCGCCTCTAATTTGCTGGCCTCCATTGGCACGTTGCTGGTTAAACAAAATGTAATGGAAGTATCACCCTTAGTTTTAGCCATTACGCGGGCGGCCCTCATGGCGGTCATTGTGGGCAGTGTCAGTTTTAGTCGCGGGGAACTCGTTTGGCCGAGTTTGACCACTTGGGGCTGGCTGATTAGTGGGGCATTTTTTGGCCCGTTCTTAAGTTTTGTGGCGTTTTATGAAGGGTTGCGTCATTTAGAAATGTCTACTAGTAGCGTTATTCGAGCGACTCAACCTCTTTTTGTGGCGTTATATAGCTTTCTTTTATTTGGCACCATCATGAGTTCGCAGCAAATGTGGGGCGGCTTTATTTTATTACTGGGTATTATATTAATGGTTTGGCGTAAGAAATAACTATACTCAGTATTTCAAGATTTGTCACCCTCACCCCCGCCCTCTCCCAAAGCTAACTATTACCCACAAGTCTGCACGAGGCTAAAGCCGTCGTGCTAAGAAAACAAAGTACGCTAAAGCGCACTGGTTTGGCCTCTTGGAATCGGTTTTTAGCCTACTTAAGTAGGCTTTGTTTTCTCAGCACGACGGCTTTAGCCTCGTGCTATACTGCGTATCAAATGAAAGTTACACTTTTGGCATAGGAGTCCGCAATCATTTGCGGACAGCCCGCAAAGAATTGCGGACTCCAGATTATCATTTGCGGACAGCCCGCAAAGAATTGCGGACTCCAGATTGTTACAATGAAAGTGTAAGTCTCAAACGAAATGGAGTATAGGAGTAACATGGCCTTAATTCCATCGCCTAAAAACATGTGGGTAATAGTTAGCTCCCAAAGGGCGAGGGAGTCTCTTGTCTCCCCTCGCCCTTTGGGAGAGGGCGGGGGTGAGGGTGATTTAGTAGTTGCACCCAAATCTTGAAATACTGAGTATACAATAAAAGGAGGCAGTCACATGAAGCTCACTCGGTTGGCTTATCATTACAAAGTATGGGGCTGGCAACTCAATCCCGTTGAGTTGACGGATTTGAATTTGCTGTTGGGCGCGTCCAGCGTGGGCAAAACCCAAATCATTAAGGCCATTTTGGATTTGAAATGTCTCGCCAATGGCGAGTCGCCCAATGGCGTGGCGTGGGAGGTGGAGTTTACGATAAATGACGAAATATACCGTTGGCTGGGCGAAACGGAAACCGTTGACCCAAGCAGTTTCAGCATGGCGGAGATTCATTTGCGTCCCAAAATTTTGCGGGAGCAACTTTTTCGGGGCGAGCAAAATCTCTTTGAACGTGACCGAGGTGTAATTTATTTTCAAGGCGTGGCTTTGCCGATTAAATTACCCACTCGCGAGAGTCTCATTAGTTTATTACAAGAAGATAACCATGTCGCGCCGATTCACTCTAGCTTTAATAAAGTAGTTTATAAAATAGAACAAGTGAGCCAATTTACTAACACCGAATGGGTGCATCTTGATTTGGCGGCGGAAGCCTATCAAACTTGGGCGGGGTTGCAAGGGTGTGATTTACCCATCTACGTTAAATTGGCGGTGGCGTATCATCATCTGCCCGATGTGTTCAATGAAATTAAGGCACGTTTCATTGAACTCTTTCCGCATGTGGCCGAGGTGAAGGTGGACATATTGACCAAAAACTCCCATGTTGCCCCGTCGCTTTATTTGCGGGAACATGGCATGACCAATTGGATGCCCAGCTCGCGCATTTCGGCGGGCATGTTAAAGTCGCTCATCTTTATTGCTAATCTTTACCTTTGTGACGAGGGCAGCGTCATTTTGATTGATGAATTTGAGAACGGCCTCGGTGTAAATTGTATCGATATATTAAGTGACATGCTAATCCAAGACCGTGATTTGCAACTGATTATTACGAGTCATCATCCTTATATTATTAATAATGTTCCCATGATTTACTGGAAAATTGTCACCCGTAAAGGCGATGTGGTCACGGTGAAAACCGCTGCTGAGTTACATTTGGGTGACTCGAAGCATGAAGCCTTTATGCAATTATTACAACTTGAAGAATTTACGGATGGAATTATTAACGCATGAATCTCTATTTTTTGGTGGAAGGACAAACGGAAGCGAAACTTTACCCTAAATGGCTCACTTATCTGCTGCCCGAATTTGAGCGCGTCGGTTCATATAAACAGGCCATGCAGGCTAATTATTACATTTTTAATGCGGGTGGCTTTCCCAGCATTATTTATAAACATTTACCCAACGCCATCCGCGAGGTCAACGCGGCGGGCAATTATGATTATTTGGTCATGTGCTTTGATGCCGATGAGCAAACCGTTTCGGAGCGTGAAATTGAGGTGTTGGACTGCTTGCGGCGTAAAAATATTTCATTAGATAACACTGAGTTGGTGCTAATTGTGCAACAATGTGCCATTGAAACTTGGCTCTTAGGTCATAGAGCGTTATATAACCATGCTCACAATAACAAAGAGTTGGTGAAATATCTCCGTTTTTATAATATCGCGCAACGTGACCCTGAACGCATGGGCAAACCCAAGGGCTATGACAAACCCTTGCAACATTTTCACTACGAATATTTCATTAAATTGTGCCATGCTCAAGGGGTGCAATATCGCAAAGGCCACCCGACGGGCGTAATGGAGCAGAGTTATTTCAAGCAACTAGAGGCGCGCATTTTGGATACGCCTCATTTGCCCAGTTTTCGCCATTTTTACGATTTCTGTCAACGGGTGAGTGAAGAATTAAGGAGACGACGATGAGAATTAAACGTTTTAGCTACAAAAACAAGGCCACAGGTTGGGAGTTAGCCCCCATGGAGTTTGGCGATTTTAATTTGTTGGTGGGCGTGTCGGGGGTGGGGAAAAGCCAAATATTAAGAGCAATTTTAAATGTACAAAAAATTGCTGAAGGGGATTTTTTTGAAAATACAGAATGGAAAATTAACTTTGACCTGGACAATGGGACTGATTGTTTGTGGTCAGGTGAATTTGGGCAAAATCCAGATGAATTTGTACTTCCTGGTGTTAATGTTCAGGATTTTGTTAAAGAAAAATTCTGTTTAGCTTCTGATTTATTATTTAAGCGAGATGAACATGGTGCCGTATTTCATAACACAGCTAGCCCGTTTGATTTACCAACCAATGAGAGTTTCATTGATACACTGAGGTCACACGCGGATATTATTCCTATTCGTGATTCTTTGAGTAAAATTTTTAATAGTGAAACTATAACGATTCGCAGGGATTTAATCGTAAGGCATAATTTATACGAATTTTTAGAAATATTGCCTTCACTTGAAACAATTCAAAGAAGTAAATTACCCACTTATTTTAAATTGGTTTTAGTGTATAAATTGTTTCCTGTTATTTTTGAAGAAATAAAAGATATTTTTATTTCTGTTTTTCCCAATGTGACAGACATGCAGATAACGGGATTTGATAAAAATTCAGCTGCTCTTCCCATTTTGTCTATTGAGGAAAATCAAATCATGATACCTCATAAAAATATGTCTACAGGAATGTTAAAAGTGTTGAGGTATATTAGTGAGGTTTATTTATTACCGCCACATTCTGTCATTTTGATTGATGAGTTTGAAAACAGCCTCGGCGTTAATTGTATTGATATTCTCAGCGAATTACCTTATCGTCAACGTGGTTTGCAATTTATCATCACGAGCCATCACCCCTACATTATTAACAACTTCCCCATGGCGTATTGGAAAATTGTCACGCGACAAGGTAGTGTGGTGACAGTTAAAAATGCCACTGATTTTGAGGAATTAAATCCTTCTAAAGTAGACGCGTTTGTGCAACTGATGAACCTTGAGGAATATAAAGAGGGAATTAACGGATGAATCTATTTTTCTTGGTAGAAGGGCGAAGAACTGAATCAAAAATCTATCCTGCTTGGCTCAGTTATCTCTTACCACAATTACAACGCGTCAAAAACTATCGAAAAATTACTCAAAATAATTACTACCTGATTGATGGTGGTGGTTATCCTTCAATTAAAGAGCGTATTGTTTATTACATTGATGAAATTAATACTATCAATCAATCGCCAATAAATAGTAACTATCATCATTTTGTGATTTGTTTAGATGCTGAAGAAATTACACATGAGGAACGAAAAAATGAAATAGAAACTTATATCAATGCCCATGAGGTTAAACTGCAACAAACGCAATTAACCATAATTGTACATCAACGTTGCATGGAAAGTTGGTTTTTAGGTAATCGTAAGATTTTTACCCGTCACCCGCAAAACCCTGATTTACGGGAATATATTAATTTTTACGATGTCTATCTTAATGACCCTGAAATGACAGGGAAATATATTTTTGATACTCATGCCGATTTCCATTATCACTACCTTAAAGCGTTGTTAAGTGAAAAATATCAAAAATTGACTTATACCAAGCACGACCCTGGCCCTGTTTTAGAAAAATATTACTTGGAGCAACTCCAAGCCCGTATAATTACAGACCCTACCCATTTACTTACATTTCAAACTTTCATTAACTTTTGTCAGTCTGTTAGCTAGTGGACTGTTCATTTAGTTTTTAGTAAATAGGCGGAGTCACAAAGCTTGCTTTGTGTGGCGCAAACATGAGACATCCCATATTTAACATTCATACAATAATCATTGTTCGCCACGAAAACCGCATGTCATTCTGAGCGAAGCGAAGAATCCCTGCAACTTTGGCCTAAAAAGTGAGATTATCGGGGCCGAAAACCACTTCGGTTGGCAGAGTCTTGAGGGATTCTTCACTCCGCTACGCTCCGTTCAGAATGACATGGCATTTAATTCACTGGTTTTCGTAGCGATAGACCATTATTGTAACATTGTTAGATATGGGATAACTCATGTTTGCGACTCCAGTTATTCTACAATAATTAAATGAACAATCCACTAGTCAGCATTCAGCGTTCAGCTAGTCAGCAATCAGTCAGTCAGCTCATCCGTTTTTAGCTGAACGCTGACCGACTGACTAGCTGAACGCTGACTGCGACAAGCTGACAGACTGACTAGCTGAACGCTAATTATGCCAACCTTACATGATGTTATCGCGGCGCGGCCGCATGTGTATCGTTATTTGAAGCCTACGCCCCTTTATCACTATGCCAGCCTGAGTGAATTGTTAGGGGCGGAGGTGTATGTGAAGCATGAAAACCATTTGCCCGTTGGCGCATTTAAGGTGCGCGGCGGGCTAAATTTTGCCGCGCATTTGAGCGCGGCGGAACGGCGCGGCGGTTTATTCACCGCCTCAACGGGCAACCATGGGCAGAGCATTGCCTTTGCGGCCAAAATGCATGGGATTAAAGCGACTATTGCTGTCCCCGAAGTTGCCAATCCAGGCAAAGTCGCGGCCATGCGCGGGCTGGGGGCGACGGTGATTCACCATGGGGCTGATTTTGATACGGCGCGGGAGTGGATTAAAGCGCAAGCGCAGGCGCAGGGCGGGCGATTTGTTAGCCCAACCGAAGATTTGCTTATTGCGGGCGTGGGGACTTATGCCCTGGAAATTATGGAAGATTTGCCTGACGTGGAGGTGATTATTGTGCCTGTGGGCGCGGGCAGTGGGGCATGTGGGGTGTCCATTGTGGCGAAAACGATTAACCCCAATATTGAGGTGATTGCGTGCCAATCAGCGCAGGCCCCCGCCATGCAGCGGAGTTGGTTGGCGGGGGAATTGGTGACGGCGGAGATGACCACCTTTGCGGAGGGCGTGGCGACCCGCGTACCGTTTGAAAATACACAGCAAATTATGCGTCAATATTTAGATGATTTTGTTTTGGTAGATGACGCGGACATTCTTAAGGCCATTCGCTTGATGATTGAGCATACCCATAACATGGCGGAGTCGGCGGGCGCGATTCCGTTGGGCGCGGCGTTACAGATTAAGACACATTTGGCGGGGCGAAAGGTGGTTTTGGTGATGAGTGGTGGTAATTTAGCGTTAGACCAACTTAAACTGAGTATCAGCTAGTCAGCGAGTCAGCGTTCAGCGAGTCAGCGAAAAACTGCTTGCTGATAGACTGACTCGCTGATTAGCTGACTCGCTAATGAACATGAACCTGGAATTAATAGAATATTTGCAACGATTACCATTATTCAAAGAGGCTAACCTTGAGACTCTGGGCCGTTTAGTTGATGAAAGCGTATTACATGTCATTGAGAAAGATGGCTTGTTAATTCGTAAGGGTGATATTAGCGAGTCACTTTTTATCATTCGTAAGGGATGGGTGAAGTTGGTGAGTATTACTACAGCTGGTAAAGAAATTATGTTAAATCAGCTTGGGCCAGGGCAAATTATTGGCGAAGAGGCTCTCCTTGACCAAGCCCCGCGCTCGGTTTCGGCGATTGCCATTCGTCCCGTTGAGGCGATTGAAATTAAGTATACTGACTTTTCGGCCGCGTTAGAGGAAAACCCTGATTTGGCGTTAGCATTGGTCAAAATTGCCTTTGAACGCTTACAATTTACGACGCTTTATATCGAAAAGGCGACGGAGTGGAGTCATTACATTGCCGAGGGCAATTATGAGGCAGTGCAAACTCAACTTAATCCGAGCCAAAATACAGTGGTGGATATGAATCAGGCCAACGAGATTCGGATTGGGGCGTTATTGTCGGCCTTTTTTAAGATGGTGAATGGGGTGAAGAAGCGGGAGGAAGCCCTAAAACAACAGTTAACGCAATTCAAAATTGATATTGATGACCAAAAGAAAAAACGGGATTTGGATAATGTGCTGAACCAATCCATGTTCACGCGGGCGCGGGAGGCGGCGGCTGAGATGCGGCGGCGGCGAGGTGAGCCGCCCAAAGATGAGGAAAAGCCGAGTGAGTGAGAAATGAGAAGTGAGAAGTGAGAAATTTTTTGTTATAGGAATTAAGCTATGATACAACTAACAGGTTATCAATTTACCACGCAAATCTACGAAAGTAGCAATTCGCAAGTTTATCGCGGGGTGCGCGAGACCGATAAACAGCCCGTAATTTTGAAACTGTTGCAAGGTGAATATCCTACACCGCAACAATTGACTCATTATCGGCAAGAATATGACATGACGCGCCGTTTGGATTTGGCGGGCGTGGTCAAGGTGTATGAATTGTTACCTTATCATAACTCGTTGGTCATGGTGCTGGAGGATTTTGGCGGGCAGTCCTTAAGAAACCTCAATTTGGCGGGCAAACTGAGCCTAGCGGAGTTTTTGCCGTTGGCGATGCAATTATGTGATATATTAAGTCATGTTCATCAACAAAAAATCATGCACAAGGACATTAACCCCGCGAATGTGGTCTATAATCCCACAACAACGGTCATGAAATTGATAGATTTTGGTATCTCCACGCGGCTGTCACGGGAATATCTGACCTTTCGTAATGCCAATAATTTAGAAGGCACATTGGCCTATATTTCGCCTGAGCAGACCGCGCGCATGAACCGCGTGGTGGATTATCGCACTGATTTGTATTCGTTGGGTGTGACGTTATATGAATTGCTGACGGGGCGATTGCCGTTTGAGGAGACCGAGCCGATGGCTTTAGTGCATGCTCACATGGCGAAAACGCCGCTTGCGCCTAGTCATCTGATGACTTCAAGTCATCAGACGACTACCATGCTGTCTGACATTATTATGAAATTGCTCGCCAAAAATGCCGAAGACCGTTATCAATCGGCACATGGGGTGAAGTGGGATTTGGAGCAGACCCTCACCCTAGCCCTCTCCCAGGGGGAGAGGGAACAAAATCCCACTCTACCTTTGGGAGAGGGGTTAGGGGTGAGGGTGCAGTTAGGGACGCGGGATTTTTCAGGGCGTTTCCAACTGCCGCAAAAGCTGTATGGGCGGGAGCAAGAAATTGAAACGTTGATGCAAGCGTTTGCGCGGGTGGCACAAGCAGACCTTGCAGGTTTTCAAAACCTACAAGGTCTATCGGAATTACTGCTTATTGCGGGTTATTCAGGCGTGGGGAAATCGGCGTTGGTGTATGAACTGCATAAGCCGATAACGGCGCGGCGGGGGCATTTCATTCAGGGCAAATTTGACCAATTTCAGCGTAATATCCCCTACTCGGCTATCATTCAAGCCTTTAATGAGTTTGTGAAACTTATCTTAACTAAAAATCCTGATGAGTTGCAAGCATGGCGCGCCCATTTGCAGGAGGCGGCAGGCAATATCGGCAAAGTGTTGACCGATTTATTGCCGTCATTAGAGTTAATTATTGGTAAGCAACCCGCGGTGCCTGAATTGGACGGCATGGCAGCCATGAATCGCTTTAATTATGCGTTACGTAATTTGGTGCGCGCTATGGCAACCCCACCATTACAAAGCGCGGGGCTAGGGTTAGTCATCTTCATTGATGATTGGCAATGGGCGGATTTTCCCTCCATCAATTTGTTAGAGTTGATTTTGACCGATAAGAGTATTGAACATGTGTTAATCATTGCCACGTATCGGGAGAATGAGATGAACGCGGCTCACCCATTGATGACGGCAGTGGAGAACCTCAAACAGGCGGAGGTGGCGGTGGGCATGATTGAATTACACAATTTAACGTTTGCCCATACCCATGCCTTGATTGCGGAAGCCTTACGGGGGATACAGGAAACCTCGCAGGTTTTTAAAACCTGTGAGGTCTTGGCCGAGTTAGTTTACGAAAAGACGCAGGGCAATGCCTTTTTTGTGGGGCAATTTTTGCAGACCTTGTATGAAGAAGAGTTGCTGAATTTTGATTTTGAGCAATTTGCGTGGCAGTGGGACATGGGGCAGATTCGGGCGAAGGGAATTACGGATAATGTCGTAGATTTGCTGACCCAAAAGGTGCAAAAGTTAGCTTCTGAAACGCAACGGCTGTTGCAATTAGCGGCCTGTTTGGGCAATAAATTTGCCTTGCCTGAATTGGCAATCATTGCCGAACATGACGCGCAGGAAACAAATCAGGTGTTAGAATCTGCGGTGTTGGAGGGGCTGATTATTCCTAGTCATCAGATGACTACGGCGGAGTATCAATTTGCCCATGACCGTGTGCAACAGGCCGCCTATTCGCTGATTGCTGAGGCGGAGAAGCAGCGCGTTCATTTGCAGATTGGGCGGTTGCTGTTGGGGAATGTGCAGACCCCTCACCCCAACCCTCTCCCGAAGGGCGAGGGAGTTTTACATTCCCCTCTCCCCCTGGGAGAGGGGCTAGGGGTGAGGGAGTTAAACGAACTCAATGAACAACTCTTTGAAATAACGAACCATTGGAACAAGGGGCGCGCCTTAATCAATGATAAGGCGGAACGGCTGACGGTGGCGCGGCTGAATCTGTGGGCGGGGAATAAAGCGAAAGGGGCCACGGCCTATAAACCTGCCTTAATGTATTACCAAACGGGTTTGGAGGTGTTGCAGACCTCGAAAGTTTCCAAAACTTCCGATGTCTTAGCCAGTTGGCAAAGTGACTATGAATTAACGTTAACGTTATACGCGGGCATGGCAGAGGCAGCCTATTTGAGTAGCGATTTTGAGCAGGCTATGTTATTAACCCAAACCGCCTTAGCCCAAGCCAAAACGGTGTTGGATAAAGTGTCGTTTTATGAGGTGCAAATAAAAGTCTACACCGCGCAAGGTCAGTCCTTACTCGCGGTTGACACGGGGCTGCTGGCCTTAAAGCAGCTGGGGCTGACCTTGCCCCGTCAGCCTAGCCAACTGGACGTGGGGCGAGCTTTGTTGCAGACACGTTGGCTGTTACGGGGTAAAACGCCCGCCGAGTTATTAGCCTTGCCAACCATGACCAATCCCTACAGCTTGGCTACGATACAATTAATAACATTTGCAGGTGTTGCGGCCTATCAAAGTTCCCCCACCTTATTCGCCTTAATGATTTTGACAGGAATCAGGTTAGTGCTGCAACATGGCATGACTCCCTTAGCGGCAGGAATGTATGTAACTTATGGCATTATCATGACAGGCGTGGTGGGGGATATTCAACAGGGGTATCAGTGGGGGCAATTGACGTTGCAAGTGGCTGAACAGAGTTTTTACGAAGCAGGAAATATTTTTATTTTCAATTACTTCATCAAGCCCTGGCAAGCACATTTAAGAGACTCCTTGTCCGATTTACCGCGTGGCTATCAACTGGGCTTAGAACGAGGTAATTTGGAATTTGCGGCCTGGTGTGCTTTAGCTCCGCCTGTTCTGCTCTATCTCAGTGGTGAACCTTTAGCCCAAGTTGAGGCGCGAGTTGGGGTGGCTCATGCCCAGGTGGCGCACCTGCACCAAGAAAAAATATTGAAATATGTTGATATAATTTGGCAAGTCATCTTAAATTGGCGCGGGCTAACAGAACAGCCCTGGCAATTGACGGGAACAAAATATGATGAGGTGAGTTACCTGCCCCATTTGCTGGTACAAGACTTGGCAACTCTCTATAATCATAAATTGATATTGGCTTACCATTTCCACAACTATCCTCTAGCCCTAGAATATGCGCGGCAAGTTGAGTTGAATCTAGCGGCATTGATGGCAACACCACTACAAGCCTTGTTCCATTTCTACGACTCCCTGACCCATTTAGCCCTGTATCCCACCGTGTCTAAAATGCAACAACTCCAATGGCGATTTCGGGTGTGGCGTAATCAGCGCAAAATGAAGCATTGGGCGAAGCACGCCCCCATGAACCATCTGCACAAATATTACTTGGTGGAGGCGGAATGGGCGCGGGTCTTAAGGCAAGATGACGCGGCAGGTGATTATTACGATAAAGCCATTGCCTCCGCTAAAGAGCATGGCTATCTGCAAGATGAGGCATTGGCCTGTGAATTAGCCAGCCAATTTTATGCGGGTAAAGGGCGCGCGGCGTTGGCGGATTTTTACTTACGTCAGGCTTATCAACTCTATCAACAATGGGGCGCGGTGGCAAAATGTAAACAGATGGAAAAAGAACATCCCGAACTGCGCCCCGAAGCGAGTCGGCCTAGTTCAAACCCTGTTCACACCACGCCACCAGGCAGTGGTGGTAGCACAGGCAGTCAGCAACTTGATTTGGCGAGTGTTATGAAGGCCGCGCAAACCATTTCAGGCGAGATTAAGCTGAGTAGTTTGTTAGAAAAGATGATGCAGATTGTCATGGAAAATGCGGGCGCGCAACGGGGGCTGTTAATTTTGCGTCAGGGGAAACAATGGTTGTTACAAGCGGAGGCAACCATAGAGACAGAGCATGCCCTGTCTCTACAAGCCATGCCCGTTGAAACGATTGGCGGGAAAAGCGATAACCCCAAACTGTCATTGTCCATGTTACGTTATGTTGAGCAAATGCAAACGCCGTTAGTGTTAGATGATGCGCGCGCCTCCGCCCAATTTGCTCAAACGGTTTATGTCCAAAAATGTCAGCCTAAATCGGTGTTGTGTCTGCCCCTCGTCAATCAGGGGCAGGTTATCGGGGGGATTTATTTGGAAAATAACCTCACGACAGGCGCGTTTACGCCTGAACGGTTGGAAATGCTCAATTTGCTCTCGTCACAAATGGCAATCTCGCTAGAAAATGCCCAATTGTATCAGGAAGCCACCAAACTCGCGGCCATTCAACGGGAACTCGCCATTGCCCATGAGATGCAAAACAGTTTATTACCCCCGCCCAACCCCACTTGGCCTGATTTAGAAATTGTTTGTTATAGTACCCCCGCCAAAGAGGTCGGCGGTGATTTTTATAAATATCACTTAACGCCAGAGAAATCTATCTTTGCCATTGGGGACGTATCAGGCAAAGGAGTCCCCGCGTCCCTGCTCATGGCAACCAGTTTATCCCAATTGGATGCCTCATTGGTGTTGAATTTAACGGCCACCGAACGCATGGTTTATTTAGATACCGTTATTTTGCCCTATACCAAGCCCAAAAAGCAAAATTGCGCGTTGGTCTATGTGGAAATAGGGAGTAAGGAGGATTCCTACTCCTTAACTATTATTAACGCGGGCTGTATTCCGCCCTATATTAAGCGGAGTGACGGAACGGTAGAAACGTTAGAAATAGGCGGCTTTGCGTTGGGGCAAGGGCATGGGGCAAAATTGGGCTATCAAAGTGTGACGCGCCCCTTTGCCCCAGGTGACATGGTGATTTTGACCAGTGATGGCGTGGTCGAGGCGAATAATGCTCAGGACGAAATGTTGGGTTTTGACCGCCTAGAGGCTATCATGCAACAGGGGCCAACGACGAGCGCGGCGGCCATGTTAGAGTATCTTAAGCAGGCCATTGCTGCCTTCACGCAAGGGGCCGAGCCGCATGATGATTTGACGATGATGGTGGTACAATTGAGTAATGAGTGATAACTCATCATTCATTGGAGGCATGATGAAACTAAAATTTCCTTACGGTAATTGCAATTTTGAACAAATTGTCATGGAAAATTTCTTTTACCAAGACCGCAGCGACCGCATCCGTGATTTGGAGGAGGTGGGGCATAATCTCCTGTTATTACGGCCGCGCCGCTTTGGGAAGAGTTTACTGCTCTCCATGCTGGAGAATTATTACGATGTGGCGAAGGCTGATAAATTTGAACGGCTCTTTGGTCATTTGGCGATTGGCAAAAACCCCACGCCGTACCATAATCAATATTTCGTGATGAAGTGGGATTTCTCCATGGTTGACCCGCATGGCGATATTGAGGCAATTGTGCAGTCGTTATATAGCCATATTAATGATTGTATCGCTGATTTTGCCAATTACTATCAATCTTACTTAAAACGTGAGATTAGGATAGACGATGCTGACGCGCTCTCTTCGTTTCGTTCCTCATTAACGGCAGTCAAAACCACGCCCCACCGTTTATATCTGATGATTGACGAATATGACAATTTTGCCAATGAGGTCATGGTCAGCCGCAAACGGGGGCAAGACCGTTATGAACAATTACTAGAGGGCGAGGGCATTTTGAAAACCCTGTTCAAGGTCATCAAAGGCACCCTCGCGGGCATGGGCTTGGAACGGGTCTTTATGACGGGGGTCTCACCTGTGGTCATGAGCGACCTGACCAGTGGGCATAACATCGCCCGTAACATTTACTTTAAGCCTGAATTTAATGATTTGTGTGGTTTTCATGAGGCGGAAATTGAGCAAATGTTACAACAGGTGGTCAACCATTGCGGTTTATCGGCGGCGCAAGCAACCGAAGCCATGCAAATAATGAAGATTTATTACAACGGCTACTGTTTTGTGCCACCTGATACGGTAGAGAGTGTGCCTGCCACCAAAATGTACAACCCCACGATGGTACTTTATTTTTTGGATGAACTGCAAAATTATTGCCGTTATCCCGCCAATATGTTGGACAATAATCTCAGTACCGACCGTCAGAAATTGGAATATGCGGCCTTCTTGCCAGGCGGAGGCAATGTCATTGTCAGGGCAGTGGACGAAAAAGAGCCGTTAGCTATACCTAATCTAACGTCCCGTTTTGGCGTGCGTGAAATGTTAGAGGCGGAAAATGATGATACGTTTGTGGCTTCGTTGCTCTATTATCTGGGCATGTTGACCGTCAATGGGCGTAATCAATGGGGGCAACTCTTGTTAAAAGTGCCTAATTTGACGGCTAATGGCTTATATTTTGAACGATTGCAAAAGATATTGTTGCCTCAATCGAACAAAAATGAAATTGAGCGCGCCGTCAGGGGATTTTATGCCACAGGGAATTTGTTGCCTGTGTGTGAATTGGTGGAGCAACGTTTCAAAGCGTTAGATAATCGCGATTATCGGCAGGCGGATGAGTTGTTGGTTAAAACGGCATTTTTAGCCATCTTATTTAACGATTTGTATTACATGATTGATTCGGAAACGGAGTTACAACGGGGTTACGCCGATTTAACCATGATTTTGCGGCCTGATATGCGGCAATATCAACTGCTTGACCATGTGGTCGAGTTTAAGTATGTGACGCTGAAAGACGCTGGCTTAAGCGGGGTGCAAGTACGGGAGATGAGTCGGGAGGATTTGGCGGCGTTGCCTGCGGTGGAGGCACAGCTTACGCAAGCTAAAGCACAAATAGTCCGTTAT
>JFJP01036234.1_pt1 | contig 20257 bp, 21 predicted proteins | sample 431651 | NCBI WGS metagenome assembly JFJP01 (sample SAMN02602958, study PRJNA72255) | Microbial mat metagenome, whole genome shotgun sequencing project. | biome: fresh water; feature: sink hole; material: water; isolation source: purple microbial (photo- and chemosynthetic) mats found in...
ACGAAATCTGTAAAAAGCAAACTTTTTTTGCATTTTTCACATCATTTTTGGAGGAATTGTGGCGAAAGAAGAAGCTATCGAAGTCGAAGGTATTGTCAAGGAATCGCTCCCCAATACCATGTTCCGGGTTGAATTGAAGAACGGACACGTTATTCTGGCGCACCTTTCGGGAAAAATGCGCAAACACTACATCAGAATCGTCCCCGGAGATAGCGTCAAGGTCGCCTTGTCACCCTACGATTTGAACCGCGGCCGCATCATTTATCGCGAAAAATAAAAAACCGTTCCCGCTCACTTCTTCATGTTAAGCAGGAGCGAAATCGCTCGCAGGGAGTTCACCAACCCCCTGCCGATCACGCTGATGCAGATCAGAATCCCGAAAATACCGAAAACAGTCGACAGCCTGAAAAGCAGGATTCCCGCAACAAACGAAAGAAGGCTCCTCAGCAGCATTTCAAGGGCTTCGCGCCGGCTCAGGGGTTCTTCACGCCGGGCTCCGGTATTCATCGTATAGGTCCAGGTGTATTGCCTGCCGTAGGGATTTCCGAACGGATCCCCGTAAGGGTCGCCGCCGGCCTGACCCGCCGTGCGGATATCGTCGGCCGTATAACCGCCGACGTCATAGCGATTTTTTTTGGCCGGATCGCTGAGTGTAGAGTAGGCTTCGTTGATTTTCTTGAATTTTTCCTCGGCTGCCGGATTGTCAGGATTGCGGTCGGGATGGGACTCGAGCGCACGTTCCCTGAAGGCCTTTTTGATCTGGTCGGCCGTCGCATCGCGGGGAACACCGAGAGTGTCATAATAATCGGGTATCAAACTTCATCTCCATAATCGCAACACCTATAAAATACAGAAATCCGGCGGCAGTTACAAGACAATACACCGCAATTTGTTATTTGAGGATGACCCAGGTCGAGCCCGAGCCGCCGTCTTCCCGCGCGGAAAAGCCCGATTCGCCCGCATGGGGATGCTGCTCGACGAACAGCCTGACGAGCGAGATCAGCACCGAACCGTTGCCCGAATGCGTCCCCTTTCCATGGATGACGAGCACCTTCCCGAGCCCGCGCCGACTGCAATCCGCGAAAAAGGATTCAAGCCGGGACCATGCTTCGTCCCGGGTCATGCCGTGGAGGTCGATGACGGCTTCCGGTTTTCGCGCATGCAGGAGCCTGCGCCGTTCGGCCGGCGAGACCGCTTCTGACGCATCGGCAACCCGCCCGTCCTTGTCCTCGATACCGTACCGGCGCATCCAGACATCCACCGGGTGGGCGCGGGGCGCTTCCTTTTTGGAAGAACCCGCTTTCCCGCTTTCCGGCGGCTCGTTCCGCAAGGCGCGCTGCTCGTCTTCCTTCAGTCTTTTTTTGCCGTAGGGCTTTCCGGTTTCCCTGTCCCACTCATTCAATATTTCACCGAAATTCACTTGTCCGACTCCATTATCGTGTATTGCAGTATCCGGGAGGCCGGCAGCCATCCCTCGAGAGAAGCGTCCGTCACGACGAAGACCCAGTCTCCGGCCCGCCGCCTGACATGCACGGTCCTGCCTTCGGCCAGGGTTTCGATAACCGTCGAATTGGATTCGGGAACATTGAGAAGTTCACCGCCGGTAACCACCCCCGCCGGCAGCATGTCGCGAGTATACACATACACCGCGAAAATTGCGAGGAGAACGGCGCAGAAAATACCGGCGGACGACAAGCCGCGCAAAAGGGTCGAAGACGGACCGGCCAGCCGGAGAAGCAGGGATAAAAACAGGAGCGCCGCGAAACCGGCGACGCACCAGAATTTCCAGGCAGCAGGGGGAACGGCAAGCGTCTTGCCGAGCGAAAGATCGGCTTCGGCGGCAAGGCGGAGATCCCTGAAACGGGAGGGAAACGCTTTCGTATACTCGGCATGCCGTAGGGCATGCAGGATTATCGCATAATTCCCCTCTTTCCAGGGCAGATCGGGAAGGAATGTGGCGACTTCCACGGGTATGGAATCGAGGGAAAAGAGACCGGCCGACAGAGGAGCCGGAACGGCTGCTCCGGAAGTCGGAGACGGCGAAAAAGCCTTGCCGAGAGTCCTTGAAACGGGAACACTTCCGGAAACAGGGGAAGAGGGCGAAACCTCGATCGAGCGGCTCTGGCTCGCGAGTTTTCGCTGCGAGCCGGAGGGTGTCGTGTACTCGAGTATCGCGGCAGGAAGCGTCTGGTAGCCTTCTTCCAGAGGCGTCCAGTCGTACTCCGCAACCACCGTCCACCCGGGCTCGGAGACGGCTGCGGCGGTCCCTCCGGTTTCCGGCTCCGGTACGGGTGACAGTATCGCGTTTTCAGGTGCCTCACAGGACAGGCCACCCTGCGTGCCGCTGAAAAAACCTTCCAGGACGATACGGAGCGAAACGCCGGTTTTAACATCTCCGTCCGGTACGAACCACCTGAGCGCCGAAAAATCCGACGGTTTCGGAGCCGTGACGGTGATGTACACCGGAGGCAGGGTTACGCTGTCGTTGCCCGAAACGAGGGAAAAGGGTCCGAGGGAGAAACTGCCGCTTTCCGACGGAATCCATTCGCGGGTGATGACGGTCGCGGAACCGCGAGTTCCCGAAAAAAGCCCCGTGGATTCGAGCTGTACCAATTCCTTGCGGCTCGACGAAGAAATGAAGGATGAGGGAATTTCCGGCTCCGCGAGGGATGTGGAGGCCGGAGTACCGTCGCGAACGGTAAAAGCGATGACGAGCGGATTTCCGGCCGTAATCTCGAAGGACGATACGAACAGGTCGACCTCGAGAGCCGCGACCGGGAATGCCCCGGACAGGCACAGGAACAAAGCGCATAAATAGCGAGTCAATAATCGGCGACTGCGGTGCCGGGAGAAATTTCTTCCTGATTCTTCCATCTGTCCTGTTCCTTTTTTCGTACCAGATTGAAAATGGTATCCGAATCCTTGCCCGGCGTCTTTTCCTCGCTGATGCCGGAAGCGCCGCCGGTGCGCGAAGCCTGCCGTTCTTCGAGCGACCGGCGGCTCAATTCGAGATTTATCTTCGCATCGAAGGCCGTCGGGTCGTTTTCGAGCGATTTGCGGAAAAAGGACGCAGCCCGGTCGAACTCGCCTTTCCGGTAGGCGATGACGCCTGCCTGGTACCAGACACCCGCGCGAATGCCGGCGTTCTCCGAATCTTCGAGTTCCGACAAACGCCGGAGGGCCGAGTCGTATTCCTCCTGCGCGAGGTATGTCGAGGCGAGGCCGAATACGGCATATTCACGCACGTCTTCGTCGTTCCCGGCAGCGGCTTTCCCGGCTGTTCCGATGAAAGCGGCTATCGAAAGATCCCAGTCCTGACGGGACCAGGCGAGAAAACCGTTAAGAATCCCGAAAAGCCCCCCGCTGACGGATGTACAACCCGAAAAAAGGAGAACCGGACAGACGAGAAGAACCGCAAGGCTTATTTTTTTCGCCATACTATCCCTCCCGCGATGAAGGCCGCGCAAATACAGAAAAGGGCGGCGGCAAGGAACTCGAAATACCGGTACACGGGCTTGGGCGAATACACCAATTTCCTTCCGGTTCCCGAAGCGGGGACCGCCGCCTCGAGCACCCGATAAGCCGAACCAGCCTCGGTTCCCGAAATATAGAAACTGCCGCCACCGGCCGCAAGGGCCGCGCTTTTAAGCATTTCGTCGCGCAGCCGGGTCGTTTCGATCTTTTTTTCTCCGGCACCGGGATAGATATTGATTTCAGCCCCGCCTGGAGTGCCGATTCCGACAATTACCAGTTTCGCTCCGTCGGCACGTACCGCCCGGGCGGCTTCGACGAGGGAACCGGAGGTCTCGTCGCCGTCGGTGAGCAGGAGGATGGTCCGGGCCGCGGCGCTGTTCCGGGGGAAAGAGGAAAGAGCCGTCCTGATGCCGGAAGCGAGACCCGAACCGGGAGAAGACAGGAGAGCGGGCGAAAGGGAGGAGAGCAGGTTGAGTACCGCCCGGTGATCGGTGGTCAGGGGAACGGCAAGAACGCCCGAGCCCTTCACCAACACCACTCCGCAGGGAATGTTTTCCATGCGTTCGGTCAGGAGATACGCATAGCGGGATGCGTATGAAAGCCGGTCGGGTCCAATGTCCGCGACGCCCATGCTCCGGGATATATCGATGACGAAAAGAACCGAAGAACCTTCCTGGCGGGTCGCGGCGAGAGCGGTTCCCCATCGGGGCGCCGCCGCGGCGCACGCGAGAAAAAACCACGCGCAGGAAAGAAATACAAAACGGACCAGAATCATCCGGGAAAAAAACCGTACCGGCGGACGCTCCCCCGGCGATACGAAGGGAATGAGAGCATGTTCGAGTTTCCTGAAACGAAGAAAAAAGAACAGACCGGCCGGCGGTACGGCGAGGGCCAGCAACAGCCAAACGGGATGCTCGAATACGGCGGTCACAGCACGGCCCCCATGACGACACGGCGCAAAAACCATACCATCGCCAGCAAAGCGAGAGCGGCAAGTATCATCGGCCGTTCGAGCGGTTCCTCGACGGTCCGCGTCCAGGACGAGGCGGAAGACGGCACCGAATCGCCGATCCCGGCAAACACAGACTCGAGCGCTCCGCGGGTTCCCGCCTGCACATAGGTGCCGCCGCCCCGGTCGGCTATCGCACGGAGGGCCGCATCGCTGTAATCTGAATCGAGCACGCCGGAATACAGTTTTCCAGTCGAGGGGTCGGTATATTCGACCGGAACTTGGCCCCGGGTACCGATGCCGACGACGAAAAGGCGGATGTCGTTGTCAGGATAAATTCCCGCCGCGGTCTTCGGATTGATGTCGCCGGTGTTGTTCTCGCCGTCGGTAAGGAGGATGACACAGGAGCGGCGGTCCGCGCGGTTCATCAGGTGGGCGGCTGCGACCGCAAGCCCCAGCCCGAGAGCGGTACCGTCTCCGAGTTCGCCGATGGACAGGGCATCGAGTCGCGCGCCGAACAGGACATGGTCGGTTGTAGGCGGCACCATGAGGGCTGCGTCGGAACCCAGGGCGACAAGACCGAACGAATCGCCGCTCCGTTTTTCCATGAAGCCGTGGATGAAATGCCGTGCGGTGTCGAGCCTGGTTTCGGATCCGAGATCGCGGGCGGCCATGGACGGACTGACGTCGAGAGCGAAGACTATGCCCGTACCGTTTCCGCCGAACATATGCTCTTGCCGGTACCGTACCGGCGAAGCCATGGCGATGACGATGCAGAGAACACCCGTGATGGCGGCGATGCGCGACACGATTTGGGCGCCTTTCATCACGGGAGACGACCACCTGAAGGGAATACCGTTCCAGTCGCCGAGAGTCAGGGAAAATTCGATGCGCGAAAGGACGCCTGTCCGGCGCAGAACATAATACAGGGGAACCAGAAAGCCGAGAAGGAGGAATTCCGGGCGGTTAAGACTGAACATCGGGAACCTCCACCGTTTGCGCCGCGGCGGCTTCGAGCTGCGCGACCAGCGCCCGGGCTTCAACGATATCGTCGTATCTGTTTGCGGCATCGCCGGCCGGATTTCCGCCGAAACGGACCGTATCCACATGCTGGAGGAAATCGCGCACCCTGTCGACCGGCATGCCGCGGCCGTTGCCGAAGGATTCCCCGAGCGTACAAACGATTTCCCTGGCTGTCGCCGCTTCGAAGCGCGACGAACCAGCCGGACCGGCCGCGCACAGGTAGCCGAAATAAGTCCGGAGTACCGAGGAAAACAGGCGGTACCACTCCCCTGCTCCCGTTTTTTTTATCTGTCGTTCGAGGGCACGCAGCTGCCTGTTGGCAAGTGCGGTCCGGCGTCCTGCATGGTTTTTACCGAGAAGGAAAACCAGATGCTTCCGGAGCCTGATCGCGATCGTGAAGACAATGCCGCATATGGCCAAAAAGGCCGCGATAAGGCCGTAAAGGATATAGGTTGTCCCGGGTACGAGAAGGGGCGATCTGGAGCTCTCCAGGACGGATCGGCCCGTCTTGTCGACCAGCGAGCCGATCCGTACCGGTGGAGGCGCGACTTTGACATTCGAAAGCGTAAAGGAGGGAAGCTGCAGCAGACCCGAAATCCAGGGGACGAAGCGGATGGACACCTGCGCTCCGGTGGCGGTAACCGTCACCCGGATCGACTTGACTGTCAGATCGGCAGAGACCGGTAAATCCGCCGCCGGGACGCTCAGTACCGTTCCAGTCACCGCCGCGGCTTCGAACGCGGTCGTCACGAAACTGAATTCGGCCTCGTCGGCTACGAATACCTCGCGGGGAACCAGTATCCCCGTTTCCGCACAAAGAGGCAGGTACAGAAGAAGGGCGAGGATCAGAACCGGGGCGGGGCGCATCAAACGGGCAGGATTCATGTCCGCTCCGAGAAAAACTGGGACAGGACACGCACCGCGTCATCCTCGGTCGAAAGGAGAAGGGGCGAAACGCCGCGGCGCAGGCATATATGCTCCCAGCGGCTCACCGATTCCCGGTTTTCTCGGGCCCAGCTTTCACGGAACGCCGTCGAGCCCGTCGGAAACGAGGCGGTAACGCCGGTTTCGGGGTCGAAAAAGGGAAGGAAACCGGCTTTCGGCAGTTCGTTGTCGACCGGACTGGTTATCCTGACCGCAAGCACGTCGTGCCGGCGGGCGAGGATACCGAGGGCTTTTTCATACCCTGCTGCGCGAAAATCCGAAATGACGACTACGAGGGAACGGGAACGAAGCACCCGGGAGGCTCCCGCCAGCGCACTGCCGAGCACCGAGCCACGGACGGGTTCCGTACCGTGCTCGAGGGAGCTTAAAATGGTCAGTACCTGGTCCTTTCCAGAACGCGGCTTGAACACCTTGCCCGAAATACCGTCGAACATGACGGATCCGACGGGGCTGGCGTTCTGCTCGGCGGCAAAGGCGAGAAGGGCGGCGGTCTCGAGCGTTTTTTCGCGCCGGGAGACGGAGCCGGGACCGGTATCCATCGAAAGGGAATTGTCGACGACGAGGAGGACGGTCAACTCCCGTTCCTCGCGGTACATCTTGACGAAGGGTTTTCCGCTGCGGGCGGTTACGTTCCAGTCTATCGACCGGATGTCGTCCCCTCGCTCGTATTCGCGAACCCCGTCGAATTCCATGCCCTGCCCGCGAAAACACGAGCGGAAACCGCCCGTACGCATGCCTTCGGAGATGGAGATTGCAGCCAGTTTGAGATATCGCGCGCGTTCCGCGATGAACGAAGCGTTCAATTGCGTACCGCCTTACGGTACCGGGACGATGCCCAGCACCTTCGCGATGATGTCGTCCGCGGACAGGCCGTCCGCACCCGCTTCATAGGAAAGCACGAGCCGGTGCCGGAGCACCGCCGGAACGACATCCTTGACGTCCTCGGGGATGACGAAATCCCGTCCGTCGAAAAGCGCGCGGATCTTCGCGCACTGGTGTATCGCTATGCTCGCCCGGGGGGAGGCCCCGAACGAAATATACTTGAGATAGTCATCCCTCTGGCGCCGGTCCTTCTTGACCTCGGCGAGCGGGCGGGTAGCCGCCACGATGGCGACAAGATAGGAAACGAGGGCATCGTCGCAGCGCACCGACCGCATGTCCTCCCGGATGAGAGCGAGGTCTCCGGCCGATATGACCGGACTGCCGGTAGTCCGCTGCCGTTCGGTCTTGTTGGCGGAGTTGCGGACGATGTCGGCTTCCTCGGTCAGCGCAGGGTACGGCACGAGGAGCTTCAGGAGAAAGCGGTCGAGCTCGGCTTCGGGCAGCGTGTATGTTCCTTCCTGCTCGATGGGATTCTGGGTGGCGAGGACGAAAAAAGGTTCGGGAAGCAAGTACGAGGTGTCGCCGATGGTCACCTGGCCTTCGGCCATGGCCTCGAGGAGGGCGGACTGCACCTTGGCGGGCGCGCGGTTTATCTCGTCGGCAAGTACGAGATTCGCGAATACCGGACCTTTACGCACCGAGAAATTCATCTTCGACTGTTCGTAGACGAGCGTACCGACGAGATCCGCCGGCAGAAGGTCCGGAGTAAACTGGATACGCTTGAAGCTGAGCTCCGAAAGCTCGGCGAAGGTTTTTACCGCAAGGGTTTTCGCGAGCCCGGGAACGCCTTCGAGGAGCACGTGCCCGCCGGCTATGAATCCGGTGAGGATTCCGTCGATCAGCGCCTGCTGGCCGACTATGCGCTTGCCCATCTCGTCGCGGCAGGACTGGATGATCGTGCGGCTCCGCACGAAACGCGGTTCGGTTTCCTTCATTTTACATCACTCCGCAAAATACAGTATTATTTTCATTGTACGCGCCTTCGACGCCATTGACAACAGGTATTGAGGCATTGTATGGATAAGACTATGGCAAACAACCGCGCATTGAACCCTCTCGCAGAGGAACTGAACGACGCACTGGCGTCCTGTATTACCGGCCGGCTCCTGTCCGATCTCGGCAAGCGACTGTACTTCCCCAAAGGGATCATCGCACAGAGCGGAGAGGCCAAAAAATTCGGCAAGACCGCGAACGCGACGATCGGTATGGCGTTCAAGGACGGAAAACCGCTCATCCTTTCGGCCCTCAAGGACCAGCTGCCCTCGCTCACCTCCGCCGAAGCCGTAGCCTACGCCCCGACCGCGGGAAACGACGATCTCCGCGCCGTCTGGCTCGATTCCATCCACAAGAAAAATCCGTCCCTCGCCGGCGTAAAACTCTCGATGCCGGTACTGGTTCCCGGACTCACCGCGGGCATTTCATACCTCTCGGACCTCTTCCTCGGCGACGATACCGTACTCCTGACCGGAACGCCCGCCTGGGACAATTACGTGCTCGTCGTCGAGACCCGCCGGAACGCCAGACTGAAGGGATTCCCCCTGTTCAAGGGGAGGGGTTTCGATGTCGAAGACTTCCGCGCCGCCGTCGCCGAAGAGGCGAAAACCGGCACGGTCCGCATGCTCCTCAACTTCCCCCAGAATCCTTCGGGCTACACACCGACACGGACCGAAGCCGCGGCCATCGTCAAGATCGTGGTCGGAGCCGCCGAGGCCGGTGCCGACGTGATGGTCTGGTGCGACGACGCCTATTTCGGTCTCGACTATGAAAAAGACATCGAACCCGAATCCCTGTTCGCGAAGCTCGCCGCCGCCCACGAACGCGTGCTCGCGGTCAAGATCGACGGCCCGACGAAAGAAGACTATGTATGGGGCCTCCGCACCGGATTTCTCACCTTCGGCTCGAAGGGCATGAACGACGCACAGTACGAGGCGCTTGTCAAAAAACTGATGGGCGCGATCAGGTCGTCGGTTTCCTGCGCGGCGACGCCTTCCCAATCCCTGATGCTCAAGATGATCACCGACCCGCGCAACGAAGGCGAAAAAGCCGCCTTCCGCGACCTTCTCGAGGAACGCTACCGCGCGGTGCGGAATTTCATCGACGCCCACGAAGGTCATCGGGTCCTCGAGGCGCTTCCCTTCAATTCGGGGTACTTCATGAGCATGAAATGCACGGGAGTCGGCGCGGAGGAACTCCGGGTAAAGCTCCTGCACGGGCATGGGATCGGAACCATCGCGATAGACGCGAATCACCTGCGTGTGGCGTTTTCGTCGCTCGATACCGAGAAGATCGAACCTGTCTTCGAAACGATTTTCCGGACCGCGGAGGAACTGGTCCGCTGAGAGGCCTTATTTGTCCACGAGGTAACGCCCGATTTCGGCAAGGCCGGGTATGTCCCGGTACACCGGACGGGTCTTGCCGTTCTGGGCCTTGTCGTTCGCGACGAGCTTGACGTAGAGTTCGTTGACGTAATCGGCGAGCACCTGGACGTTCGCGCCGAAATTGTTCATCGCCATGTCGCGGAAGACCTTGTTGACGTCGTTCGAGGACGTCTGGCCGGAAAGGTTGCGCAGATTGGGCAGGATGTCGGTACGAACCAGAAAAATGAAACGGGCGAGCGCCAGCACCTGTAGGTACATCTCGTCGAGATGGACGCCCTGGGCGGTATATGCCTCGGAATGCTCGGTCAGGTCGGATATGCGGCGGGAGAGTTCGTTGTCGGAAAGAATCCCGGCGAGAAACGGACGCAGGAAGCGGGTGGATATATTCGTATTGTAATGATCTGCAATCTTGAGAATCAATTCAGGTATCGCCGGATCTTGTACTATCATTGAACCAGTATACCCCGACCGGCCGGGATTGACAACAGGACTTGTAAGCCAATACAGTACACCAATGAAAAACATTCGTTTACGGATGATGACGGCGGTCCTGATTCCGGCGCTCGCTCTGCTCGGTTCATGCACCTCGAAAAGCGAAATAACCATCTTATGGACAAATCAGGCGGAATTCGCCTCATATACCGAACTCTTCAACCTCAGCCAGTCAAAATACCGGGTCATCGTCGAGTACAAGGAAAACCCCGCCGGGGAACTTATCACGACAAAACAACCTCCGGATCTCATAATCGGTCCCTGGCTCAAGGGAGAAAAAACGCGTTCCAGGCTGATCCCGGTCGACTATCTGTTCAACGAACTGCGGGTCAATTCCAAGCAATTTTATACACCCCTCCTGGATCTTGGAAACATCCGCGGCCGTCAGTATCTCCTGCCGGTCAGCTTCAACCTGCCCGCGCTCGTCTTTTCTCCGGAGGGGCAACAACAGATCACGAGCGATTTTTCGCTTTCCCTCGACCAGGTAAAAACGCTCTCCCGGGAGTACAACGACCAGAAAAAGGGGTTGTACACGCGTATGGGTTTCTCTCCACGGTGGGATATGGAATTCCTCTATCTTGCCGCCCAGCTCTTCAACGTTCGCTTCGAGGAAGATGCGCCGCTGTTCAAGTGGAACCAGGCGGCCCTTGACAATGCGGTGGAATATCTTCGCGACTGGTCTAGAACGATCAATACATCGACCACGGCGGAGGACGACTTCAAGTTCAAGTATCTGTACGATCCACCCTACAAGCTCGTAATTGCCGGAAAGAATCTCTTTTCCTTCATGTCGAGTGAAGACCTGTTCGTCCTGCCCCAGGACAAACTGCAAAACATCGATTTCCGCTGGATACACCGGAACAACCAAACACCGGTCAATGACGGCATCATCTATATGGGAATATGCAAGAAAGCGCCGAACCTCGATGCGGCGGAGGCTTTCATCATCTGGTTTTTCAACGAAAAGACGCAAAAGGATCTGCTTGACCGGAGCAAAAAAATGGGGACGCTCTCGCACTCCTTCGGCATTTCAGGCGGATTTTCGTCAATCAGGACCGTAAACGAACGGGTATTTCCCCTGCTCTATCCGGCCCTTCTCGGGCACCTGCCGCCATCCGATACGCTCGCAGTGCCCCGGATACTCCCGGACAACTGGGAAACACTCAAACAGGAAATAGTAATTCCCTATCTGAACGAAGCGGTCACGGCCGGAAAGGATGCGGAAACGTCGGTGGAAACGCTCAACGACCGTATCGCGACCTGGATCAAGACACACTGAAATACCGGTAAACTCCGGACGGGAAGCCTCCGATACTGTAAACGGAGGGTTCATCATGCTTTCAAATGTCGGTCCGCTGCAATCGCTTTCGTACAGCATAATGCCCGCCGTTTCATCCGGCGGAAGAACCTATATTCCCGTCAAGCCCAGCCAATTCGGTTATTCGCAGTTCCAGTATGTCGCGGGTTTTCCCGCCCAGACCGGCCAGGAAGGCGTTTCGGTCGACAAGCTCAAGATCCTCAACACCCTCATCGACCAGCTGGTCACCATGAAACAGAAAAACATCATGCCGAAAATCTCCGCCGAAGGCGAAATCTCGGACAAGCAGATCGATGCCCTCATCAAGCAATATCAGGAACAGATACAGGTTACGACAGCCGCCGCCGAAAGCCTTCCTTACAAACCGCCCATGCCACAAACCGGTACGCTCGTCAATCTGGTCGCCTGAAGTCCCGCTTCGACTTTTCTTCAAACTAATGTAAACATAACCTAACTTCTATTGCATAAAACAGGCAAATCCGCTATGTTTTGATCGATTGATCGAAATTTTTTTCGTTCGATATTACAGCCTACAAGGAGCAATTATGACGATTAATGACATCAAGCACCCCAAAGTTAAAGCGTGGGTCGAGGAAGTCGCCAAGATGTGCCAGCCGGACAGCGTATATGTCTGCGACGGATCACAAAAAGAATACGACACTTTGATGAAAAAGATGATCGATTCAGGCCTTGCGATTCCCCTGAAAAAACGCCCCAACAGCGTCCTGTTCCGCTCGCAGCCGTCAGACGTCGCCCGTGTCGAAAACCGCACCTATATCGCCTCCAAGACCAAGGAAGCCGCCGGCCCTACCAATAACTGGATCGATCCCGTCGGTCTGAAAGCCACCATGAAAGGCCTGTATACCGGCTGCATGAAGGGACGCACATTGTACGTCATTCCCTATTCCATGGGACCCGTCGGTTCCGACATCGCGAAGATCGGCATCGAAATCACCGATTCCGAATACGTCGTCTGCAACATGGACATCATGACACGCGTCGGCACCAAGGTTCTCGACGTGCTCGGTACGGACGGCGCATACGTTCCCTGCCTCCATTCGGTAGGCAAGCCCCTCGCGAAAGGCGAATCCGACAACGGAAAATGGCCCTGTGCGGACATCGAAAACAAATACATCTCCCATTTCCCGGAAGAACGGGCCATCTGGTCATACGGATCGGGTTACGGCGGAAACGCCCTCCTCGGCAAGAAATGCTTCGCGCTCCGCATCGCGTCGGTCCTGGCCCACGAAGAAGGCTGGCTTGCCGAGCACATGCTCATCCTCAAGCTGACCAACCCCGAAGGAAAGGTCAAGTACGTCACCGGCGCCTTCCCGTCGGCCTGCGGCAAGACCAACCTCGCCATGCTCATTCCCACCATCCCCGGCTGGAAGGTCGAAACCGTCGGCGACGACATCGCCTGGATGAAGTTCGGCAAGGACGGACGCCTCTACGCCATCAATCCCGAAGCGGGATTCTTCGGCGTGGCTACCGGAACAAACGACGAATCCAACAAGAACGCCATGGACTCGATCAAGGAAAACACCATCTTCACCAACTGCGGACTTACCAAAGACGGAGACATCTGGTGGGAACAGATCGGTTATGACGCACCCGGAGCCCTCGTGGACTGGAAAGGAAACGAGTGGATCCAGGACAAGACCAACAAGGCCCAGGAACCCGCCGCGCATCCGAACTCGCGCTTTACCGCCCACGCGGAGCAGTGCCCGGCCATCGCCAAGGAATGGGACGACCCCAAGGGCGTGCCGATAGACGCCATCCTCTTCGGCGGACGCCGCCCGAGCACCATCCCCCTCGTACACCAGGCGACCAACTGGAACCACGGCGTATTCCTCGGCTCCATCGTCGGATCCGAAATCACCGCTGCCGCCCTCGACCTCAAGGTCGGTTCGGTACGCCGCGATCCTTTCGCCATGATCCCCTTCTGCGGATACAACATGGGCGAATACTTCCAGCACTGGATCAACATCGGCAAGAAGTCCACCGAGGACAAACTCCCGAAAATCTTCTTCGTCAACTGGTTCCGCAAGAACGAAGCCGGCAAGTTCATCTGGCCCGGATACGGCGAAAACAGCCGCGTTCTCGCATGGGTATTCGAACGCTGCGACGGCAAGGACAACGCACAGAAAACCGCTATCGGCTGGATGCCGAAAGAAGGCGCGCTTAACCTTACCGGCCTCAACGTTTCCCCCGAAGCCATGAAGGAAATCCTGTCCGTCGACACCGAAGGCTGGAAGAAGGAAATCGCGGACGTCCGCGCCAACCACTATCCCAAGTTCGGCGACAAGCTCCCCAAAGAGCTCATGACCGAAATGGAAGCGCTGGAAGCCCGTCTCTCGAAGTAACCGCGTTGCCGAAAGGCGTCACGCGAACACAAGCCGTCCGGCCTTCAAACGCCGGGCGGCTTTTTTCATCTTCGAGTCCAGAATGTCTCCCGTTCATTCAAGAACGAGCACAAGCGGCAGATGATCAGAATATCCCTGCCCGTTGAACAGCTCGTAACGGAACGGAAGCGATTCCGCAGTCATGAGCGGAGCTTCGGAAATCACGGAGAAATTCGAAAACTCCGCCCCATCTCCGTCGAACAGTCCCGGCGAACAGAAAAAGTGGTCGATAGTCTCCCAGTTCTCCCGGTAATTGTACGAGCCCGCAGGTCCGTCTTCCGTACCCGCTGTACAACGTTCGATCCATCCGTCCCAGCAGTTGGGAATTCCATCCATCAAGGTAAATTCATCCAATTTCTGGTTGAAGTCGCCGCAGGCGATGTACTGTATCCCGGAATCCATCGCCTCGAGCAATGCGATACGGTCACGGAGAAGCTCTTCCTGCAAGAGCCGGATCTCTCCCGTATCATCATCACCGGCCTTGGACTTCCAATGTACGGCGAATACGACAAGGGACGTCGATCCGGCAGTGAGGCGAACTTCAAGGAGCGGCCTGAGCACTGCATCCGTACAGGCGATAGAGTGGACAGAAAGCGATTCGATCGGGTAACGGGTGAGGATGGCGGAGCCGAAAGCCGAACCTTCATCGGGCGGTACGAAAACGGCATTGGCATACGCTCCGTGCCGTGGGAACCGGTTGCACAGATCGCGCAGCACCCGCTCGTTCTCGATTTCCTCGAGCACCACAATATCAGGCCCCCTGTCGGCCTCGAGTCCCGCTTCGCCGCCGCAAAGGAGAATCACCTCGCGCAGACGGTCAAGGCGCGCCTCGTATTTCTCCGGCGTCCACAGGCTCTTCGTTCCGATAAATTCGGCAAACTCGGTTCCGTCCTCCACCGCATCGAAAAAGGTTTGCGTGTTGTATGTCATCACCGTGATGCGCCCGCCATCCGGCCCGACGCTCGTACCACCGGACATACCGTCGCCGCTGCAACCCACAATGAGCGCTGACAGGGCATACAGCGCCCAAAGCGCGCATTCAGCGGGAAACGAAAAAAAAAAGAAGTTCCGCAAAGGCATAGTCACCTCCGGAACTTCTTGTATCGCAGAAAAAACGTTTTTGGCCGGTATTTACACGTTGAATTTGAAGAAAATCACGTCGCCGTCGGCAACCACATATTCCTTTCCTTCCTGCCGGTACCGTCCCGCTTCCTTTATTTTCTGCTCGGTGCCGTATTTGACGAAGTCCTCGTAGCCGTACACTTCGGCCTTGATGAAACCGCGCTCGAAGTCGGTATGGATGACGCCCGCGGCCTTCGGAGCCGTATCCTTCGCGTGGATCGTCCAGGCGCGGCACTCGTCGGTTCCGGCGGTAAAAAAGGTGCGCAAACCCAGCAGATGGAAAGCAGCGCGTGCGAGCGAAGTCAACCCCGATTCGGTCAGGCCGATCTCCTCAAGAAAGGCGAGCCGCTCCTCGTTGCTCTCGAGGTCGGCAAGTTCGGCCTCGAATTTGCCGCAGATGACGACGACATCCGCGCCCTCGGCGGCAGCGATTTTCCTGACGGTCTCGATGTGCGCGTTGCCGTTCTTCATGCCCTCTTCGTCGACGTTGCACACGTACATCTGCGGCTTCATGGTGATCAGGTGCGAATCGTACATCGCGGCCTTTTCCTCGTCCGTGAGGGCGGCGAAGCGGGCGGCTTTTCCGTCCTGCAACAAGGGGCGGATCTTCGCGATAGCGCCGTTCACGAGGTCGGCTTCCTTCTGCGCGTCCTTCCCCTGCACCTTGGCCGCCCGGGTTACCCGTTCCGACCGCTTGTCCACGGTGTCAAGGTCGGCGAGCGCCAATTCGATATTGATCGTTTCAATGTCGCTCGCGGGATCGACCTTGTTGTTCACATGGATGATGTCCGGGTTCTCGAAGCATCGCACGACCTGCGCGATGACGCCCACCTCGCGGATATGCGAAAGGAACTGGTTGCCGAGCCCCTCGCCCTTCGACGCGCCTTTTACGAGACCGGCGATGTCGACGAATTCGACCGCGGCGGGAACGGTCTTTTTCGGCTTGAAAGAGTTCGAAAGATAGTCCAGTCGCGGATCGGGAACGTTCACGATGCCCACATTAGGATTGATCGTACAGAACGGATAGTTGGCGGCCTCGGCCGGAGCGCTCGTGAGCGCCGAAAAGATGGTCGACTTGCCGACATTCGGAAGTCCCACGATACCGCAATTTATAGCCATGATTTCCTCGATTGAGTTATTTGTTGGGTCATTTTACCCGCGACGGCCGGAAACATCAAGACACACGGCAGGACGGGTTGGGCGGCAACTTTACACAGATTTAAGCAACTGTTATATTGATACGGGTCGTCGGGTACGGCGACTTGGAGGCAAAGCATGGCATTTAATCTTTCAATGTACCCCGTTTCCTATGTGGCCCAATTCAATCCCGCGACGGGAAAATGGGACGAAAAATGGTTCCAGGCGGACTCGATCACCTTCGAGCAGATTTCGAAAATGTCCGAAGCGGAACGGAATGAAATCTACGCCAAACGGAACGACTTCGGCCTTCCCCTCGTAAACTATACGTCCCAATACGCCCTCGGCTGTTTCGAAGGCATGAAAGCCTATCCCCGCAAGGACGGCACGGTCACCCTGTTCCGTCCGGACCGCAACGCGAAACGCTTCTACAACTCGATGAAAGGCCTCTACGCCCCGCCCTTCCCCGAGGAACTCTACCTCAAGGCCTCGCTCGAAGTCCTCGAACGCAACCGGAAACTCGGCTACGTGCCCGCATACAATCCTGAATGGGAAAAAGACAATTTCGCGAGCGCAAGCGCCGTCTACATGAGGCCCTTCATGTATTCCGAGGGAGCCATCGGCGTCGGCATCTCCCATGCACCCTATGTCATCATCTGCGCCACCACCGTCTCGAGCTACTTCAAGGGCACCAATACTAAAGCCGTCATCACCGAGCGCATCCGTGCCACTCCGAAGGGAACCGGCTGGATCAAGTGCGCCTCGAACTACGTGTCGTCGGCCCTCGCAAAAAAAGAAGCCGAGGACGAAGGTTTCATGGAAGTAATATTCCTTGACGCCCGCGAGCGCCGCTACATCGAGGAAGGTTCGTCCTGCAACATCTTCTTCCGCCTGAAAAACGGCGAACTAGTCACCCCGGCCCTCGGCGACACCATCCTCCCCGGCATCACCCGCGCCTCCGTCATCGAACTCGCCAAGGCCGAAGGCATCACCGTCCGCGAACGCAAGATCGCCATCCAGGAAGTGATGAAAAAAGCCGTCGAGTGCTTCGTCACCGGCACCGCCGCCGGCATCACGCCCATCGAAAGCATCACCTTCGAAGGCAAGGAAACCGTCTTCAACGACCGCGCCCCCGGCGAACTCGGCAAGCGCCTCCAGGCAAAGCTGAAAGGCATCCAGTACGGAGCGGTCGCCGACACCTATGGGTGGAACGTGCAGGCGTAGAATGAAAGCCCCCGCCGCCCTCCACATCCGCGCAACCGGACATGTGCAGGGCCGACGGGGATTTTTCCGCGTAGTTTAAGCACCGACCTTCTATAAATATCAAGCGACATCATGATTTTTGAACTTGGTGGCTGTAATTGTTTTCTCCTGGTGCAGCTTCCATAAATCCAGCTTCATCTGCATCTGCATCCAGCTTTCCGCGGTGGTATTTGTCGCCTGCGAAATCCGCATGGCCATTTCCAGTGTCAAGCCACACCTTTTATTAACCAATTCCGAAAGGGCTTTTCTGGACACACCAAGATTCGCAGCTGCCTCCGTAATTGTAATATTCAATACTTTAATGATATCTTCCAGCAGTACTTCTCCGGGATGTGTCGGTTGTCGTGTATTCATGGTACCCCTCCTAATGATAGTCTTCATAATCAACGCGTATCGCATCTTGATTTTCGAATTCGAATGTAATTCGCCAGTTGCCGTTTACCCAAACCGACCATCGTCCTTTTTCTTTACCTGACAATGGATGCAGATTATTTTTTATTGTCGTTCAAAAAGAACTCTTCAAGCCCTTTATGCCTAAAATTTTTTATCACATCAATAACGCAACCCCGCGGGTTACAATTGTCAAGTGTAATATCCGACGCCGATCAGCTATCCCTATCCTTGCGAATCAAGGCAAAACAAATCCGGCTCTTTTAATCAGCCTCTACAAAGGTTATACTTTAGTACAGAGTTCGATCACTTGGAGGACCCTATGGTGCAGGAAATCATTGCCCGAAGAATGCTCAAAAAAGGCCTCGAAGTCATGCAAATTGTCGAATTTACCGGCCTTACTGCTCAAGAAATCCGGAAAGCCGAACTACTTTCCCAGGAAATGATTCACATCCTTGGTCAAAAACAGTGAATTCTGCACAAGCCCTCCACATCCACGCAACCGGTCATGTGCAGGGAGTAGGCTACCGTGCATGGGCTGTCTCCCAAGCCCGCCGCCTCCGCCTCGCCGGCCGGGTCCGCAACTGTGCCGACGGCTCTGTCGAAATTTTCGCCGAAGGCGACGCAGAAAGCCTCGATTCTTTCGTGGAAATGCTGAAGGAAGGGAACGGGTATTCTTCTGTCAGGACGCTGACTGCGGATCTGACGAAACCTCGGGGATATGAGGTGTTTACGGTAGAGTTCTAAAAAAAAACAGCCAAACGCATAATTTCATGCATACAAGATTATCAAGGAAGTATGCATGGCCAATTTGAGTTTGACGAACGATTATATTTTCAGGTCTATTTTCAGTGCCATACAAAACGAGGACATCCTGCTATCGCTCGTCAATGCAGTACTTCAATCGAAACGGCTGCAGCCTTTGATACACATCCGTCCGGCTAATCCGTTTTTGCCGGTGCAGCAGCAGGCTCAGCGCGAAGGCATCCTTGACGTGCATGCGTATGATGAATCAGGAAAACAGTATGATCTCGAGATTCAGGTACGGGCGCAGCGGTCATACATCAAACGGAGCCTGTATTATCTGGCCCGAATGTACGGCAGCCAATTAGTGAAAAGCATCGATTATGACCGGCTCGAACCCTGTGTCAGCATCAATCTGTTGGATTTTATCCTCTTTCCTGATTTTCCCGATTTTCATCATTTTTATACATTCTGTGAGTTCGATCATCGGGAACGCGAGTTGGCACCGGAAATGACCGTGCATTACCTGGAAATTCCAAAACTGATGAATACATTTACTTCGGAACAATTTTCCGGTGACAGGTCTTTAAATTTGATCGACAAATGGTTATATTTGATTAAGGAAATAGATAACCCGGAGGATGCCATGGTACAAACAATAATCAGGGAAACACCGGAACTTGACCGAGTAAAGAAAGAATACGATCAATTTATGACCGATAAAAACCTGAGATGGGAAGCGGAATCCCATGACAAATGGCTCCACGACCAAGCCCAATACCGCCTCGAAGCCATGCAGGATGGCCGTGCTGAAGGTTTGGCTATAGGCAAGGCCGAGGGTAAGGCCGAGGGCAAGGCCGAGGGCAAGGCCGAGGGCAAGGCCGAGGGTAAGGCCGAGGGTGAATTACTGGCACTGCAAAATACAGCCCGGAAAATGCTCGTTGAAGGCTTGGATACCTCCCTCATAACCAAAATCACCGGCCTTTCCCCCGAAGCCGTCAGTAAACTGAACTAAACGGTCCCCCCGCAAAACACGACCATTGCTCTTTAAAACACAAAAGCCTCCGTTTCCGGAGGCTTTTTGATTACTTACCGTAACCTAAAACAGCTCTTTCTTCTCTCCCGTACTTCCCTCCGCCGGAGCAGTTTCTACCGGTATGTCGAACTGGACGGCTTCCGCGTCAAGGTCGCGCACGATCTTGAGAAGCGCTTCCTGGTTGAGTGTCTCGATCAGGTTCTGGCATTGAATGGGCGAGAAAGCAAAACGGAGCGCAGGTGAATTTCCGCCGTCTTTGATCCGGTATCCCTCGACAGTGGTAACAGGCGACGATGCGTTTCCGATAACAAAGTAGGGTTTTCCGTTGTCGACAATCTGGTATTCGAAGCGGAGTATCGGCTTGGCATAATAGGTAGGCGCTAAAAGTCCCCATTCGATAAAAGCCTCGGTTGAGCCGAAATAAGCCTTTTTCTTGTTGTTCTCCAAGGTAAGTTTTCCGTCCTGATATTCGGTGATGTATCGCGCCATGGCGGCAAGCATGGCTTCACGGTCTTCCTGCATGAGCGTTACTGTGACGAAATTCATTTCATAATGCGTGTTCCAATCTACGGCATTTCCATTCGGATAAAAAATGGTGGTAATTTCACGGGGAATCAATTCGTTTTTTCCCTGCGGTATCGAATTGCCCATGAACGTATCAAGTTCGCGTGGCGGGTAGTTGCCCAAAAAATTGGGATCTTC
>JFJP01005592.1_pt1 | contig 20254 bp, 17 predicted proteins | sample 431651 | NCBI WGS metagenome assembly JFJP01 (sample SAMN02602958, study PRJNA72255) | Microbial mat metagenome, whole genome shotgun sequencing project. | biome: fresh water; feature: sink hole; material: water; isolation source: purple microbial (photo- and chemosynthetic) mats found in...
CTCATATAGAAAATCAGGCTGTAGCGCTCGTCCAGAAAGCGCAGCGTGCTATTGAAGTAATAACACCACGCCATCTGCGCCGCGCCAAGGGTGGCAGCGCCCGAGCCCGCCATCACGGTACCTGCGCGTGGCGTTGCTGAAATGCGGCAGGTGCGAATCTCCTGCATGTAGAATTTCGCCGGTCAGGAGAGAGTTGGTGTTGAACATGCTTCAAAACCAGCCGCCGAAGGCGCAGAGCCGCTGATTGCAGCAGTTTGAACGCTCAGGCAAAAAGGACTGACAAACGTCCCGCTCAAGGTTAACCCAACCTCAGGGACGCATCCCCACTGGAGAGAGGCAGCACCCCGGCATACCGGGTGAGGCGGCCCACCGAAGGAGCAACCCGCAGTTGCACGCCATGGATGGCGATACAACTCGGCGAATCTCTCAGGTAAAGCGGACAGCGGGGGCAGCCCATGGCAAAGCAGCGTGCTTTGCTGTGGATTTTCATTGACCTGCCCCTGGAGTACTGCAAAATGACCGAGTCCTCAGCCCCGCTGTTGAATGTTCCCCTCAATGATCTGCACATCGCCCTAGGCGCGCGCATGGTGCCGTTTGCCGGCTATTCGATGCCGGTGCAATACCCGGCCGGCCTGATGGCCGAACACAAACACACCCGCAGCGCCGCTGGTTTGTTTGATGTGTCGCACATGGGCCAGTTGCGGCTGGTCGGCCCCGATGCCGCCGTTGCACTGGAATCATTGCTGCCGGTGGATGTGCTGGATTTGGCCGTTGGCAAGCAGCGCTACGGTCTGCTGTTGAACGAGGATGGCGGCATCATCGACGATCTGATGTTTGTCAACCGGGGTACCGATATTTTTGTCATCGTCAACGGCGCCTGTAAGGCCGGTGACATTGCCCACATCCAGGAAAAAATTGGCAGCCGTTGCGATGTCATCCCGATGCCTGAGCGCGCCCTGCTGGCCCTGCAAGGCCCGCAAGCCGTGGTAGCCCTGTCGCGGCTGGCACCTGGTGTGGAAAAGCTGGTGTTCATGACCGGTGCGCATGTGCGGGTGCATACCGGCGAGCAAGACATTGACGTGTTTTTGACCCGCAGTGGCTATACCGGAGAAGACGGTTTCGAGATTTCAGTGCATGCCTCCGATGCGCTGGCGCTGGCCAACGCGCTGCTGGCGCAACCCGAAGTCAAGCCGATTGGGCTGGGCGCGCGCAACTCGCTGCGCCTTGAAGCCGGTCTGCCGTTGTACGGCAATGACATTGATACCAGCACCACACCGGTCGAGGCCGGCCTGGGCTGGGCCATGCAAAAGGTACGACGCACTGATGGTGCGCGTGCTGGTGGCTTTCCAGGCGCTTCTAAAATACTAGCGCAACTCGCAGGTGGGACGGGGGCTATAACCAGAAAACGTGTTGGACTGATGGCGCTGGAGCGCATTCCGGTGCGCGAGCACACCGAGCTACAGGACAGCCATGGCAACCGCCTGGGCGAGGTCACCAGCGGTTTGCTTGGCCCCACCATCGACAAGCCCGTCGCCATGGGCTATGTGCCACCTGAATTTTCCACAGTCGGCACGCAAATCAATGCCATGGTGCGCGGCAAGCCGGTGTCCATGGTTGTCACGGCGATGCCGTTTGTGCCGACCCGCTATTTCCGTGGGTAGCATGGCCAGCTTGCCATGACGGCCTGCGTCCGGGATGGCAAACCACAGCCAGCAGCCTGTAACTTCTTCACTTTTATCACCCCCATCATTGTTTTGAGGACCACTTCATGAGCATCAAATACACCCCCGATCACGAATGGATCAGCATCAACGGCAACCAGGCCACCATTGGCATCACCCACCATGCGCAAGACGCGCTGGGCGATGTGGTGTTTGTTGACCTGCCCGAAGTCGGCAAAAGCTACGCCACCAAAGACACGGCGGCGGTGGTTGAGTCGGTTAAGGCGGCGGCTGATGTGTATATTCCCGCCGCTGGTGTGGTGACCGAAGTGAACGAAGCGTTGCGCGCTGACCCGTCGCTGGCCAATTCTGACCCGCTGGATGCCGGCTGGTTCTTCAAGATGACGCTTGCCAACCCGGCTGAGCTGGATGCCATGATGGATGAGACCAGCTACATCGCTTTTGCGGCTGACGCGCACTGATACCGGATGCGCGTGCGCTGTGGCCCGCAGAATTGGGGGCAGAGCCCAATGGCACTGACTTAGGCAAATAGTTCAACGTTAACAATGCGTTACGGGATTGTTTATCGTGCGTACCCATAGCGCGACTTCGTAGGTCGGGTTAGCGCGAAGCGCGTAACCCGACACTTGCCCGCGTCGTGGCCAAAGTCGGGTTACGCCTGCGGCTAACCCGACTACACAAGTCATTGTTTTCATTAGACTATTTCTTAAGTCGGTGTCATTGGGATCCGACCCCAAATCTGCTACTGCGGTCTCGCCATTGACAGTCTGATCCAGCCGGCAACTTGAATGCTGCGTTGGCTTGCACCCAACCGTTTGGGCTATAGCTTGTCCTAGCCCTTTCCAAAATACTGTATTGCCTGCCATAAATTGGCTGCGCGCCCCTTAGATTGAAACGCCATGACCACCACACCCACCATTGCCAACCTGGAAAACCCCTCTGAATTCGTCGCCCGCCACATCGGCATCAGCGCGGCCGATGAAGCCGTGATGCTGCAAACTGTGGGCGCTGCCTCGCGCCAGGCGCTGATCGACGAGATCGTGCCACCGTCCATTGCCCGCAGCCGCGCCATGGACATCCCAGCGGCCATTACCGAGGCCGCCGCATTGGCCGAACTGAAGGCCATTGCGGCCAAAAACCAGGTGTTCAAAAGCTTTATCGGCCAGGGTTATTACGGCACCCACACGCCCGGCGTGATTCTGCGCAACATTCTGGAAAACCCCGCGTGGTACACCGCGTACACACCGTACCAGGCCGAAATTAGCCAGGGGCGCATGGAAGCGTTGGTCAATTTCCAGACCATGATTTGCGACCTGACCGGGCTGCCGATGGCCAATGCCTCCATGCTCGACGAAGCCACTGCAGCGGCGGAAGCCATGACGCTGGCGCACCGCAGTGTCAAAAGCAAGAGCAATACCTTCATCGTCAGCGGCGACTGCCATCCGCAAACCATTGAAGTCATCCAGACGCGTGCCGAGCCACTGGGCATTGAGGTGCTGGTGGCGATGGACGCGCAGCAGTGGGACGAATGGCTGGCCGATCGTGACTATTTTGCCGCGCTGGACCAATACCCCGGCAGCAGCGGCACGATTGCCGACCCACGCCACGACATTGCCCAGGTGCACGCCAAACAGGCGGCTTACATCATGGCCGCCGACCTGCTGGCGCTCACACTGCTGGTGCCACCCGGCGAACTGGGTGCCGACATCGCCATTGGCAGCACCCAACGCTTTGGCATGCCGATGGGCAACGGCGGCCCGCACGCCGCCTACATGGCCTGCCGCGACGAATACAAACGATCCATGCCCGGCCGACTGGTGGGCGTCAGCGTCGATGCGCACGGCAACCCGGCGTACCGGCTGGCGCTGCAAACCCGCGAGCAACACATTCGCCGCGAAAAAGCCACCTCCAATATCTGCACCGCGCAGGTGCTGCCAGCGGTGATCACCAGCATGTACGCGGTCTATCACGGCCCGGCCGGGTTGACGCGCATTGCCCAACGCGTGGCCAGCTTCACCAGCATTCTGGCGCGTGGCTTGCAGCTGCTGGGGTTCGCACCAACGCACCGGGGTGCCCAACTCAGCGCCTTTGACACGCTCTCGGTCAGAACCGGTGACGCTGCAAAAGAAATAGCTGCCCGCGCAATAGCCATGCGGGTTAACGTGCAAAACGCCTGGGATGGTTTCATTTGCGTGTCGCTGGATGAGACGACCACCCGCGAAGACATTGCGCTGCTGTGGCACATCTTCGCCAAGCCGGGTCAACCGCTGCCCCACGTTGAAGACTTTGAAGCCGATGCCCAGCCGCTGATTCCACCCAACCTACGCCGTACCAGCAGCTTTTTGACGCACCCGGTGTTCAACAGCCACCACAGTGAAACCAGCATGCTGCGCTACATCCGCCGCTTGAGCGACTTTGACCTGGCGCTGGACCGCAGCATGATCCCGCTGGGCAGCTGCACCATGAAGCTCAACGCCACGGCTGAAATGATCCCGATCACCTGGCCCGAATTTGCCGACATTCACCCATTTGCCCCGGCTGACCAGCGCCAGGGTTATGCCGAACTGGATGCCCAGTTACGCGCCTGGTTGTGCCAGGCCACCGGTTATGCCGGTATCAGCCTGCAGCCCAACGCCGGCAGTCAGGGCGAATACGCCGGCATGTTGGCGATTCGCGCTTTTCACCAGTCGCGCGGCCAGGCCAACCGCAACATCTGCCTGATACCCAGCAGCGCCCACGGCACCAACCCGGCCAGCGCCACCATGGTCGGCATGAAGGTGGTGGTGACCGCCTGCGACGCACAGGGCAATGTCGATATGGCCGACCTGAAAGCCAAGTGCGAACAACACAGCGCCAACCTGGCAGCGATGATGATCACCTACCCCAGCACCCACGGCGTGTTCGAGACCAATGTGAAAGAACTGTGCGCGCTGGTGCACAGCCACGGCGGACGGGTGTATGTCGATGGTGCCAACATGAACGCGCTGGTCGGCCTGGCCGCGCCGGGCGAGTTTGGCGGCGATGTGAGCCACCTGAACCTGCACAAAACCTTTTGCATTCCGCACGGCGGTGGCGGCCCCGGTGTCGGCCCGGTATGTGTGGTGGCTGATTTGGTGCCGTTTTTGCCCGGTCACGCCAGCCTGGAGGCACAGGCGGTGCGGGCTGAGCCGGTGGCGCAAGTGCAAGCCTATGAAACCGCCAACACCGGTCAAATTCAGGGCAAACAGTACGTCGTAGGTGCCGTTAGCGCCGCGCCGCTAGGCAATGCCGCGGTGCTGCCGATCAGCTGGATGTATTGCCGCATGATGGGTGCCGACGGCCTGAAAGCCGCCACCGAGGTGGCCATCCTCAGCGCCAACTACATCAGCGCACGGCTGGCAGAGCACTTTCCCACCCTTTACACCAGCGTTCCCAAAGACGGCAAGCCGGGCAGGGTGGCACACGAGTGCATTCTGGATGTGCGCCAGCTCAAAGAGGCCACCGGTGGTGCCAACGGCATTTCTGCCGAAGACGTGACAAAACGCCTGATGGACTACGGTTTTCACGCCCCGACGCTGAGTTTTCCGGTGCCAGGCACGCTGATGGTCGAGCCCACCGAGAGCGAAACGCTCGACGAGCTGGACCGTTTCATCAGCGCCATGATCGCCATCCGTGGCGAAATCGCCAAGGTCGAGTCTGGCGAGTGGCCGCGTGACAACAACCCGCTAAAAAACGCGCCGCACACCGCTGCTGCCTTGCTGGACGAGCGCTGGGACAAGCCGTATCCGCGCGAGCTGGCAGCCTTCCCGGTAGCCAGCCTGAAGCAAAGCAAATACTGGCCACCGGTGGGGCGCATCGACAACGTCTATGGCGATCGCAACCTGTTTTGTTCTTGCGTGCCAGTGGAAGGGTGATACAAACCATTCTCGCCCAGCCTGCAATACCGCTTACTGGAGATGATGGGGCAGGGTTCATTACCCCTTAGCAAAGAACCTGTCACCTAATAACAACCGGTATGCGCCTAAAACACATCGAGGTCTTCAACGCTGTCATGCTCACTGGCACAGTGAGCGCGGCGGCGCGCCTGCTGCATGTCACGCAGCCAGCGGTCACGCAAACGCTGCAACATGCTGAACTACAGTTGGGTTATGTGTTGTTCACCCGGCAAAAAAACCGTCTGGTACCCACCCACGAGGCGCAGTTGCTGTACCCCGAAATCCAGCGCCTGGTGTCGCAACTGGAGGCGGTGCGTCGCCTGGCCAGCGCCATTGGCGTGGGGGCAGGCAATCAATTGCGCATTTTGATTGTGCCGTCGCTGGCGGTGCGTGCGCTGCCCGATGCCTTACAACAGTTTCGCCAGCGCTACCCAGACATGCCAGTGTCCATTCGCACCCTGCATTCGCGAGAAATTGCGCAAGCGATTGTGTTGCGCGAGGCCGATGTCGGCATCGTCTATGGCAACTTGCTGCATCCGGCGCTGCACGAAGAGTCAGTGTCAGTGGGTCGCCTGGTGTGTGTCTCAAAGGTGAACTTGGCTGGGTCAGATCAGCGCAGCACGGTGGCGCTGGAGGACATCTTGCGCAATCCGTTCATCCGCATTGACGAGCGCGACCCGCTGGGTGCCATGCTGGCCGACCAGTGGTCGCGCCTGGGTCTGGCACCGCGCGCCGACATCATGGTGCAAACGCATCACATCGCCATGGTTCTGGCCGAAGAGGGCTTTGGGCCAGCCATCATTGACTCGTTCACCGCCCATGCCAGCCGCAGTGCCACCTTGCACGTGCGCGACATCCTGCCTGAAGTACCGGTGGAAATCACAGCGCTGCTACCGCAAGGCCTGCGCTCACCCAAGCCGGTGTCAGATTTCATTGAAGCGTTTCGCCAGGCAACCAGGTTGTGATGTGGCCCAGCAGTGCTTAGTGCTGCAGGATTTTTGACAAAAAGTCTTGCGCCCGGGGCGAGCGGGCCTCAATGTGACCAAAGAACTCTTCCTTGCGGCAATCTTCCACAATTTGACCATGGTCCATGAAGATCACGCGGTGGCCGACCTTGCGCGCAAAACCCATTTCGTGCGTAACGCACATCATGGTCATGCCCTCCAAAGCCAGTTGCACCATCACGTCGAGCACTTCGCCGACCATTTCGGGGTCGAGCGCCGAGGTGGGTTCGTCAAACAGCATCACGATCGGGTCCATCGACAAGGCACGGGCAATCGCCACCCGCTGCTGCTGACCGCCCGAGAGCTGACCCGGAAACTTGTCTTTGTGGATGATCAGCCCGACCCGCTCCAGCATTTTCAAACCCCGAACACGCGCTTCATCAGGCGAGCGGCCCAACACCTTGATTTGCGCCAGGGTCAGGTTTTCGGTCACGCTCAGATGCGGAAACAGCTCGAAATGCTGAAACACCATGCCCACTGTGGAGCGCAGTTTGGGCAAATTGGTTTTCGGGTCACTCAGCGAGATGCCGTTGACAGTGATGTCGCCCTTCTGAAACGGCTCCAGCGCGTTGACGGTCTTGATCAGAGTGGACTTGCCCGAGCCCGATGGCCCGCACACCACCACCACCTCGCCCTTGTTGATGGTGGTGCTGCAGTTGGTCAGCACTTGAAAGCTGCCGTACCATTTGGAGACGTTGTCGATGTGAATCATGTCGAGCCCTCAGCGAATAATGCGGATTTTTTTCTGCAACTGGCGCACCAGCAGCGACAGGCTGAAGCAAATGGCAAAGTACACCACGGCAGCCACCAGGTAAGTTTCAATCGGCCGGTTGAAGTTTTTGCCCGCTACCTCAAAGCCTTTGAGCAAGTCATAAGCGCCAATCGCATACACCAGCGAGGTGTCCTGAAACAGCACAATGGTCTGCGTCAGCAGTACCGGCAGCATGTTGCGAAACGCCTGCGGCAGCACGATGAGTTGCATGCACTGCGCATACGTCATGCCCACCGCATAGCCGGCATACACCTGCCCTTTGGGCACGGACTGGATGCCCGCGCGCATGATTTCTGAAAAGTACGCCGCCTCAAACACCGTGAAGGTAATGATGGCCGAGAATTCGGCCCCCAGGGTGCGCCCGATGATCAGGGGAATGAGCAAGAAGAACCACAAGATCACCATCACCAGCGGAATCGACCGCAAGGTATTGACATAGGCGGCGGCCAATGCGGCCAACCACTTGTTGCCCGACAGGCGAATCAATGCTAACAACGTGCCCAGCAGAATGCCACCTGCCGTGGCGATCAGGGTGAGCTGGGCTGAAAAGGCCAGGCCCTTGAGGATGAAGTTGGTGACGACATCTGCGCTCAAAAAGCTGAAGTCCAGGTTCATTTGCCGGCTCCTGCCATGCCAGGCACTTGCACCCGGTGTTCTACAAAAATGGCGGCGCGGTTGATGGCAAAGGCCGAGATGAAATACAAGCCGGTGACGGCCAGATAAATCTCAATGCCGCGTGAGGTTTCTTCCTGCGCCTGCATGGCAAACATGGTGAGTTCAGAAATACTCACGGCAAACGCCACCGACGAGTTCTTGATGATGTTCATGGCCTCGCTGGTCAGCGGCGGGATCACAATGCGAAACGCTACTGGCAGCAAGACAAAACGGTAGGTTTGTGGCAGCGTCAAGCCCATCGCCAGCCCGGCCATGCGCTGCCCGGCTGGCAAGGCCTGAATGCCGGCCTTGACCTGCTCGGCAATGCGCGCCGAGGTAAAAAAACCCAGCGCCAACACCACCAGCACAAAACTGGGCACCCGGCTGAACAGCGGAATCAGCGCCGGCACCACAAAGTACCAGAGAAAAATCTGCACCAGCAACGGCACGTTACGGAACACCTCGGTCCAGATGTCACCGGCCAGCGTCAGTGTTTTGCTTGGCGTGGTGCGCAGCACCCCGACCAGGCAGCCCAGTAGCAGCGCCACCACCCAGGCGCACAAGGCCACCGACAGCGTCCAGCCCCAGGCTGACATCAGCCAGTTCAGGTAAGTCTGACCACCGCCGTTGTCTTTCAGGAAGATTTGCCATTGCCAGGTGTTGTTCACAGGGGCCTCCGTGGGTGGGTGAAAGGGGACAACAATTCAACACGCATATTCAGCACGCCGGACGCAATTAGCGTGCCATCAGGCGATGGCCACGCGCTGCGCCAGCGACCAGTTCACGGCTCGGCGTGCCAGCGCCGCCGTGGCATCAATGACCGGCATGGGTGCGTTGCTGCTGCCCAGCACCAGCGGAATTTCGGTACAACCCAGAATCAGGCAGTTGGCCCCGCGTTGCTGCAAGGCAAGTGCTGCCAGCAGCAGCAACTCGGCACCGTGCGACAAATTGCCGGCTTTCACGGCGGCAATGCCTGGCATCACCCACTCAATGACCTCGTGCGCAGTGGGCAACACCCATTGAATCGCATCGGCATCGGGCATCAAAGGTGATCGCTTGATGTACAGACCAGAAGCCAGCGTGGCGTACGTGGCAAGCAGCCCGATGCGGGCGCTTGGCCCGGCCTTGGCCTGCGCATCTTCCAGCGCAGCATCCACCAGATGCAGCATCGGCAAGCCAATGGCTGCTTGCACATCATCAAACCACAGGTGCGCCGTGTTGCATGCAATGACCACCAAGCCGGCACCGGCACCCACCAGGCGTTGCGCACTTGACACCATGGCTGCCACGGGTGAGTCCCCTACACCACAAAATGCCTCGGTGCGGTCAGGCACCTGCGGAATCGAGCTGACCACCACCGGCACATGCTCCTGGTCGCTGGCGGCCGGGGTGGCCAACAGCATTTTGTGCATGAAGTCGATGGTGGCCAACGGGCCCATGCCGCCCAGTACACCGACCACGCCTGGCTGACCCACACCGGGGCAGGCCGGGCTCATGGTTGATGGCGTAGCGAGCATGATGGGGGACTCGGTCATCAGTTGCATCCGGGCGTTCAACCTGCTGGCTTGTCAGACAGAGCCGTCATGTTGTCCTTGAGCTCTTTGCTCATCGGCGCATTCAGGTTGATACCCTTGGGCGGGATAGCAGACTGAAACCACTTTTTGTACAGCGCGTCAAACTCGCCTGACTTGACCAGGTTAGCCAGGGTGGCATCGACCAGTTTCTTGAAAGCCGGATCGTCTTTACGCAGCATGATGGCGTAGGGTTCCACCTGCAGCGCGTCACCCACCACGGCCAGTTCAGCCGGGTTTTGTGCGCTGGCACGCAGACCATAAAGCAGGATGTCGTCCATGCCAAACGCATCGGCGCGACCTTGCTGCACCAGCAGGGCAGATTCAGCGTGGTCTTTGGCCCCCATCAGGTCAAAACCCAGGCTCTGGTCGGCGTTGACCTTGCGCAGCACCTGGAAGTTGGTGGTGCCGGTGGTCGAGACCACCTTTTTGCCCTTCAGGTCTTGCAGCGACTTGATGCCCGAAGACGCTTTGACCAAAAAGCGTGTGCCCGTGTAGAAATAGTTGGTGGCAAAGGTGACTTGCTGCGCACGCTCGGCGTTGTTGGTGGTGGAGCCGCATTCGATGTCGATGGTGCCGTTTTGCATCAGCGGAATGCGGTTTTGCGAGGTTACGGCCTGGGTGTCGATCTTCAGGTCGGTACGGCCGGTGGCCTTTTTGACCTGATCGACCACTTTGCCACAGATCTCCCAGCCAAAGCCAGTGGGTTTGGCATCCGAGTTGAGATAAGAAAACGGAATGGACGACTCACGGTAGGCGACCGTGATGCTGCCACTGGCTTTGACCTTGTCCAGCGTGCCAGGTGTTTGGGCACTGGTTTGCGTGGCAAAGACGGTTAACAGGGTGATGGCTAGGGCCGAACGGACAAACATGGAACCTCCAGAAGTGGGCGCGGTAAAAAGCTACAGCGAAATCGATTCTATGGAGGCGGGCGGCTTTCAGCCATTGATTATTGATGCTTGGATATAAAGCCAGCTAATGTTTGTTCAATGAGCCCAGGAATGGGGCCTGCGTGCAGCATGAACACCCAGCCACGCCATGTTCGGCCGGACTGTGAATGCGCAACTTGGCACTGTGCGCCATTAAAACCCGGGCTTGGGGTCACGCTGACCATTTTTTTCAGCAGCTTCTGGTGCCTGGCGCTGTACGCCAACCGCACATGGCATACCGACATGGCTCGACTATCGAGCCGGCAACAGGCTTCAGCAGCTGGCTGCTGAGGCTGGGACGAAGCGCAGCTAACCCGCATGGCAGCGCAGCCCCCCAAAAGCATGAAACGGCGCCGTAGATGCGGTTTCCAGCCGCATTCAAGGCGGCATGATGCCGCTTCTACGGTTGTTTCACGTTAAGAGCCAGCGAGCTGTGCTTGCGCTGGCTGTGCGTCAGCCAATAACCAACACCTCGGATGATGATGCCACCCCAACCAGGCTGGCCGCACCCAGCAGGCTGCCGTTGGCCAAGTCAGCCGCCAACAGGCCATTGAGCCATTCACTGACCGAGCTCAGACTGGCATTCTTGTCACCATCCTCATTGACCAGGCGGTTGCCGTCAATTGCAAAACCCATGTGGTAGATGCCATCGGCTACGGTGTTGACCGCATTGCGGCCAAACAGGTCAGTTTTGGCACCATCGTCTTGCACCAGATGGAAACCAGTTTCCCCGCTCTTTTCATCGTCACCATGCAGTGCCGTCCACTTAGTCAGGCAATTGGCACGCAGCCAGCCATTGAGCTCACGCACCTCTGCACTGTCGATGCTGCCGCCATCGGCAGCACCAGTGGCCCGGATGGCTTTGATGATCAGCGCGTTAAGTCCATCAGCGGCTTGGGCACCGGCATAAATGTCGCTGGTAGCGATGTTCTTGTTTAATCCGGCATCGGCGGTGATCAGGTTCACCAGTTGGTCCAGCCCGGTGTCGGTACTGCCGCTGGCATAAGGGTTGACTGCTGCATTGTCCAGCGTGTCACCAGCCAGGTCGCTAGCCAGCAGACCGCTCAGCCATTCGGTCATCTGCCCGATGCTGGCATTGGCGTTGCCGTCTTCGTTTTGAAACCGGTCGTCTTCGAGCTTGAAGCCCAGGTGGTACAGCCCATCGGCTACGGTATTGACCGCGTTGCGGCCAAACAGCTCGGTTTTGGCACCATCATCTTGCACAAGATGAAAGCCGGTCTCCTCGCAATCCTCATCGTCGCCATGCAACGCCGTCCACTCGGACAGCCGATGGGTGCGCAGCCAGGCATTGAGGTCGCGCACATCGCCACGCGTGATGTCGCCATTGTTGGCAACGCCAGTGGCCTGGATGGCTTCGATGATCAGCGCATTGAGCGCATCGGCGGCTTGGGCACCGGCAAAAATGTCGCTGGTAGCGATGTTTTTGTTCAATCCGGCATCGGCGGTGATCAGGTTCACCAGTTGGTCCAGCCCGGTGTTGGTACTGCCACTGGCATAGGGGTTGACCGCTGCATTGTGGAGTTTGTCACCACCGAGGTCGCCAGCCAGCAGACCGCTCAGCCATTCGGTCAACTGCCCGATGCTGGCATTGGCGTTGCCGTCTTCGTTTTGAAACCGGTCATCTTCGAGCTTGAAGCCCAGGTGGTACAGCCCATCGGCTACGGTATTGACCGCGTTGCGACCAAACAGCTCGGTTTTGGCACCATCGTTTTGTACCAGGTGAAAGCCGGTTTCCTCGCAATCTTCATCGTCGCCGTGCAACGCCGTCCACTCAGGCAGCCGATGGGTACGCAGCCAGGCATTGAGGTCGCGCACATCGCCACGGGTGATGTCGCCATTGTTGGCGACGCCGGTGGCCTGGATGGCCTCGATGATCAGCGCATTGAGCGCATCGGCGGCTTGGGCACCGCCGGCAATGTCAGCCGCGCTGATTTTTTTGATCAACCCGGTATCAGCGGTGATCAGGCTGATCAACTGATCAAGCCCGGTGCCGGTGCGACCGGTCGGCATGGGAACAGTCAGGGTGGCTGTGTCAGGGGTGGAAGATGCATTCATGGCGGGCCTCATCAGTTTGAAAGTGCCGCTATGGTCGCCCGGAAAGATCGCCGACACAAGACCACGCCAGAGTCACTTGTAACCAGCCACTGCCGCTCAAACCGGGCCTTTGAAAGCAGGCCGTGCGCCAGTTTGCCTGCGCCGGCACAGAGCGTTGGCGCTGTCGGTGTCGCCGCCGGCAGATACACTTTTCACACCCGCTTACAAACCAGCCTGCCCGCAGTTACCTTTGTTACCAATCGCCTGAAGGCAGCATGCTGAAAATCGGCCTTCGCAAATTTTTCAACCCAATCAATGCGAGATGCCGGTCAAAGCAAAAACGTCGGCAACAGACCAAACCTGTGCGGACACCGTGTTATTCTTCCAAAAATAATAGCCTTGCTTCAATTGGGGACACGCCATGCGCTCTGCCCAGCTTTTCTTTCTCGCTTTTGGTCTGCTTTTCACGCCAGCATTGCTTGCCCGGTCACCTGAACTTTCGGTCATAGCCTGCCTGCTGATGTCAAAACTTGAGCACTGCGCCAGGCAACCCGCTGGAGCCTGCCGATTCGCCCAAATACAGCGTACCAATCCATCGTTGCCTGTGGCATCAAGTTCCACACTAACTTGCATGGACTGGTGCCCACCCCGAATGATGAAATTTTGTAGGAGCGGCGTAAGCCGCGAACTCTGGCATTCTCGGCTTGCGCCGCTCCTACAGAACATCATGCGTTGTTTCACGTTAAACGGCATAGCGCCATCAAAGGCCACCAAAATGCGCCGAGCATCTGGTTTTTTTGCAGCAGTTGTAATGCGACGAAGTGCAGTGCTACTGTGATGCCCGGCCGATGCCGCTGACTGAGTTTTTAACTTTTTCCAATCCAAGGTGGTTGCATGAGGTCGGCTGCCTCTAGCACAACACAGCCGCCATAACCAGGTTCATCCCATGTCCCATCTGCCCCGCCCCCTTGATCCAGGTGAAGCCTTCTTCTTCATGTCAGATCACCTGTCCAGCATGAATTTTGTGGTGTTTGCCGAACGCACAGGCGGCTTGTCGCCAGCGCGCATCCGAAGTGCGCTGAATCTGCTGCAAAGTGAAAACCTGATGCTGCAGGCGCGCATTGACTGGAATGACACACAAGGCCTGTTTTTTGAACCTGCGTCGGGCACTGCCATTGCGCTGGAATGCCACGCAGTCAGCGCCGACAACTGGCAGCATTGGGTTGAAGCTGAATTTTCACGGCCTTTTGCACAGGGCACAGCATCGTTGATGCGTTGCATTTACCTACAGCAGCCGGCACCAGATGCGGCCAGCGACCAGCCCGAGCGCTGCGTGCTGGGCTTGAGTTTTCACCATGCGATTGCCGACGGACGCGCCGGTGTGGTGCTGCTGCGCCGCCTGCTCAGCCTGCTGGCGGCCGATACAGCAGCAGCGCCCAACGCCAGCGCTGCCGCTTTGCCGGCCATGCTCGATCTGATGCCACCGCGCTTTCGCTGGGCCGAGCAACCCGAAGCCGCCAAACAGCTTAAAACCGCGCTGATCACCGACTACCGTCGCCACGGCGCTCCAGCCAGCTTGCCCTGGCTGGACTCGACCAATAGCGCCAGAGCACCCAAGTTCATCCGCGTCACGCTGGCACCCGAGGTGACCGCGCAACTGATCGAGCGCGCACACCAACACAACACCAGTGTTCACGGCGCGTTGTGTGCTGCACAGTTGATGGCGCAATCTGCCCTACAGAAGGAAGGTGTGGTCAGCACGTTTTTGCTGTCCAGCCCGGTGGACATGCGTGCGCATCTGGAGCCAGCGCCGTCGGCAACACCGGTTGGCCTGTTTGTTTCGATCATTTCGGCCACCTTCTTGGTCGATGCGCAAACGCAACTGTGGCCGCTAGCGCAAGACATCGTGCGCCAGACCCGGCTACAGATCAGCCGGGGCGAGGGGCATTTGTTTTATAACATGTTCGGCCTGGATGGCGCGCCTGTGGTGCCTGAGCGCATGGCAGCGTTTCATAAAAAGCTACAGGCCTCGCTGCACAACACCATGGTCAGCAACGTGGGCGCAGTGGCCACGGTTGAGGACGACCCCGCTGTCCAAACCATCTCGTTTGCGTTGTGCCCAATGCCCTACCAGGCGCTATTTACCGCCGCCAGCACCTACCGTGGGCAGCTCATTTTGAATATTGGCTTTGATGCCGGCAAACTCGCCCCCAGCCACGCACAAACCCTGGCCCAGCGAATGCACGAAGTTCTGCGGCAGGCCGCCAGCAGTTGCTGAAACCCCCATAACGACAGGCTTGCCGGGTGAATGTGAAACATCACAGGATATTCTGTTGGTTTCACTCTTCAGGGTTAACAAGCACCCATGAAGTTGGGCGTGCACAATGTTGACCAGATTGTCAAAAGTGGCAACGTGGGCAACTCAGGGTGTTATGAGCCGCTTAACGTGACAGAACGTTCGATGAGCCTGTTGCAGTTCTATCATTTTGAATTCAAGAATGTGTTCTTTCCTTTTTTGGGGTGGTCCCCTGCCCATGCCAGTTAGAAGTACTGCTTTGCAAAGTTAGCAATAGCCATTGGCCTGATGCTTCAAGTTGGTTGACGTATTTCAGCGGATCGACGGTGATGCTACTGATACGGATCAGGTTACCCCGCCACCAAATAGCCCATAAACACGCACGGTATCCGGCCAGCCCCCAGCTACTTTGCCTCATAGTCTCACTGTATAGGTCGCAACAGCTGCACAGTACATCCTGTAAATGAGGCAAACTGTATATGGTCGTCCGTGCGCAACACCACTACAGTCACGCAACTTTTTTCCAAAACACAGCAGGATCACCATGTCAAACACCAGCACCCAAACCAATGCCGCCCTGATGGCACGTCGCCGCGCCGCTATTCCACGTGGTGTCGGCCAAAGTCACGAAGTTTTCATCGCCCGTGGCGACAACGCCGAAGTCTGGGACGTGGAGGGCAGGCGCTACATTGACTTCGCCGGTGGCATTGCTGTGCTCAACACCGGCCACTGCCGCCCTGAGATCAAGGAAGCCGTCAAGGCGCAGGTCGACCTGTACACCCACACCTGCTTTCAGGTGCTGGCCTACGAGCCGTATGTGGAACTGGCCGAGCGTTTCAATGCGCTGGCACCGGGCAACTTTGATAAAAAGACGCTGTTTTTGACCACTGGTGCAGAAGCCGTTGAAAACGCCATCAAGATCGCCCGCTCTTACACCAAGCGCAGCGCGGTGATTGCCTTTACCAGCGGCTACCACGGCCGCACGCTGCTCACGCTGGGCCTGACCGGCAAGGTGGCTCCGTACAAAACCGTTTTCACGCCCAGTTTCCCAATGCCATGCATGGGGTCAGCGTCGATGACTCGATTGCCTCGGTCGAGTCGATCTTCAAGAACGACGTGGAAGCCAGCCGTGTCGCCGCCATCATTGTGGAGCCGGTGCAAGGCGAGGGCGGTTTTAACGTCGCGCCGTTTGACTTTTTGCAACGCCTGCGCGCTTTATGCGACCAGCACGGCATTTTGCTGATTGCCGATGAAATTCAAACCGGCGCAGGCCGCACCGGCACCTGGTTTGCCATCGAACAAAGCGGCGTGGCCCCTGACATGATCACCATGGCCAAATCCATGGCCGGTGGTTACCCGATTTCTGGTGTGGTAGGCCGCGCCGAGGTGATGGACGCGCCCGCAGCCGGTGGCCTGGGTGGCACTTATGCCGGCAGCCCAGTCGCCTGCGTGGCCGCGCTGGCGGTGCTTGATGTGTTTGAGAAAGACCAGTTGCTGGCGCGCAGCCGCACGCTGGGCGCGCACCTGATCAGCCGTCTGCAAGCCATGGCGGCCAATGACAAGCGCATCAGCGACGTGCGCGGATTAGGTGCGATGGTGGCCATTGAATTGTGCAAGGGCGGCGATGCGCACCAACCTGATGCAGATTTGGCCAAAGCACTGGCTTCTGAGGCCACCAAGCGTGGTCTGATTCTGCTGACCTGCGGCACCTATGGCAACGTGGTGCGCATCTTGGTGCCGCTGACGGCCAGTGATGCGCTTGTCGATGAGGGTTTGGCGATCATTGAAGCCAGTTTGGTGGCATTGGCCTGACTGGCACACTATTTGCATATCAAAATGGGTTCCAGCCCTTATCCGACAAGCGCTGGCAGCTCTTGACTCAATAGCGAATAATGGCATCTAATGACCCCCTGGTGCGCTTTACCAGCGTGCAAAAAAGCTACGACGGCCACACCCTGGTGGTGCGCGACCTGAACCTGGACATCCAGAGCGGCGAATTTTTATCGCTGCTGGGGCCGTCGGGTTCGGGCAAAACCACCACGCTGATGATGCTGGCGGGTTTTGAGTCGCCCACCTCGGGCGAGATTTTTCTGGCTGGCAAGCCCATCACCAAAACGCCGCCGCACAAGCGCAACTTTGGCATGGTGTTTCAGAACTACGCGCTGTTTCCGCACATGACGATTGCCGACAACCTGGCTTATCCGTTAAGTGTGCGCAAGGTGCCCAAGCCTGAGCGTGAAGAGCGTGTCAAAAAAGCCCTCGACATGGTGCATCTGGGTGGCAAGGGCGAGCGCTATCCGGGCCAGCTCTCGGGTGGCCAGCAGCAGCGCGTGGCGTTGGCGCGCGCGCTGGTGTTCAACCCGCAACTGGTGCTGATGGACGAGCCGCTGGGCGCGCTGGACAAACAGTTGCGCGAGCACATGCAGATCGAACTCAAAGAGCTGCACCGCAAACTGGGGCTGACGTTTGTGTATGTCACGCACGACCAGTCCGAGGCGCTGACCATGTCCGACCGTGTCGCGGTGTTCAACGACGGGCTGATCCAGCAAATCGACGTGGTCACCACACTGTATGAAACACCCAGCAACCGGTTTGTGGCTGGCTTTGTCGGTGACAACACGGTGTTCAGCGGCGTGGTGAGTGAGGTGGATAGCCAGCAATGTGCGGTGCAATTTCCCTGTGGCAGCACGCTGGTGGGTGTGAATGTGAACGCGGCTGCCAAAGCCGACAAAATTCACGCCTGCATCCGCCCCGAGCGCATTCAGGCCCATTTTGCAGCAGACCGGCCGTCTGCCAACTGCCTGCCAGCCACAGTGGATGATGTGATTTATTTTGGTGACCACCTGCGTCTGCGTTGCAAAGTCGCGCAGCAGCCCGAGGCCACCGTCAAGATTGCGCTGGCCCACCAGACCGTGCCCGCCCCCGGAGACCAGGTCTGGCTGCACCTGCCACCCGAGCATTTGCGCATCTACCTTTGATTCGCCTGCATTTTTTGTAACCCTGTTTTCTACCCACAAAGGAGTCTTTTTGATGAAACTCAGCCCCCTCGTCGCCGCCTGCACCGCGCTTGTTGCGTTGACCGCGCAAGCCGAAACCCAGTTGACCGTAGTGAACTTTGGCGGTGCCAACGGCAACGCGCAAAAAGTGGCCTACTTTGGCCCGTATGAAAAAGCCTCTGGCAACAAGGTGATCGGTGTCGAATACAACGGCGAGCAAGCCAAGATCAAGGCCATGGTCGAAGCCAAAAAAGTCACCTGGGACGTGGTGGAGGTCGAAAGCCCTGACGTGGCACGCGGCTGCGACGAAGGCCTGTTCGAAAAACTTGACTACAGCAAGATTGGCAACAAGGCCGACTTTCAGCCAGCCGCCATTCACGAATGCGGCATTGGCACGTTCGTGTGGTCCACCGTCATGGCTTATAACGGCGACAAGCTCAAGACCGCGCCCACCACCTGGGCCGATTTCTGGGACGTGAAAAAATTCCCTGGCAAGCGCGCGCTGCGCAAGGGTGCCCGCTACAACGTCGAATTTGCCCTGATGGCCGACGGCGTGCCAGTGGCCGATGTGTACAAGGTGCTGATGACCAAAGACGGTGCTGACCGTGCTTTCAAGAAGCTGACAGAACTCAAGCCCAATATCCAGTGGTGGGAAGCCGGTGCCCAGCCACCGCAGTTTTTGGTGGCGGGTGACGTGGTCATGACCACCGCTTACAACGGCCGCATCGATGCCGCCCAGCGCGAAGGCAAAAACCTCAAGATCACCTGGACCGGTGGCATTTACGACCTCGACTACTGGGTCATGCCCAAAGGCACGCCCAACAAGGACGCGGCTTTGAAGTTCATCGCCCAAGCCAGCAGCCCGGATGCCCAAGCCGAATACGCCAAGAACATCTCTTACGGCCCGACCAACACCAAGGCGCTGGCCAAGCTTGATGCCAAGGTCTTGAGTCAATTGCCCACGTCGCCCGCCAATGCCAAGACCGCGCTGCAATTCAACGTGACATTCTGGGCCGACCAGGGTGAAGCGCTTGAAAAGCGCTTTGCCGCCTGGGCTGCACAGTAAAGCTCTGAACCGGAGAAATGGCCCGTGGTCCATCCTGTCTTTAACGGCGTTTCCGGCAACCTGGCGACGCAGCTGCGCCGCTCGGAGCGCCGCAAAAAAGTCTTTGCCATTTCTCTGACCTTGCCTTTGCTGATTTTTCTGCTGGCAACTTTTATCGTGCCGATTGCCGCGCTGTTGATTCGCGCGGTAGAAAACCCCGAGGTGGCCAGCACGCTGAGCCATACCGTCGAAGCGCTGGAGCCGTGGGATCGCAGCGCCAACGTGCCCGATGCGGCGTATGCCGCGATGATCACCGACCTGTCGGCGATTACCGAACAGGCCGATGCCGGCAATCTGGCGCGGCGGCTCAACAGCGAAGTCAGCGGCGCGCGCTCGCTGGTCATGAGCACCTACCGCGCCCTGCCGTTCGAGAAAAACCTGAGTCCGGCCCAAGCCAAAGACCGCTTGTTGGCGCTCGACCCACGTTGGGCCGACCTGGCTTATTGGCAGGCCATTGCCAAAAACGGCTCGCGCTGGACACCCGACTATCTGTTGACTGCCGTGGATTTGAAGCGCGACATCCACGGCGACATTGTTCAGGTCGATGCCGACGCTGCGGCGTTTTTCAAAATTCTGTTGCGCACCTTTGAAGTCAGCGCCGTGGTGACCGTGTTTTGCCTGTTGCTGGGTTACCCGCTGGCCTACTGGCTGTCCACGCTGACGCCGCGCCAGGCGAATATCTTGATGATTCTGGTGCTGGTGCCGTTCTGGACCTCGATTCTGGTGCGTTCAGCCGCCTGGATCGTGCTGCTGCAAACCAATGGGCTGGTGAATCGCTCGCTGCTGGAACTGGGTGTCATCGGCGAGCCGCTGCCACTGCTGTTCAACCGGTTGGGCGTGGTGATTGCCATGGTGCACATCCTGCTGCCGTTCATGATCTTGCCGCTGTACAGCGTGATGAAGTCGGTGCCACCGAGCTACCTGCGCGCGGCGGTGTCGCTGGGCAGTTCGCCGCTGGCAGCGTTTTTCAGGGTGTATGTGCCGCAAACCTTTCCCGGCATTGGCGCGGGGGGCTTGCTGGTGTTCATCTTGAGCATCGGCTATTACGTCACGCCAGCGCTGCTGGGTGGGGCAGATGACCAGATGCTGAGCTACTACATCGCGCAGTACACCAACGTCAATGTCAACTGGGGCATGGCCTGCGCGCTGGGGGCGGTGCTTTTAAGCGCCACGCTGGTGCTGTATGCCGTCTATCGTCGTGTCGTCAAGTCTGAACTGAGTTTGGGGTAATTCACATGTCATTGCCTTCGCGCCCGATGTTTCCGGCTTATGCCAC
>JFJP01038023.1_pt1 | contig 20253 bp, 9 predicted proteins | sample 431651 | NCBI WGS metagenome assembly JFJP01 (sample SAMN02602958, study PRJNA72255) | Microbial mat metagenome, whole genome shotgun sequencing project. | biome: fresh water; feature: sink hole; material: water; isolation source: purple microbial (photo- and chemosynthetic) mats found in...
AAAAGGAACTCGAAACAGAGGTAAAAAATATTTTTATTACTCCATCATCACCGCTGGACAACCGCACATTATATATAGCAGAAAAAAACTCCATAACAGTAAGAGAAAATGGAGCCTGGAAAACCAATCCAGGGCCTTCAGATGTGGTCCGCTTTAATGAATTGTCAGGCGGGTTTGATAAGGAACTGAACAAGTATTTCATTTACGCAATATCCGGCAAATCATATTTTAATCCTGAAGGGGATATTTCCGGAATATTTTATACCGAAAACGGCGGGGAATCATGGGAAAACAGGCAGGATGGTCTGACAGCCTTCAGCATCAGTAATGATGAAACTCCTGAGTGGAGAGCCGTTGCCACAAGTTCTTTGCATCCACAAATACTTTATATCTCATATAGCGGCATAAGAGTGTCAGATGATACTACATGCATTGGCACTGCCAGAAGCGATGATTATGGAAAAACCTGGTCCCTTTCATGGAAAGACAATATTGTTAAAGAAGGTTATCAGTATTCCCCAAATTATAGCAAAGGATGGATTGATTACAGGTTTGGCCCCACATGGGGTGAAAATCCTTTTTCTATTGCTGTATCACCAACAGATCCTGATATATGTTATACAACAGATTTTGGCAGAACAATTAAAACATCTGACGGAGGCCATACCTGGGAACAGGTTTATACAGAGAGGAAAGATGGAGAAGGCTGGGTATCCAGAGGGCTTGAGGTTACAACCGGATATAATATAGTTTTTGATCCCTTTGATAACAAGCATATTTTTAGCGCAACTACTGATATAGGATTGTTGGAAAGCAGGGATGGAGGAGTGAGCTGGAATAGTGCCACTGCAGATAATGGAGTACCCCGGAAATGGATGAACAGTACATATTGGCTCACGTTCGACACTGAAGTAAGGGGAAGAGCATGGGCCGCAATGAGTGATGTTCATGACCTTCCCCGTCCAAAAATGTGGCGCAGAGACGGGGTAAGCGGTTATGAAGGTGGGATCCTTCAAACTGATGATGGAGGAAAATCATGGATCCCGGTAAGCACTGATATCGGAGAAGCGGCCATAACACATATTCTGATTGATCCTTTGAGCAGCAGAAAATCCAGAACTATCTATTCCTGTGCATTTGGGAAAGGGGTGTATAAATCAGAGGACGGGGGAAAATCGTGGATGCAAAAAAACACAGGAATTGAAGGTAATGAGATATTTGCATGGAGAATCACAATGAATGAAAAGAACAATGAGCTATTTTTAGTAGTCTGCCGGCGAAGCGATGATGGCAGCATCGGGAATGCATCAGATGGTGCAGTTTACAGGTCTGCCAATGGCGCCGAGACGTGGACAAAAATGATACTCCCTGATGGCACTAACGCTCCAATGAGCCTTAAGGTTGATCCTGACAACTCTGAAAGGATAATTCTTTCAGCATGGGGCCGGACTAGCCCCGGACAATTCTCTCCTGATACAGGCGGAGGGGTTTTCCTCTCGGAAGATTACGGAAAGAGTTGGAGACAGACCCTTGCAAAAGATCAGCATATCCATGACCTTACATACGATAAACGCAATAATGTGTTTTACTCCTGTGGCTTTAACGGTTCAGCATATCGTTCGGAGGACCGGGGTGAAACATGGATACGAATAAAAGGATATAATTTCAAGTGGGGGAAACGGGTGGAACCCGACCCTGCAGATCCTGAAAAAGTTTATGTAATAACATTCGGTGGTGGGATATGGCACGGTCCTGCCGTTGGCGATAAGAGAGCGGTTGAAGATATAACAACCCGGATATTGGCTTATTGATAGATATTTAATATATTAGCAGTGGACAATTGTAATCCGGACGAATAAAAATACCAAAACGCCTTTCATGACAGATCAGCTTGCACTAAGAATCAAACTGGGAGATGAACAGGCATTTGAGCTGCTCTTTCGCAAGCACTATGTCTCTCTTTGCTCTTTCGCCAATAAATTTCTGAATGACCCGGAAGAAGCCAGAGAAATAGTTCAGGAGGTTTTTATAAAAATATGGGAAGGAAGAGACGAAATTGATCCCGATTCATCTGTTAAGTCATATATGTTCAAGATTACGCAGAATCAAAGTCTGAATAAACTGCGAAAAAAGAAAGCAGAATCGGCATATATCGAAATCTATAAACAGATGTATATCGACCATTCTGATTTTTCATCATATGAGTCAATATTCACCAGGGAACTTGAAGATCGAATCGCTTCTGCGATGAACACCATTCCTCAGAAATGTAAAAGAGTTTTTGAACTGAGCAGAATTGAAGGACTAAAATACGGGGAGATTGCCGGGGTCCTGAATATTTCAATTAAAACTGTCGAGGCACAAATGTCGAAAGCCCTGCAGATCCTTAGAATGGAGTTGAAGGACTATATTGAAATAATAATAATAATTTTTATTTCAGGAGAATTATGAAGCGTCTGAATATCTGATATTTACACACAACGTTTCCTCCTGCAGACAAAATATTTATCTCCCGGAATAAGGGTAAGCCTCAAATTAATTGTATTAGGGTATAGTGTTTATGAAGAGTAGATACCAGGTTATCTTCCAAAGAGGTTAGGGTAATTTTAGTAAAGTGCTTAACTTAACCGTTTAGCACTTTACTTTTTTATTCCGGCACGATCAATTATGCAACCTGTTCTATCTGTTTAATCATCAATTTAGCTGAAATGCTAATTATTTATCATCCGGAATAAGGGTAAGGGCTCTTTTATGTGTATTGTATATAAATAAAATAACGAGATGCAGGAAGAATTTGACATTAAAGAATTAATAACAAAATTTTTAGCTGGCGAAGTTACAACAAAAGAGCTTGACCTTCTTAACAAACTTCTCGGGGAGAGTGAAGAAAACAGGCGCCTTTTCGATAAGGAAAATGAACTTTGGAATGAATATGGAGTCAATACTAAACTTCAGTATTATAAGACCGATGAAGCATGGAATGTCATCTCCTCAAAACTCGCAATCGGTGAAGGAAAATCAAAATCTGTTGTCATTATTAATAAACACAAGATAAGGCTGTTACTTGCAGCCGCCTCCGTTGCAATTGCGGTTGCTGTGGGAAGTCTTACTCTTCTGCTTTTGGCAAAGCAACCAGCAGCTGAAGTGTTAGTTGCAACAACAATGGTAATGACTGATGAAGGTCAAAAGGCCCATATTTTCATGCCCGACTCAACAGAGGTATTTATGAATTCTGGCAGCTCACTCAAATATGATGCAGGTTACAATACAAACAACAGAACAGTTACACTGTCAGGAGAAGCATTCTTTGATGTACGCACCAACCCCGATAAGCCATTCATCGTTCAGGCTGGTCAGGTTACTGTTACGGCAACCGGTACAAGGTTCAATGTTCTGTCGTACTGTAACGAAAACAGAATTGAAACAACACTTGAAGAGGGAAGTATTAACGTCACAGCAGAAGGTAAAGATCCAATTTTTGTTGAACAGGGGCAGCAGGTTGTTTATTACCAACGAACAAATAAAACTGCTTTGATGAATGTTAACACCGAAACTTATACTTCATGGAAGGAAAACAAATTGCGCCTTATAGACACTCCGTTTGAAGAAGCATTAAGAAGGATTGGAAGAAGATATAATGTAGTTTTTGAAGTCAGGAACACCGACCTGCTCGATCTGAAATACACAGCCACATTCATTGATGAGTCAATCGAGGAGGTCATGCAGTTATTAAAATCCGTGAGCCCTATCTCCTATGAGATCCATATGCGCACATCAGTAAATGATAAGCAATACCTTAAACCAAAAATAATTATCAGAAAGAGAAAAGTCTGATAAACGCTGGTATACCCCTAACCTGATTTACTTTTGCCTATGAAACATGAACCAACCCTAACCAATTAAAAAGACAGGAAAACCCTGCCAGGTCTCCCTGTCTGATTTAAAGAAGCATTAAAACCCAGTGAAATGCCGGTAATAATGCGATTTAGTTTTTAAACTGTCTAAATCATTCAAATCTATGAAAAAATTCTCCAATTTGCAACGAACAGCTTTGCTTAAAGTGTGTTCGAAAAAAACCTTCAGGATCATGAAACTAACTACAATTCTTTTGCTTGTATCACTTCTTAACGCATTTGGGACCAGGTCATACTCGCAAAACGCAAGACTGAATCTCGATATGAAGGATGTACCTATTCAAACGGTACTCAACGTCATAGAAAACCAAAGTGAGTTCTTTTTCCTTTACAGCTCAAAGATGATAGATGTAAATCAAAAAGTTGATATTCACTCTGAAAGTAAAAGCATTTCCGAAGTTCTCGATGATCTTCTGGAAGATACAAATATCAAGTATGCTGTTAAGGACAGACAGATTTTGCTCGTAAATAAAGAGATTGAGACCTCAGGAATCTTACCACAAAACAGGATAACAGGTACCGTAACCGGTGAAGATGGACTGGCTGTTGCAGGAGCAAATGTTACCGTCAAAGGCACTACCACAGGCACAATAACAGATGCCGACGGTAAATTCACCCTTACTCTTCCTGAAAATGCAAAAACCCTGATAATATCATTCGTAGGATACCTTCCTCAGGAAGTCAGTATTGGAAATTCTCTAACTATATTTGCCACTCTTTTACCTGACACCCAGACACTTTCTGAAGTGGTTGTGGTAGGTTACGGTCAACAGAGAAAAAGTGACATAACAGGTGCAATCAGCTCTGTAAAAGGAAGGGAGCTGGTGCAATTGCCGATGCAAAGAGTTGACCAGGCATTACAAGGACGTGCGGCAGGGGTTTTGGTACTTAACACTGCAGGGGCTCCTGGAGCCAACACAACTATTAGGGTAAGAGGTATGAACTCAATAAACGGAGGAAACAATGCACTTATAGTTGTTGACGGATTACAGGGAGCCAATCTTAATGCCCTTAATCCAAATGATATAGAGTCAATTGAGGTCTTAAAAGATGCGTCTGCGACAGCTATTTATGGATCAAGGGGAGCGAATGGTGTTATATTAATAACAACAAAAAGCGGAAAAAAAGGGAAGCCTACCATCGATTACAGCTTAAGTTATGGTTCCCAGACAATAAGACATAAACTCGATTTAATGGGTGCGGCTGATTATGCTATTACCAGAAATGCTTATAGAGCAACACAAAATGCTTCAGGCGTTCCGGTTCCATTCTTTACCGACTCGAGAATTAATGAGTTAAGAAGTACCGGAGGAACAGACTGGCAGGATGAAATTTACCGGACAGCTCCAATAGTTAACCATCAGCTTACAATAGGAGGAGGAACTGAAAACATGAAATACATGGTTTCAGGCGGTTATCTTAATCAACAGGGTATTCTTATCAATTCTGAGTATAAGCGTTTTACCCTGCGTACAAACGTCAGCGCTGACATTAACAAGGCCATAAGCTTCGGATTGAACTGGTCCGGATCTAAAGAAGCAGGTAACTCACCCCCTTATGGAGGTGGTACTGCTCTCAGTTTCCTGGGTCAGGCTGTAAATATAGCTCCCCGCTGGGACCCTACAACCACCCCTTATGATGCTGACGGCAACTATAACCGGCATCCACTGGGTTACGGCGCTTACGATACATGGAACCCTCTTGCTGCTGCCAAAGAACCTGATATCATGAATAATACGACCAGGAACAGCATTAATACCTATCTCGATTTTAAGATAATTGAAGGATTAAAACTCAGGATAACAGGTGGTGCAACAATTGATAATTACAATAATAAGAGCTATTATAACAGTAAGACATGGGAAGGGAAACCCATTGGAGGAAAAGTAGGATACGCAACAATAGATGATGCTCTTGCAAACTTCTACCAGAATTCCAATATCCTGACTTATGACAAACATTTTGGAGGTATGCATCACCTTACACTGATGGCTGTAGCTGAGCAGCAGTATTCAAGATCAGAAAGTTCAGGACTCATTGCCACCAAATTCACTGTTGACCAGACAGGGGCTGATGATCTGGGTGGCGCTGAACAGATAAACTCTAAGTATTCCAATGTTACCGAAAGGGTTATGAATTCTTACCTTGGCAGAATAAACTATGCTTTTGCTGACAAGTATCTTGTAACCCTCAGTTATCGCGCCGATGGCTCATCAGTATTTGGTGCAAATAACAAATGGGGATATTTCCCTTCCGGCTCACTGGCCTGGAAAATGACTGAAGAATCATTTATTAGTGACCTGAACCTGTTCTCAGAGTTAAAGTTACGCGGAAGCTGGGGTATTATAGGTAACCAGGCTATCAGCCCTTACCAGACAATACCCTCAATGAGCTCCGGGTCCAACTACCCATATTCAGGAAATGACGCTACCGACCTGGGCTTTATTATTGGAAATCCCGCAAACCCTAACCTGAAATGGGAAAGTACTACTCAAACCAATATAGGGTTAGATGTTTCTGTTTTAAAAGGCAGACTAAATGCCACTATAGACGTTTATCAGAAAACTACAAAAGATCTGTTACTGCGTCGAACACTGGCAGGCTACACAGGTTTCTCCAGTATAATGGATAATGTAGGATCAGTTGAAAACAAAGGACTGGAACTATCTATTAGCGGTGATCCGTTAACCGGAACAATAAAGTGGAATACAGGATTTAATATTTCCTGGAACAGAAATAAGGTCCTTGATCTTGGTGAAGTTAGCCGGCTGGAATTCAAGACAACTTACGGTGGGTACAGCCTTAAAAACGGATTCATGCAACTCCGTGTGGGAGAACCATTTGGTCAGATGTATGGATATGGGTATGAAGGCACGTGGAAGACAACTGAAGCCGCTGAGGCTGCAGCTTTCGGTCAGTTACCCGGAGATCCCAAGTATACTGATGCTAAAAAAGACGGGGTAATTAATTCTTCCGATATAATGATGATTGGAAATGCTATCCCCGATTTTATCTACGGATGGTCAAACAGAGTATCATACAAAGATTTTGAACTAACATTATTGGTACAGGGTTCGCAGGGTAATGATATCTTTAACCAGGGAAGAATAAGACTTGAAAGTCCGTATGAAGGAACCAGCTCTGAACTGCTTAATCGCTGGACTGAAGACAATCAGGATACAGATATTCCGGCATTTATTGATGCTGTAACCCGGCAGAATGCAGCTCTGGTAAGCAAAGTAAATCTTGGCAGTGATGGTGGACGGCTACAGAGATATGTTGAAGATGGTTCATACATCCGGTTAAAGAATGTCACTTTAGGTTATTCTCTTCCTGCTGCCGCTATAAGCAGAATAGGGGTAAGCAAACTTAGAGCATACGTCAGCGGAACTAACCTGATCACTATCACAAAATATTCCGGATATGATCCTGAAGTTAGCGCTTATAACAGCAATGATGCAATGATCGGGGTCGACCTGAGTAACTATCCTACTGCAAGGACTATCACTTTTGGTGTAGATGTAACATTTTAAATAGTATACAGATATGAAAAATAATATAAGCAATATACTCCGTTGTTCCATTCTAATGGCTTTTATAATCCTGTTCTTTTCATGCAAAAAGCTGGATGAGGAGCCAATAAGCTCTGTTACACCGGAAAACTACGGAAACTCAATTCTGCAGATCGAATCTGCCTTTGCCGGGTCGCTTAACTACTTGTGGGACTATTGGTCGGGATATGGCTATGCATATTATCCATTTTCCAACGATGACCAGTTGAATGGTGGAAATTTAGACATCGGCGCTGATAATGCTGATGATTTATGGAACAGTCATTATAAAGCGCTCTTAAATATTAATGCGGCTCTGGGTTCAATTAAGAAGGGCAATATAAAAGGCGAAACACAGGAAACGGTTGACGGCCTTGAAGCACAGGGGAAATTTCTGCGCGCACACAACTATTTCATGCTGGTAAGAATGTTTGGGGGAGTTCCTTTAATTACCGAAGACACCCCTGACCCGATTCAGAATCCAATGGCGAAAGCAACCGTTGCTCAGGTATATGAGCTGATTGAGAACGATCTTCTTTTTGCATCTGAAAAACTGCTGCCTACATGGGGAGACGCCCCTGGGAAACCAACAAGCTGGGCTGCAAAAAGTATGCTTGCTAAAGTATACCTGACTATGGCTACATTCCCTCTAAATGACGCTTCCAATTACCAGAAGGCTGCTGATATGGCTCTTGATGTTATAGAATCAGGCACATACTTTCTTGTTGATTCTGTAGTGGATGTATTCAGCCTTGCAAATAAATATGGCCCTGAGATGATATGGAGCTATAATTCAACTTACGACGATATAGCCACAGATCCGGAAATATGGACTACAGGTAACTACCTCGATGGAGGATGGGGTGATGCTGCTATCGACACAGCATTTGAACGCATGTGGCCCGATCAGAGAAGAAAAGAAGCTTACCTCTTTACCGAGTGGGACGGGACCCATTATACTAATTTCCCGGAACAGACTCCCTTCTGTAAAAAGTTCTTCTTCTACATTTCTGCTGACGATTTTAACGGCTATTCATCAATAATGAATTACCCTATTCTTCGTTATGCTGATGTTCTTCTGGTTTATGCTGAAGCAAAAAATATGGCCTCTGCAGGAGCTACTGCTCCCCAGGAAGCTGTTGATGCCATAAACTCTGTTATTGACAGGGCGAACGGCTATAAGCCTAATGCCGATCACCCTCTCTTAACAACAGCAATGACAAAAGCTGCATTCGACGCTGCAGTTATTCAGGAGAGAAACTGGGAACTGGTTTTTGAAAACTGCGACCGCTGGTTTGATATTATCAGGAAGAGGATCCTCGACGATCCTAAGGTTACAGTCCGCGAAGAGGACAGGGTAAATTTCACAATTGACGATTACCTCTTCCCCATCCCGGAAACCGATCTCAGATTAAATAAGTTACTGGATCAAAATCCTGGCTACCCAACACCCGACAGGTAAGAAATTATGTTCTCAGATTGAAGTAAATAGAAGTCCCGGGGCTCAAGCCGGGACTTTTATACTTTTTTGACATTAACCAGTTTGAAATTGTATGCAAAGAACTATACCTGGCATTACGCTCCTAGCGCTTCTCCTAATCAGTTGCAGAAGTGGGGGCGCCAAAGACCAAACGGATGTAATATTAAATTGCATTGTTCCGGAAAAAAATAAACTGGAGGATATTGAGCTTTTTCCTGCAGATAATCCGATTAACACTAGCATATCACAGGTATCTGTCGATAGCCGTTCAGAGGCTATTATAGCTCTCATTGGAGAAGCAACGATTAAACCTGATTTTGGCAGTGGTACCTGGGAGGGTCATCCAATTGGGATCCCATTTATTCTTGTGTGCAAGACTCAGTCGAAAATTCCGGTTGTATTCAGAGGCAATAGTTATGATGCCAATTATGGAAATGAGAGTGATCCTGGCCCATATCCTGTTCCACTATCGGCACCCATTGAAGGAAATGGAATAGGTGATAGTCATGTGCTGACAGTAGACATTGATAATAAAATTTTGTATGAGCTCTACAATGCCAGCGCCGGAACAGCTTCATGGGAAGCATCAGGTGGTGCAAAATGGGATCTTAATGCGAATAACACCCGCCCGTCAGGATGGACATCTGCTGATGCAGCCGGACTTCCCATCCTTCCACTTCTGGTCAGATATGAAGAGGTCAAAAAAGGGGAAATTAATCATGCAATTCGCTTCACCCTCAGTAAAAACAAAGTTACAAGGGGCTACATATCTCCGGCAAATCATATGGTTGGGGGTACAAATAATAATTCAGAGGCCCCAACACCCATGGGATTGCGTCTGCGACTGAAACCAGGATATGATATTTCCGGATTCTCACCTGATAATCAGGTAATTCTGAATGCCATGAAGAACTATGGTCTCATCCTTGCTGATATCGGATCCGATCTTTATATCACAGGAGCTCCCGATGAAAGGTGGGACAATGACGATCTTACTAAATTGAAAACCATAAAGGCAACTGATTTTGAGGTTGTTCAGATGTCTGAGATAATACAGTAAGGAAGCGATAGCTCCAGAAAAACCTGAATACAATTTTATAACAACTATAATTCTTATAAATATGAACCATAGCAAAGCTTACAAAATTCCTGCAGACATATTCAGGACTCTTATTTTGATGATTTTAATGTTTACGGCAGGAGACCATATTTATGCCCAAATTAAAAATGCATGGGCCCTGGGCGATGGAGAAAAAGTATTCAGGAACAATGAAAACCACCCATCAAAAAACGGAAATAACATTTGGGATGGGAATACGATCAGGTTAAAAGGACTTTATAATGAAGTCCTTGCATTCCAATTGATAATTGAAGCAGAGAAAACTGGAGCTAAATCAGTCGAGATCTCAGTTACTGCACCCGTTGAAAATAAAACCGAGAAAGTTATAGGTGGCACTACTCTTAAATACGGACCACAGGGAACCATTGAGGTGTTCAGCGAACACTACCTGAATGTAACAAACGCTACTCACCCGAACTGGTTCTATGGCTCTGCTGCTTCTGCTCCAAAGAAAATGACCGGGTGGATCCCTGATGCTCTGATACCTGGAGATGCAATGCCCGGAATGGGTGGCTTTCCTGTAAATATTCCTGCAGTCGAAAGCAAGGATAAGCATTTTCTTGGTCATTTATCTCAGAATCAAGGATTCTGGATCGACATCCACATGCCACGCGATAAGAAAAACTTTCCTCCGGGAATATATTATGGTTCAGTAAAAGTTCTGCAGGCAGGAGATACCTACAAAGAATTTCCGCTGGAATTAACGCTCCTGCCATTCTATCTTCCCGAGGAGAACCAGACCAATGTATGGCTCTACAGCAGCGACCTGAAACCTTACTTTCCAAATATGTCACAGGAGAATATTGACAAAATGATAAAGTTTGAAGCCCACAGGCACCGGGTAAATATGTCAGGAGGATTCGGCGTAAATACTTCACCTTTTAACCGCGAAAGTATGGATCAGTACAAAGCTTATCTCGACGGATCTGCTTTTACTCCAGGCAACGGATATAACGGTCCGGGAGAAGGGACAGGCGAAAAGCTGTTCCCTATTGCCATGTACGGGGGAAACGCTCTTGGCAATACTGAGGCCGAAGTATGGAGAGAGTCAGATCTATGGGTCAGCTGGTTTAATCAAAATGCTCCGGAGATAAAATATTTCTGGTATATTATTGATGAGCCTGGTCCTGCTGTTTTTCCATGGATCAAGGAGAGATCGGGTTGGTTAAAGAACAATCCGGGGATAGGTAAAACCCTTCCTGTATTTACTACTTCACACTTTCAGGAGGCTTTGTCGGAGAACATTGACATTTGGGCTGCTTATGATGGCGTTGACCTGGAAAAACTGCCTGCAATAAAGAAAAAGGGAGGCGATTACTGGTTCTATAACGGAAATCGCCCGCGAATTGGTTCTGTGATACTCGAGGGAGCTGCAGTTGATTATAGGGTAAATAGCTGGATCTTATATAAATATGGCATAAATGAATGGTTTGTCTGGGAGACCACTCACTGGCAGCACAACCATCAGGGACCAAAGGGAAACCTACATCAGAATGTTTTCATCAATCCTCTCACATTTATTAACGATGATATGGAATTTGGCAATGGCGATGGGGTATTATTCTATCCCGGCAGAATGCCGTTTTATCCGGAACAGGACAGGGGACTGAACCAGCTTCTTCCATCTATCCGCCTGAAGAATATCAGGAGAGGTCAGCAGGATGCTGTCATTATGTGGATGGCAGAGCAGAAAGCCGGCAGAGACAGGGTGCTGAAACTGATTAGCACAATTGTACCAAAGGCAATGAGCGAAGTAGATATGAAAGACAATGTACAATGGTCAGAAAACGGGAGCGATTATGATAAGGTAAGAGATGAATTAATAAATTTATTGTAAGTTTAAATCCATATGAATTTATAAATTACTGAACCCTTGAGCATAGATGAATAACCCTGTTAAACTCAATCAGGAACAGAACCGGATCTTATCTGTCGATTTTTTCCGGGGACTGACAATGTTTCTTCTTATTGGAGAAAGCACCAGGCTGTACAGCCACATCAGTTCCATCGAAGGAAACAGTATAATGCAGTTTATTGGTACTCAATTCAGCCATCATGAGTGGAACGGTTTGCATTTCTGGGATCTGATACAGCCATTTTTTATGTTTATAGTAGGAGTTGCAATACCCTTTGCTGTTGCAAACAGGATAAAGAAAGGTGATTCAGATAATAAGATCCTGAAGCATGCCATAAAACGTTCATTACTCCTGCTTTTCCTTGGGTGGGCATTGTACTGCATAGGTCCCGGAAAAATTGTTTTCAGGTTTCAGAATGTTCTTGCCCAGTTATCAGTTACATACCTGGCGGCTTTCCTGGTAATGAAAAAAAGTTATTCATTCCAGATCATCTTCACATTCATTATCCTTTTGCTGACAGATCTGGCATATCGCTTTTTTCCTGTTCAGGGGTTTGACCAGCCATGGGTAATTTACCAGAATCTTGGATCATGGGTAAATGATGCAATTGAAGGCGTTGATAAAGCAAGTGAATGGGCCGCCCTGAATGCAATACCAACAATTGCCCATACTGTATGGGGCGTGCTTTTTGGAAAACTTCTTATGAGTGACAGAACTGTCAGAAAAAAAATTGAGATTATGATAATAGCAGGCGTTTCAGCCCTGATTATCGGATATTCTCTTGACTTAATGCAGATAACACCTATTATTAAAAAGATTGCAACATCTTCCTTCGTTTTCGTCAGCGGAGGGTGGTCCATACTTTCCCTGGCCTTCTGCTACTGGCTTATTGATGTAAGAAAGCTGTTTACCAAAGGGTCACTGTTCTTTATGATAGTGGGGATGAACTGTATATTCATATATCTGTTTTTCGAAGTCGGGGGAGCTGAACTGCTATACAGAATGTTCACTCCGTTCACAACCTCGCTCCTTTCATGGGCCGGTGAGATAACTGCAGGGATAATGACAAGTCTGCTTGTATTGGCTGCCCAGTGGTATATGTGCTACTGGCTGTATAAGAACAGGTTATTTATTAAAATATGAAACAGGCGGAAGGCATCAGACGAAAGGTTTTTCTGAAGGTTGCCCTGGACAACATACATCTTAACCAGAGCCAGATTCAACCCTTTAGCTTGATCCTATCCAATCATAAGAGCTGAAATTAGTACCAGATTAATTAATTGCTATTAAAAGTCAAAAGAGGAATACTTCTTTAGGGGTTTTTCTAAGACCAATTAGAATTATCAGGATATGTAACTACAGAATAGTCTTATCTTATCCGAATTTAAGACCAGTGGTTAAGTGAAAATTTAATATATTTAAACCATTGGTTCATGAAAGCAAAAAAGAGTATAGAAAATTAAAAATGTGTTTCTTATGGTTAGATCTTATAAGCAGTATCTGAAAAGCATTCTCATTCTCCTTTTATTTATTGGTGATGGAAATGTCTGTAACGGGTTTGAAAATAAAAAGTCTTCCTGTGTACAAAACAATATGGTTGAAAAACAAACTTTCATTATTAATGCGTGCATAACTGATTTAAATGAATTCCGTGAATTAGTTAAAACAGCAGGCGTGTTGAAAAAATTCGGTGCTGTTCAGATAAACATTGGAACACTTGCAGATAAGTCTTTTTATGAGATACCGGAAGGGGGTAATCCGTGGAACGAATATGCCAGCAATAATGCAACATTGTATAAATTCTTCCCCGATGCAAAGATTGCTCCCTTTATACCTGCTGAATTTGTCAGGAAAAACAGACAATTGTTTTTGGAAAAAGCAAAAATTCTGCACGAAAATGGTATGGAGGCGGCGTTTTTTGCAAATGAGCCTAATTTTCTCCCTTCGGCATTCTTTGATGCATACCCGCAATTGCGTGGACCCCGTGTTGATCATCCGAGAAGAAGTAAGTTTGCATGCTTTTCTCCCTGTATAAGTGTTATAGAGATGCAGGATATTTATGCAAATATGATGGCTGAAATGTTAAAAAATGCTCCAGAGATAAAAACATTTTATTATAAAACAAATGATGCAGGCTCTGGTAACTGCTGGTCCGATTGGTTATACACCGGGCCCAACGGCCCCAGCCATTGTAAAGGTGAAACAACAGGGGAGAAAATTCAAAATTTAATGAATTCATTGCAGGCCGGAGCCGCTAAGGCAGACAGGAAATTAGATGTCTATCTCAATTTCAATCAGGGTTCTTCGAATTTTTCAGATGAAGAAAGAATCGATATACAAAACAAGCTGCCGGAGAATTGTTATTTTAAAAGCACTCCTGAACATGAAATTAAATCGATAGGTAGTGATATTGGTTTTCTTTATCCTGTGAAAGGAATATGTGATGTCCTTTCAATACTGAATGACTTAAAAAGGATTGACCAAAAAAAACCACAGACTATATTTATCAGCTTTAGCTCTTATTATGACGTAGGAATCGAAAGCCGCGAGGTGCAGGACCTTATTTTTGGCTTGCTTGAGGATCATTTCCTTAATATTACGCAGAATGATAAAACAGTAATACAAAAACTTCATGAGTATAGTGTTGATTGGGCCGGCGAATTATATGCAGACAGTTTATCCATAGCTCTTACAGATTTGAATAAAGCATTCCGGTTCAAGAATTCCAACCTCAGCAACTTAGTTGGGGTCTATTGGTCCGTTTCATCAAGAATGATAAACCGCCCGCTTGTTGCCGCCCCGCAAAGACTTTCAGTTGAGGAAGAGTCTTATTTTCTCCCTTATATTTTCAATGTCTCACAGGATGAAGCCCGCATGGATTACTTAGATTTTCATGGAGGGCGTTGGACAACATCACCTGATTCAGTCAAAGTCTATGTCAAAAAACTAAAACAGGTAGCCATAAAGCTCGAAGCAATAGTGGCATCTGCACCAAAAAATGATTTCATAAAGAAAATGGCAGTTGCCTTAAGAGTACATGCAAGCCTGATACAGAGTTGCGGAAATTTTACCGGGGCACAGCAAATACGTGATAATAACTCAGCAAAACTCAATGGTCCCATACACAGGCCAGATAAAAAGCCAACATGGACCGGAGATACAGATTTACAAAAATTCAATGCTATTATGCGTGATGAATTGGATAATACGTGGGAATTAATAGACGTGCTACAGCGAGGAGGTACTGATATCTTATGCCTTGCAAAAGATGATTTTCATGAAGATTGCTTTTTATTGAATCCGGACATTATAGGGCAGCTAAAGAAGAAGCGCAAAATTATGCTCGATCACTGGCGGGACATAGAAGATTATATGACTACTCCATTTAAATAATAAAAATTTATAATAATGAATAATCCTGACTAAATTATTCTTCTCATTGGCCTCTTATTGCCTTGAGCTGCACTGGAAATTAAACATGCCAAGATTACTCTGCGTCAGGTCACTCTATAACCACGGCACACCGGATGCTTACATTAAAAATAATTAACCGCTAATTCCTATTTTGCTACCTGCAGTACCTTTTTGATGATCTGAAAATTGACATCTGAAGCTAATTCCTTCTCAAGTTCGGCTACAGCAGCCTGGTCGTTCTTAGCTACAGCCACAACCCACTTCTGCGCAGCCGTATTCGATTCAGTCATTTTCCTAACCATCTCTTCAGCAGCACCTTTGTCATTCATATCATTCAGTACCTTAATTGTCAGAATGTTGCTGAACGAAGATCCCATGCGGCCTGTATATTCAGCTATTGATTTTTTTAGTGGTTCAGTTTCAGATCTGCGATTGAGTTTATCGAGACAATAAATATTAAGATAATCCTGTATCCTTATATCAACAAGGAATGGCTTGCCTACACCAAGGTTTTCCGGCCATTCTTTGGACTTTTCAATCATTTTTAAAGCATCACTGTATTTCTTTTTTGTGATCAGGTCCATTGATAAAAACAGACAGGCCTGCTCAAAAACAATCTGTCCCTGACTGGCTCCCTCGAATGGTAAAATATTTAATCCATCAAGTGTCTTAAGACTTTTGGCAAATTGTCCGTTGTTTATCTGGGCAATTGCATATTGAACTCCAATGGTGTAATTATCAGGGTATTTTTTATAGGCAGTTGTTGAGAGTGATAAGGACATCTGGTAATTCTTATGAACATCATAGTAGGTAATCAGATCATTAACTGTCCTCCAATCATCAGGAGCCAGTTGGTATGCCATTTGAAGATCCATAAGTTCCTGTTTATCATCCATCCCTCTCACAAAAAAGGCACGGGTAAGATAGAATGGTGCATAATCAGGTTCCTGACCACAAGCCAGCAACATCTGCAAAGCATCTTTTTTGCGTTGTATAGCGGAATAATTCAACGCCAGATAATATTTAATTTTCCAGCTATTATTCTTCGATAAGGCCCATGTAAGAGCAGAAACAGTCTCAGTACGGTAAGGAAATACAAATGCCGGTGAGGTAGATACGACTTCATCCAATAATGAAGTATCATCTTTAATATAAGCTTTCCATAACGTAATAAGAGGATGAAGCGGAGCTAATTCCAATACTGCCAATGCATCGTTTAATTGGCCCATATTAAAATAAGTCAGAGACAATTCCAGAAAAGTCTGATATGGCATTTCATTTGTTATTGAGGAAATAAATTTCGTATTGTTTTCTGAAGAAGGATGCAGAAGGCTGCGTTCAAAATTCGCAAAATGGCTCAATGGATCCAGGCTGCTGATAGTTTGAATATAATTATCAGCAAGAACTGTCTTTCCTGATTTGCGGGAAAGAACTGTAAGCACTTTCAGAGCATTAAAATTATTACGGTCATAATCCATGGCCAGGTTAGCATAATGTTCGGTCATGTTATTATCCCCCATCTTTAGTTCGATAGAAGCCATAATAGCATAAGCAGTTGAACGGTATTGTGGTGAACGGGCTGCCCATCCTATTGACTCAAGCGCATTTATCATATCACCCTGAGCCTGGTAAGTTATACCTGCAAAATAATTTGCTGCCGGATTATAAGTATCAAGCTGTAATGCATTATTTGCGTAATACAGAGCTGAGTCATACTGCATACTGCGATAATATATTTCTGTTAATGATACCATGGCTTCAATATAAAGAGGGTCCATTTTCAGACACTCTTTAAGCAGAACTTCTGCCCCCCTGTAATTTCTGTTTTCTTTAAGTTCCATCCCATCCTGATAAACAGATGCCGCGGTTGTAAGATTTGTTGGCATGCCGGAATGGAAAGGTCTTTTAATAAGCCTTCTTTTTGCCGGGTTATATTGCAAATCCATCCCTTCAACTTCAATATCAAAATCGGAACCCTCTGTAAGCAATGCCGAAGTTTTATATACATCCATCGGTTTCAGGTTTATATCCTCGGACAGGATTATTTTTCCTTCAGATTTAACAATCAGATTTGCCCTGGCAACTGCCAGAGCATTAATTCCAATCTCAATTTTCCCATTACCTGTCTCAACATTCATCACTCCCATCGGTGAAACATCTACCATACCTCCTATTTCTTTTACAGGAAACCAGATTTCGTTCCAACGATCAGTAAGGCCCGGTGCAAATGGCACCTGAGTAATCGGAGTCTTTAAACCATGTGATGGTGAATATTGGTTAAACATCCGGCCTGTCTGAAACTCCATATACTGTCCGTCAGTGTCTGTAAGAAGATCTTTCCAGATCTCCCCATCCCTTGCCAGCGACCAGAAAAATAGTTTATGACCCGGCATCTCATCATATATTGCCCAATGACCAAAACCAAATTTCGAATCATGATAATAACCGCCTATGAAGTCATTGTACTCTCCAACAACATGAAAGGATGAAGATGATCCAAAATCATTATTTTTATACATCGACCTGTCGCGTCCTTCTGTAACCTCGGGCCATGGCTTTACTTCACCACTATGCTCAACCTCCTGATTTCCGGGATATATAAATTCAAGATCATCAGATACTGCTGCAGCTGCGTTCATCCAGTTATAATATGACTGAGGCAGTGGAGTCGGATTATTCCACATAGCCCTTGTCTCATAATAGGCCTTATCCTTCGGAACTCTTATTTCAACGTACCACTTGGTGCGCGAGGGTAGATCAAGACTTCCCACGAAACAGCTAACACTTCCATCAGGATTTTCTACTGTCTTATAATCGACAGGAGTAGTTGTTGAAGGATGGTGGCCTATATATCCAAAATTGAATTCAATACCTCCTGATGTCCATGGTCCGCGCATGGCTATATTTCTATATTTCTTCACCTCATTCCTGTAAATAAACTCTTTCCCTGTTGATTTCTCTATCGCCCCCCATATTTTACCCCCATCAGAAGGCATAACCCATACTTCAATATAATCATTCTCGAGTTTTACAAAATCCCATTTTTGCATTTTCCCGGTTAATGAATAGCCATCGAAAATATGATACGGAGAAATCTCATTGCGACCCTGAACCACAATAGGAATAGGATTAGGATCACCGTACGGATAGGTTAAGATGTCTCTCGATTCTATCGTAATGGAAGCTTTTTGGCCAGTTACCATCTGTGATAAGAACAACAACGCTAATAATAAAATACTTTTATACATGATCATCTGGGTTTAGATTGAGATATTAACAGATATAATTAAGCTTAATAGATTTTAGGAATTGTAACTCAACAATATGATAAATTCAAAGATAAGCGACATAATCAAAAATACAACCAGTGGTGAAATATTAACTTTCCGATAAATAAAAAATCCAGCCCCGGTGTTTTAAGGCTGGATTTAAATCAACTATGAACAAAGTGGGTCTATTTTGTTACTTCAGCAAGTCTTTTCAGTATCATAAACCTGGTATTCTTCTCAAAATCTTTCTCTAATGTGGCAAGGGCAGCCTGATCATTATTACTTGTGGCAATCACCCATTTCTGGATAGGATTTTCCTTTGCTGACAACTTCTGAATTAGGTTATCCGCTCCATTGGTGTCTCCCTTTTCTTTAAGGATCTTCACTGCGAGGATGTTACTGAAAGATGGAGACAGGCGCCCGTTAGTGAAATCAATTATTGACTTCCGCAGTACTTCTGTTTCACTTTTCCTGTTTAGTTTTTCAAGGCAGTATATTTTCAGATAATCCTGTATCCTGATATCAGGAGTATATGGTTTTCCCACTCCCAGGCTTTCGGGCCACTCTTTCGATTTTTCAATCATCTTTATGGCTTCACTGTACTTCTTCCTGCCTATAAGATCCATTGCCAGGAACAGGCTAGCCTGCTCAAAAACCTCTTTGCCCTGACTTGCTCCTTCGTTAGGTAAGATAACCATGCTTTCAAGAGTCTTGAGACTATTTGCATATTGCCCATTATTGATCTGAGCTATAGCATGTTTTACTCCTATAGTGGAGTTATCTTTGAATTTTTTTATGGCAGCTGTTGACAACGATAACGTCATCGGGTAGTTTTTGACAGCATCGTAATAATCAATGAGCCTTACAGCAGTACGCCAGTCGTCAGGTGCCAGTTTTTGTGCGGTTTGCAGATCCATAAGTTGCTGGTTGTCATCTTTTGGTATCATCAATGCTGCACGTGTCAGATAAAATGGTGCATAATCGGGTTCTTGTCCACATGCATGAAACATCTTCATGGCATCTTCCGTGCGCTGTATTGCCAGATAATTCAGAGCCAGGTAATACCTGAACTTCCAGTGGTTATTCTTTGAAAGAGCCCAGGTAAGAGCTGAAAGAGTCTCCGTTCTGTATGGAAAAACAAACCCGGCTGAAACTGATGTCACCTCACTTAGCAGGGATGCATCATCTTTTATATAAGCTTTCCATAATGAAACGAGTGGATGAGCCGGCGCCTTACCGAGCACCTTCAATGCATCACTTTTCTGACCCAGGTTATAGTAAGTCATACATAATTCAAGGTAGGTCTGATATGGCATCTCATTCTTAATTGTTGACATGAAACGTGCTGAGTTATCATCTGAAGGATGCAACAGAGTGCGCTCAAAATCAGCAAAATGATTTAAAGGATCAAGGTTACTTATTGTTTCAATATACTTATCTGCCTTGTTGGTGTCGCCTGATTTACGACAGACAATTACCAGAACTTCAAGTGCTGAAAAGTTATTACGATCATAATCAAGGGCCAGGTTTGCATAATGAACAGCAAGAGAATTATCTTCAAGCTTAAGTTGAATAGCAGCCATCTGAGCATATGCAGTTGCCCGGTATTCAGGCCAGCGTGCTGCCCATCCAAACGACTCGAGAGCATC
>JFJP01027112.1_pt2 | contig 20252 bp, 10 predicted proteins | sample 431651 | NCBI WGS metagenome assembly JFJP01 (sample SAMN02602958, study PRJNA72255) | Microbial mat metagenome, whole genome shotgun sequencing project. | biome: fresh water; feature: sink hole; material: water; isolation source: purple microbial (photo- and chemosynthetic) mats found in...
GATCTTTAAATTGCTTCTTTTTAATTTTCTTCTTCTTGATCATAAGAGGAATCCCTAAGAGAAATATTTTAAGATCCATTTAAAAATTAAAAAAAAAAACTCACTCTCTTTCGTTATTTTGATTAACAGAGTCTAAATTTTTTGGATCTTCAGCATTCATACTATCACAATCTGTATTAATTGCTAAAATGAATCTTTCTCTTAAAATCTAATCCAAAACAAATTTAACACAACAAAATTAAAAAATAAAAATAAACCTCCTTTGTTGAGTAATCAGGCAATTCCAAATTAAAGAAGCAAGTATCAGCTCTTGGTAAAGCTTTATCTGTAGTAGTGCTAGCATAATTTGCAGGTTTCACCATAAATCTCGTCTGAGTTCTCTCAAACTCTTCATCATTAGCAGGTAATCTTTCCTGTCCCCAACAGAATTTCACAAACCTCAACTTCTCATTCTCTTTTAAACTGCTGAGGACTTCCCAAAGGAATTTGACTCTTCTAGATTCTTCATTCAATTCTCCAGCATATCTTGTATGTCTCTTCAATAGATCTATATTCACTTTTGGCTTACCACATACCCAGATCTCTAAATCCGTTGCAGAAATGCCATTGAGGAAAGGCAAAGGTATCAAAAGAGTCATTCCTTTTTTTATAGCATCTATTTGTAGCATGCTTTCTTTGATTCTGGCCTGTAGAACCCTTTGAACATAATCAAAACGGTCTTCATAAAGAACTGGGATTTTCAAGCCACCTTTTTTCAATTCTACTACAGTTTTATTGCTAAGTGTTGTGCTAAAGGTCTCAATTATAGTTTCTTCGAATTGTGCTCGACTGTAATTTTGGAAAATATTCATCAAATCCTTCAAACTTTCATCAACTTCTTCCAGATCCTCAAATTCGAATTTTTGACCTACGAGTTGTTTCCAGAAAAGCATAGGGAGATCTAAAGTCAAATGAGTTCCTGTTCGGACAGAACAACCCATTAATATCCCTAAAAATTCAAATAGTTGCAAATGATATGAGCTTTTTGCAGAAGGATTCACCACGAATTTATCTCTTCCACGGCCTAATTTTGCATCGTTGTTCGGAGAAGGACATAAAAGATTGAGATTCTTTGTGATTGAATAAGGATTCAATGCACTAGGTTGCAATTCCATTGAAATATCTGCGAAATATTGACGATAAGGCCCTGCTTCTCCCATCACGTTCTCCCCTTTAAAGATTACCTCAAAAGAAATATGTGGCTCAGCACCTTGTGGCTTCAAAGGACGCAGTAATGTTGTTGGTATATCTTTTAGTTGCTCAAAAGATTTCGTAAAAATGAAATCCTCTTTATTTTTCAGAGAGATTCCAGTTTTCGGCACTGGTTTATTCGATTCTCTGTTTAATTTCAATCTTTCAAGGATAATTTTAGGCACTTCTTCACGATTTACTGCTGTTTTCTGAAGAACTTTATGTGATAATTCTCGTTTTATTGGCATCATCCAGATTTCCCTTAAGCAAGAAAGGTATGTAGAGAGTGAAAGCCAGATTTGATCAAAGGAATAATCATTGGTTTTCATATTAATGAAAGGAATTGTGGGGATAAGGTTCGCATTGAAGATTTTTAAAAGTGACCATGCATATCTTAATTCTTTAATTGAATAACGATATAATTGATAGTATTTTGTCTCAAGAGTGATTTCATTGAAATAATTAATAGGAGGCTTCTCTTGTTGTTCCTGAAGAAGGGATTTGTTCATAAGGCGAATATTTAATGCCGAAAACATCAGCACTGCCTTTGTTTCTTGACAGAGCTCTATCTCGATATATTTCATTAATTCTGATAACATCTTCATAGAAATCAATTGAGGCTTTTCCAAACAATGGAAACCAGCGTTTGAACCCCAGAAATCATAGCCTAAGGCTTCTAAAAGCTTCCAAAAATCGAAGGGATTATGAAGAGTATGTGATAAAAGCTCTGAAACAAAGTTTTCGAATGAGCTTACTAAAATAAAAGCTGATAATTTTAGCAGTTTTTCTTTTAGCCCTTTGTCCCATAATTTCACTATAATGTCCTGATAAAGAGTTTTTAATAATTTAAGAATTGGAGGCTTGAAAGAAGAATCAATGAGACAACGCTCAATTAGCATATCTTTTAAATAATTATTGGCTATTTTATTCTCAAAAATTTGAGAGCCAAAGAGAACCACACATTTCTTTGCAGAGGGGAATTCTTCGGGAGCTATGCTTTTAGAAAATTCTGGGCTTTTAATCATATTTTCTTCGTTTATGTGCTTTATCATAGGTGAATTTGCATTTTGAATTTCTTCTTTAGATTCTTTATTATCCTCTTTTATAAAAGGAAGATTTGAAATTGTGTCTATTTTATTAAAAAGTTGAGGATTTTCAATAATTTTTTCCTCTTTTCTTCCTTCATCTTGTTTTTTTTCTTCAATTTTTTCTTCTTCTACTTTTTCTTCTTCTACTTTTTTTTCTTCTACTTTTTTTTCTTCTATTTTTTTTTCTTCTCCTTTTTCTTCTTTATCCTCTTCATTCTCTTCTAGCTGCTTTTTCTTCAATTTTTTCTGTTGTTTTTTTAGCTGTTTATTTTTTTCTTTCTCTTCTTTCTGTACTAATCTCTCTTGTTTTCTTTGTTCTTTTGCTTCTTTATTCTTTTTTTTCTTAAGTTCAGCAGGATTCAGCTTTTCATTCTCTTCATTCGCAGGCTTCTTCTCTTCTGTGGGCTTTGGCTGTTCTAATTTCTCCTTTTCCATTGCTTTTTCATCATAATACTTCTGCACGAACTGATTAATATCCTCTAAAAAACGATTGAATCTCATCTGATCCTTTTTTTGTATTTCTTTTTCTACTTCACTCAAATCACTTCTCTTCAATTGTGCTGCTATTTCCTTCTCTGACACTACATGAGCTTTTTTAGCAGGTCTTTGCGTTTCACAAACTGAACAAACAGGTAAATCATCACTGTTTTCAAGAGTGCAAACGTCACAAACCCAAAAATGTTCTTCTAGGACTTCTTCCTCCTTTTGTTCTTCAATCAGTTCTTCAGGATTTATTTCAGGATTTTCTTCTTTTTTCTCAGTGTTAACCACTTCTTCAATATCCATAACAGCCCATCCATCTAAAAGAATAATACAAATACCTTTATGTTTGTTATTTGAAGGGTCTAAAGGAAGATAAAGATCCAAAGAAGGCAAAAGAATTCTTCCTTTGTTTTTTGTGATGATTTCTGAAAGAGATGTGATGATATATTCAGCATTCCACTGCTGGGGAAGGTTCTCAATATATATCAGGCGATCCCATTGTGTTTCAAGCTTGATATTATCCATACATTCTTTGAATAAATCTTTGGTTAATTCCCCTTCTTCTCGGATATAATTGCAGATAGTCATTACATTGAATAAAGGAACAAAACCTTCAGGTAATGCTTTTTCTGGCAATAAAGCTTGTATTGATTTGATATACTCAGTATGACGTATATAAGGAAGCAATACTGTTGTTGAAAGTTCCATCAACTCTTGAATGTAAGAGGAATAAAGGACATAAAGTTCAAGAGTTTGATTTTCTTTTAATTTATTCACTTCATCCATTAAAATCACCACAAAATTAGCAGGTATTCCCTGAATCTCAAAGAAAACTCCATTAGATTCTGGTCCCCTCCAAGCTTCTTCTTCATAAAAGCTTTGCGGATTCTGATAAAGCATGTGATGTAATTTCCTGATATTTCTTATCAATAATTTGCATAAAAGCTCTCTCAGCATAACAGGTGCCTTTAATTTATCAAGTCCTGCTAACAAAATCTTATTCAATTCTGCTAAAAACCCTCGAGCATTTTTTTTTGAACTAAACATAAAAGAAGTACTCAAACTATCGAAAAGCCAACAACAAACGCTCCAAGAAGAAGGAATTCCTGAAATAAGAGCTGGTAACGTTGTGACTGTCTGATTCTGCAAATAAGGTGGCAAAGCTTCAGGATTGAAATAAGCATTACACCAGACATTGCTCATTTTGAACATTAAAGGTTTTAATTTTGTTTTAGCCTCTTTACCAGCTTGTATATGATGAATTATGTTAATGCCAGATTCATCACTAAAGAATTTTAGACCAGAACAAAGACTTAGAGTGGCTTCTTGTTTGAAAGAAACACAAAGGGCTGAAATTGAATCATTGAAAGTTTCGGGAAGCACAAACGTGTTTAAAGAAAATGGATTATTTGAATTCTCGATCGAAGTGCGATAAAGGTTGAGATAATTACTTGATGTGGAAATATATTCACAAATTGAAGGGAAAGTTTTTCTTAACCAGTCTATTAATTGGTTGATATTCTCATTGTTAGCATCATTTTGTGCTAACCAATTCAAAAAAATCTGAATTTCCTTCAATTTCAAGCTTTTATTCTCCTTCTTTTTCTGCAAAATATGCTGTAAATTAATCATGTAATTAGGATTATTATTGCTGAAGGGTCCGAAATCGAGATTAAGTTCATTAGCTTCTAGCCATCCTTCGACTGGATCTTCACTCAATTCTTCAAGAACTGACCATTTAATTATTTCAATCAAAGGCAAATTAAATTGTTTGAGCAATTTCTCCTCTTTTTGTAGATCTGTTGATTTCGAATAACCTTCTATTGAGAAAAACTTCAATAGAACTTGTCTGCTTAATAAAGAAATGCTATTGTTCATAGATCTTGTAAACTCCTCGATAATAGCTTCATATTCCAAACAAGCTACATGTGGAGTCAATGGTATTTCTGGCAATTTAAGACAAAAAACTGGGAGCCAAATGGAAATTAATTGTAAATTCTCATGATCTTGATACATCACCAAAACACTTGAGCTCTTGGCATCTACAGCCAACATTTGAACACATAATTCATTATTACCCAATCTATATTGTGGGTTAAAGAATTGTGAATATAACATATTATTTGTCCCATGTATTTTAGCAATAGCCCATTGTCCTATTTGAACTTCCTCTATTGTTATTGTGTTCCAATCGTGGTTCACATCTGGTAAAATGACACCTGCTGGTAATCTTTGATCGCAAAGGATATAAGCTACTTCTGCTGCCTTAGCTTGATCGCCTTTTCTTAATGGTTGACGCAATTGCTCAAAGAAATCTTCAAACTCCCAAGGCTTCAATGAACTTCTGACAAAATCTTGTATCCTTGGTATTATATGTTTCTCCCAATATCGAAGCATCTTATGCTCAGAAACGACTTGTTGATGTTCTGGTAGAGACTCTATGTAAGCTGATAGCGGAAGCATATAATTCGCAGAGTTCTCTAATTCTATAGGATTTTTCTCACTAGGTTTTGAAACAAGAGACTTTTTTGGTTCTAATTCGAATTCATAATTTTGTAAAGGCTCAAAAGATTGAGGGATACTGAATAATTGATTAGAAGGATCGAGTTTATCGACAAGTTTCTCCCAAGAATCCGCAAAAACTTGCTCATGAAACGTGTAGCTTTTGTCCACAGGACAATTCTGACAAATTTCGTGAAGGATTGTCATCAAAATTTGTAAGATATCTTTAGGGATGTTCAAAGAATTTATCAACAGATTCCAATCGACAGTGATAGCTATTTGAAGTAAAGATCGCAGAATAACTGATATGCTAATGATTTCATCACTTTTGCTGGTTTTTAACTTGCGGAAACTGTTGAAACATTGTCTAATGCTCTCTAATAACCCAGAATAGTTCAATTCGAACCCTTTTTTTAACCAATCATTAAGAAATCTCAGCTCTAATTGCTCAGCATTCACTGTTTGAATTAAAAGTGATGGGTCATTTCTTGAGATTATATTGCAATTCTTCTTACCAGAAGTATACCCTCCTTGTGTAACAATACAAAGATTGTCTCTATCTAAGTTTTTTATTGAAGTTAAAGCTCCACAACGAAGCGTCTGAGTCCATCCACCTATTATATTACAAAGACCCACATAGATATTCTTATCGAATTGAGACAAATGAAGCCAGCGATCTTCTTTATTAAGAGTCTCAGTCATTTCTTGCATATATTTCTGCAATAAAGTTTTGCTGCTTTGATTGCATTCGATCAGCGATCTCAAATATTCGATCAATTCATGAATTAAAGAACAAGTGGAACTTCCTGATTTCGCAAATCGATGCACAATAGAAAATTTATTGCAATCTGTGTAGAAATTGTCTTTATTTGCGGTTAGAGAAGTCACGAAATCTATCGTAAAATCGAAATTCTGATATATCGCTTGATCACACATAGAAATCACAATTTGGCTTTTAGGCTGACTCAAAGCTGCTTCTAAAGCTTTTGTATTAGATTTCTGAGATTGAATAGGTGGGTTTGGATTCTGTGGAGGTATTTGAGGAGGTGGAGCAGTATTAAGATCCAGTTTTTTTTTAATATCTTCTTTAAATTGATCTAAATTTATAGGTTTCAGCAGACCATTTATTCCTAAATGGATTATATAGCCTAATTCAGAGGCCTTTTTTTGTGGCATTCCCATAAGAACTGGGGCGAATCCGAAAACGTTTAACATAGTTGCAATATTTTTAACATCTTTGATATGATGCATAAGACGGGCAACGAAGTTTCTAGCTAAAAAGGTCTGTTGTTTATCTTCTAAAGCATCAGTTTCTTTGATTTCCTCATAGACTTTGACGAGACTTTCATATTTTTTCTCAAGTTTTAATAGGTTTGAATTAGCCCAGACTTTTTTAACACATTTTTTCGATTTTCCTTGCTTGATTTTCGGCTTAGGACATTTCATTTCAGGAAAGATTCCCATATAATTCAAATACCAGCCAAAAGGTAACTCATGCTCATCTTCGTCTAAAAGGTTGAAATCAGGCTGGTTTAGTATTAATTTCTCGAAGATTTTATGAGAATACATTGTTGATAGATTAGAAGCTGGGTTAGTCACAGTTTGAGGGACTTGGCATTTCTCGATATTTTGTGAATTGGCTAGAGAATGAAGCTTCAGCTCATTTTCTCGTCTCAACTTTTCCTCTTTCTGCTTATAGAATTCTTCTAATGTTTTGGGATATTTCAAGGAAAAAGATGGGTATAATTCTTCCCAATAATAGAAAACTGTCACTAAAAAGCTGATATCCTCTTCTGTAGTCAGTTGTATCAAAACCACTGTATCTTTTCCTTTCAAGTCTTTATTCTCCTTTCCACTGGCTGATTTCAAAGAGCTTGTGCTACTGCAATTCTGAGAACCTTTCATTGATTGAAGGGGTTGATGAATAAAAGGATCTGGCAAAGCATTTTCTGATATTAAAGAGTAATTGTGGGCGAGATTTATCGCCATATTCTTTGAATAATCAAGATCTTTGCTGATTCGCGAGATTTCTGCATTGAGAATATGACGAAGACTCTTAGGATCTTCTTGTGTGAGAATAGCCTGACCTAATTTCTCAATCATTAACGTTAAATTATTGATAGGAAGATGTATTTGTGGCTTTTCGATGTTCACTTCCTTTATAATCAGAAGGGGATTCACTAATTGATGCAAATTTTGTGCTTTGGTGTTTTTAGCCATATCATCGTAATTAAATGCCAATTTCGCGAAATAATTCATATCATAAACTGTTGGTAATGTCTCTAAATGGATAAATGGAGACAATAATTGAAGACTCTTCAGCAAAAGTCTCACTAAAGAAGGCTGATTCAGGAAATAGAGCAATTGATAAAGGACTGAGGCTTGCTTATTTAGATATTCATTGATCAAATTCTTATTATTAAGCTTATTTTCATGGGTTATCAATAGATTATAAAGAATTGATAACAATCCCTCTAATCTTTGAATAGTCGATAAATCTAATAATCGAGGTAAAACCCTGAGATTTATATGGTTTTTTCCTTCATAAAGACCATATTCCTTCCCCAAAAATATAAAAATTATCCCTAAAAGCTTCGAAATCACTTTTGGTTCATGGAGATTTTCTGCGATTCTACAAGTCAAAAGCCAAATAATTTGATAAAGATTCTGTGTTAAAAGGGTTAAATCCTCGAAATTCGGAGATAAATACCCTAAACTTCTACAAAGTAATGCCAATTTCAATATATTTTTATAGAATTCTTCTGCAAAGTTTTGTTCTTCAAACCAAAGATCCCAATAATTCACATTAATATGAGTAGATATTATAGATGAAATTTCTACAAGATTCATATATAAAGCTTTTAGATGTTCTTTGATACTATTGTCCAATTCAGAGAATTTCCCTCCAATCTTCACTTTATTCACTTCAACAGTCAATTCATTTAATGTAATCTTCGCAATTTTTTCGAACTTCTTATTAAAATTCAGAACCAACATCTTCAGTCCCTGTACAAAAGGCTCTAAAATCAACTCTTTTAATTCTTTACTCGCACACTTGATGTTTCTTTGGCAATCGAATCTAAAAAGCTCAGTCTGAATTCCCAAAATATATTTCTCTAATAAAGTGCCTTGTATCTTATCATAAAGCTCATTCAGAACCTTCAAGCCTGAAATTCTTCTTCCACATCGATGATTTTGTCTTAATAAGCAAAACTCTAAATCCTCAACTTTGGCTTTAGAACACAAAAAAGCTCCAATAGAATGATATGAATTATAATTCTCAGCAACAAGATCTGTTTCTTGTGATTCGCTTCTAGCCTGCCAAAGCTTCCATTTTTGATAAGAATCAATCCAAAGTCTAAAGGATTCCAGCTTTTCTTTATCAATTTTCTCTTCAACTTGACAAGAAATTGATCTACCGAGTCCTGGTGGGTTTAAATTGACTGTTTCTATTGACGTTCCTTTCTGTGAAGGAGTCAAAGGAGCATTACATTGATCTTCTACAGGGTTTGAAGGACCGTCTTTCTGAAGAAAAGAGTAATAAGAGCCGAGTTTTAAAAGAAATAGGCATTTTGAAATAAGGTTTTGAGCTATTATTTGATAAGGACTTTCAAATAATACTGGACTTCCTTGCTTATATGTCATAAGAGTCGTTTTACAAATTGTGTAGAACTCTTTTAAACCGACATTTGGATCCTCTTCGTTAAAACCTATGTTTTTGAGAAGACAGAGATTGCGAATTGAATCGAAATTGTTCGAATAACGCTGTTGAAAAGCCCCCCAAAGGTCATTTTCAAGCTTTTCATCGATGTCAGGCTTTTTTAAAGGTTCTTCTCTTTTGACTTCCTCTTGTTTTTCTTCAAGTTGTTTCCTTTCTTCTTCTTTTGCTTTCGATTTCATCTTTTTCTTTTTGACGATTTTTTCAGGGAATTCTGGTATTTTTTTAAGTTCTGGTTTTTTTAAAGAAATTTTTCTTGGAGGAGCTTCTTTTAGATAAGTCCTTTGAATTTCATCGAGTTCTTGCACTGCGAATTGCCATTCTCGCTCATTCTGCACTTGACTAATCATCCATTCCAATATTTGGTTCTTTCTAGTGCCTATAACAGTTAATTGTTCTTTAAAGTATTGAAGGTTATTTGAGTTCACATTGACGCTTAAACAACCATTATGATATAAAAAGCTTAAAATTATAAGATTTTCAGCATAATTCCATTGATTCTTCAATTCTGCAGTAAATGTCGGTCGCATTTTTTCATTTTTCAAGTTTTTTGGCTCAGGATATAAGCTTTTTATTTGAGAAATTATCTCAAAAAATTGCCCTTTTTTCTGCTTTATCTCCTCTAAACATCCTTTTATCTGCCAATCTAAAGAAATATCTTCTAATAAAGGGTCCTTTATCACTGTTTTGTCTTCATCTAGTTTTTTTCTGATTCCATCAGGCAACAGAATTCTCTCTTTTAAGACTCTAGATCTCAAATCAGTTTTTAAAATATTATAGAAATCATCCTTTAGCTCTATTTGTAAATCTTGATTCTGTTTCACAAGTGTTCTTATTCTCACATTCTGACTTTCTAGATCTGGAAGTTCTTCTGCTACCCCAAGACCATCAATAAAAGTCGAATCATTAGAAGTTTCTTTATATGCTAAAGAACGTGTCTCCATTAAAGGATCCAATAGAAAAACTGAAGGGTTTGTTGTTTGTAAACCTTTTTTTATCAGAGTCCATTTTAAAAAAGAAGAATTTTCGATCTCTTTTAGGTTTAAACGAGTTCCTTTTAGATTTTTCTCAACGGTTTCGGAGATTAGAAGAACTAGGACACGAAGACCGTTTAGCCAGTCAGAAAATGAACGTTCGCTACCGAATTTGGAAAGATGCTCCGATAATTCATGGGTGTCGATTTTATGAGACCAGAGCTTTTTGCGAAAGGCACCATAGATTGCTTTTGCTGTTACTTTGAAGCCCCAACGGTTCAGGCTTTGCTCATCTCTGTGAAAAAAAGAAGGAATTAATTCAAAAATTTAATTAAATTACAAAAATTCAAAATTCAAAAAACCCAAATTACAAAATTCGAAAATAAATTGACAAAATTAATTTAAGTGATAAATTGACAAAAAATGGAAAATATCAAAATTAAATTTAAAACAAAAATTACTTTGCATGTCCTGAACTTGAAAACTCTACTTGCATAGTATTGCCTAACAAAACAAGTGGTCTCTTCATATTAGGTTTCCCAGAAATTCTATAACAAGTGCCAAGTCCGTCTCGTTGACTCATCTGCAGTCCCATATTCGTGACATGATGACTATACCACCCAGCCACAATTAAATAATCATTTGTTGTATCACTTTGACACCGTTTATCGAATTCAACACAAATAGCCAAAGCCCCAGGGAAATGATACTGATCAAAAGAAACAACCTTCCCCCTTTCATAAGGATGGTTCGTTTCAAAGATTTTCTCACTGATTTGATCAATTCCCTCATTCGAAATACTGAATAAATCTCTAAGAATATTTAATTTCTGATCATTTTTCGTGCAAACTTCTGTAAATTTCGTTAATTTTTCGAGAATTGACAAGAGTTTATCAACTAAAGAACTGTCTAATGTTGAATATTTCAATATATTTGAATGGTGGATAAGTGGGAAAACGCTATTAAGAATCAAACTTATAGAAGATAAGAGCTTTGAGATATAAAGAGTGTTAGTCTGTTGCATTAAATTCTTAAGACCATGCTCTATAACCCTTTCGAATACCTCTAGGAATCGACGAATAAGCTTTGTGAGGTAAAAAGCTTCAAAGAAACCATCTTCTATTCGAGAAATTTCAAGCCAAGCCTCTAGAAAGAGATTTAAAAAGATTCTAAACAGAAGAATTCCGTCAACTAAAGCTGTTTCTAGAGCTTTTTTGAGTTTTTCTTCGAAAAATGACCAGAGTTTAGTAGTGTTTGAATAATGATCGTGAAGTCTTTGTGAGGAAATATATATTTTCGGGTTAAATTCTGACAGTTTTATTGATTTACCATCTATATTGATATATTCTGTCGGGGAATTCTCTGGGGTTTTCTCCAAAAAAATTTTGATTGGTATTTTCTCTTTATTTTCTTTAATTTCTTCGTTTTTTTTTTTTTCTTCTTCTAAATTCACTTTATTCTCCTCCTTTTTTTCATCATTTTTATCTTTATTTTCTTTATTTTCTTCAGCTTTAATGAAGAAATCTGGGCAGAAATCCTCAAATAAATTATTCGAAGTCTTTAAATGATACAAGAAGCTCAGATCTTCAATGAAAAGTCTTCCAAAAGGCTCGACAAAGCTTTTTTCCCTCAATTTCAAAGTTTTGAATTTTCGATACAAATTAAAAAAATTGGTATTGCTATCTACCTTCTTAACTTCCTCTTCAGCCTTAAACCCTTCAATTAATGACTCTTTCAAAGGATAATCTGGTAAAATGCTTTCATTCCACTTCACAAATTTCATATAGAAATAACTCAAAGGACTCATATCTTCTTCATCAAAATCAGAATATTCATAATTCAAGCTTTCTAAATTCTCGTTTTTTCTTGAATATTTAAAGTTAGGGTTCGAAAGTGATGAATAATCAAATATAAGATATAGCCAAAGTCTTTGTCGTGAGGTTTCTCTGATAAAGATCTCGAAGCCTTGAATGAGAATCCTCCATAAAAGACTAAGAATCTTTTTTTTAGTATTTTCCTCCTCCTGATAAAGAAGAGGATCTTTGAGAATCTCATAACAGAGTTTTTCGAAATCTTCAAAAATTTCTGGATTTTTTTTGTTATAAGCAACGAGAATATCTGAATGTTTAACCCATAGAAGTACATATTGAAGTTTTAGATAAAGAGTTTCTAGTTTTTTGTGATTAAATGTCAGAAATTTGTCCTTTAAAAATGATAAATCTGATATGCAGAAGTCGAGGATCAGTTGAAATGTCTCAGAAGAACCGTCTATGCAACCCGCATAGTTTTTTTTTATCTCAAGAAGCTTCATTTGAGTGCTTTTTATTGAAGATTTGGAGTCTTTAAAGGCTAAAAACTTGTTTAATCGAGAAATCAGCTTGTTTTTTTGTGTGTTAAGCTTCTTTTTTTCAGGCTCAATGTCCTTCAGACTGGCTATGATGGCCTTTTTATTAAGAATCTCTACTAATCCATAGCCATATGTATACTCCCAATTATTCAAGATCCATGGCATTGTGAACCTCCTTCTTTGAAGCTTCATCAAACATACAAGAAGATCGTCAACCGCCTCCTGAATATCACCGAATTTCTTTTGTTTCCTGAGTGAAATCTCTTCTTTTTCTTCTTCTATTTCCTCTTTTTCACCTGATTTCTCAATTTTTTTCTGTAAACTTTCTTCTATTTCACCTTTATTTGGAGAATTAAACCTCGAATTCCCCAAAGAAGAAAAATATGCCGAGCCTTTAAGATCTCTTAACCCATGGAAAGGGACCAAGAAATTTTTTTCCTCATAGTTCTCATAGTCATAGGCTATAGTGATTAAAGATGGGAAAACGTTGGTGTATGAATTCCACGTCCAATTCATCACGTAATATTTCTTCATAAAAGGATCATAACACATATGAAAATTCGAATGAGGATGAAACCCTTTCTTATTTCCATCAACAGTTTTCAAATGGGACCCTTTTAATATTAATTTCTTAGGAATTTTACTAGAAATTGTCTTTTTTAGGGTTTCTTGTGGAAGAATTGCTTCTTTTATTTCTTTTTGAGGCTCATTTAAGAGAGATATTGCCCAGGGAGGGATACTACTTATAAAAGAAGAGGATTTAAGCACATCTTCTTCAGGTTTTTCTGGCTTAAGAACTCGAGAATATCGAAGAAAGAAGTCTTCTTGCTCGAGAAGACTGTCCACAAGCTCATTGCTTTCCGCAGCCAATTCCCTATTCCTTTTAAAGAAATCTTCGTTGAAATTTGTTAAGTAATTGGGTTTTTGAACTGGTTCAGAAATATCCACTGGTAAAGAATTTGATACAGTTTTCTTTAAAATCAAAGCCTTGACGTCTTTCGGGTTTTTCGAGAAGATTTTTATACCAGTTTCTGAATAAAGAGTCACTTGTTCACGATTCATTGTCCAGATATTGGCTGAAACATTCATTGGGAAGATTAAAGAATCTTCTTTTGCAAGGATTTCAGCATTGTTCTTTAAATTCTTATTGCTGATATCAGAAACCACTTCGGCTTGAGCCAAAAGAGTTGAATTCTTCACTAAGACTGTTTTTTTGGTCCGTTCTTTCTCGCCTTCGTCGACAAGCCATTGAGCTGCGTTTGCGATATCGTCTTTATTGAAGGAAAGAGCACGTGCACATTCGTTGTATGAGAAAAAACCAGAGAAACTCTCGTAGAGCTCCTGAATCAGTTCTTTATCGTGAGACACTTTCAAATGAAAAAACATTTAGTTTTTTAACAAAAAATCAATAAAAACTATAATGTTTTTTTTCTCCAAAATTGCAATAAAATTATAAATTTTTTAAAAAATAAAATTTACTATTGGACTCATTAAAACAATCAGGGCTTAAAGGATTTGTGAGATCAAATTCATAAAGGATGAACTCACAAAGCTTAAGCGTATGTTCAGAGTCTTGAATCTCGACGACTTTTTTATCTTTTTTCTTCTTATTCTCTTCTCGCTTCATTACAGCCGCCACTTGATTATTGTCCTTTTCTTTTACTAAGGGCTTCTTGTTAAAGAGACTGCCTTTGGCCTTTGCGTCTCCTTTGAAAATCTCTGCTAAATCGCCATTAGCTTTTTCTTTGAAGATATCTTTAAATTCGCCACCTTTTTCCATAATTTCTTTTATAATTTTTGGATCAATTTTATCTTTAATCACAACATCAGGTTCTAATTCCATTAAATCTAATGGTTTTGACTCATTTTTGTCAATATTCAATTGTCCCCAAATTTGTTCAGGAGGGATCATAGGGTTAATCTCATCATCTAAATTACTTTCTTTTTTATATTCAACAGATACATTTTCAAAATTTTCAACTGAATCAGCTTTAGGGAGATTCGGAAATTCTTTTGGGATTTTCTGCTTTTGCACTTCAGAAATTTCTTTTTGAATTTCTTCTTTGGGTTGCTCTTTAGGAATTTCTTCTTTTGGGTTTTCTTTAAGAATTTCTTCTTTGTTCTGTTCCTTGGGAATTTCTTCTTTAGGTTGTTCTTTTAGAATTGGTTCTTTAGGAATTTGTTCTTTGAGTTGTTCTTTTGGAATTTCTGCTTTGGGTTGTTCTTTGGGAAGTTCTTCTTTGGAAATTTCTTCTTTGGACTGCTCTTTGGGAATTTCTTCTTTATATTGTTTTTTCGAAATGTCTTCTTTGGGTTGTTCTTGAGGAATCTCTTCCTTTGGAAGTTCTATAGGAATTTCGACTTTTGGTATTTCCTGAGGAATTTCTGCTTTGAGTTCTTCTTTGGGAATATCCTCTTTGGGTTGCTCCTTGGGAATTTCTTCTTTGGGCTGCTCTTTGGGAATTTCTTCTATAGGTTGTTCTTTCGAAATTTCTTTTAGAGGTGCAAGTTCTTCTAAAAGTTCTTTTGGTTCAATTTCTGGATTTTTTTTATTTTCAGAGTCTATAATATTTGAAGGTTTATTAGGTTCTACAATTTGGGACAAATATATGATTTGTTCATTTTCTTTTGCTTTTAACTCTTCCATTTTCTTTATTTCTTCTTCTTCTTCAGTTAGATTTATTTTCTCTGAAATCAATTTCTTCCCTATAACATATAGATATTCCCCATCTGTCAACAATGGGTAATTCTTATTGATGATTTGTAAAGATGGATGCCCAAAAACTTCAGGGCAATGCAATTGTATCATCCCTTCAAATTTGAAAGTATTTGGACAAATAACATCAATGCTCCCAAATTCCTTAGCATTGCTTCTCAAATACAACTTGCCTTTGCAATAAACCCAAGCCACTTCTTCTTGTCTGCAAACTGCAGCAAATAAATAAATTTTGCCTGCTATCGTATCCTTTTCTCCTGTGCCTATCTTATACATACCTCCATTGCTGGCACTCACATAAAGGTAGAGGTAGGTGCCATCTGTTGTCATACTGGTAGTTAAGAAAGTTTGTTTCTGAAAATGAGCAACTTTAGCGATTTTGAACCCACCTTCATCACAAAGATTTCGTGCATAATGCAATCTAGGCGTGGTTTCTGCCATAAGTCGGATTTTATTGATATGAATCAACATATATAACGTCATATGATTAAGATAATCAAGCTTGTAGGGGTTTTCTTGAATACATACAGAGATTTTTTGGATCAGATGAATGTTTTTAAGCTTTTTTTAGAAATATTTAAAAAAAAAGAGATAAATTTAAATTTTAAAGAAAAGCTTTACATAATTAGGGAAATGGCCAGAAAGGAGATGAATAAGGATGATAATTTTACTGGCTTTAATCAGATTTTCTAGCTCTTCATGCTTATTTTCTTTGGAAAAGGTTTGTAAGTTTATTAAAGTCGTGCAGGAATCTAGATATTGTTCAGCAAGGGAAAAGAAGTCCTGATGATAATGAAGGGGCTCGTGAAAAAGACTAAATATTGGAAGCTCTTCTAATTTTTCAAGGAGCTTATCTAAGCCCAAAGGCCATCTCTTAGGATTCGTCCCAGGTAATTTATCGAAAATCATGTTAGATAAGCCCAAATCCTTGATTTCATCATAATTCGTTGCTAAATCTATGAAGAAATAAAGAAAATTCATATTAATTTGTAATACCTGAACTTAAAGCAAATGGATTATAAATCTTCTCTGTTAAAGTATTTGCCAATTGAACAGAACCTCTTAAATGAAACTCATTCATTGAATCACGAATTCCTTTGCAAATGGTATGGGATTTGGTCTCTATTATATCGTTGCTTTCGTTTCGGATCTTCATATAGACGTCCTTTTCAAAATTTATCGTGGAATTATATGCTTCTAAAGGTGTAGCTAAAGAAGCTTCGTTCGCGTTTAAAGATATTGATTTATCGGAGATCCCATCAGTATCCTTTAATGAATAAAGGTAGAGGAGGTCGGGATCTAATACAAGATTCTCTAAAGAAAAGAAATTGTCATCTTGGGTGTTTAAAGTGCTAGGTAAACTCATTGAATATAAACTGGGTTATGGGAATGATGAAAAATGTTGGATTTATAAAAAAATTTTTAAAAAAGGATTTTTGTTTTTATGGTTTTTTTTCAAGAATTTTTTAAGTTTTTTGGATGTTTTTTAAAATTTATTTGGAAAATTTGTATATCATGCAAAAATAATTTAAATAATAATTTGACTTTTTCTGATTATTTCCTTAAAAAAATTATTTCAAATATATGACTCGTCATATAAAGTTCTTCTTTATTCTTACGAATGAATTCAAGTTTGTAGAATCCTCCCATTCTTCCATAGCTGTATTTAAATACATGACTCCATTCTTCATACAGGCAGTCCATATATCTAACATATCAATGTTTCTGGATAAATCGACAAGAATATCACCATTTTTTACATAGTTCAGGAAGATGTCAGTGCTTTCTTTGGTGATTTTGTGCTGAATGTATTTAAATCTGATGTTTGTTTTGATTAATAACTGTTAGGAAGAGGTGGAAGAGCAATTCAGCAAAGGCTTTGCCAATTGCACCATAACCAAAAAGAAAACTACTCTGAGAAAGTGGAAATGGATGGAGTAGAATATTTTGAAGAAAAAACAAGTTTTTGCCTTTATTATAGTTTTACAAAAAAGCAAGATTAATTTTGATTTAAAGTTATGAGAAGAAGCGAAAAAAGAATAGAAAAAGATATTTTTTGTTTGTTTTAAAATAATTAAAAAAAAATTTGATTAAATATTTTAAAACATTTTTGCTGAAAAAAATAATGATATTTTAAATTTTATATGAATTTTAAATTTTTTTCTTTGTTTCGTGTTTGGGGACAAACATAAGTTAAGAAAATTATTTCGATATTTAAATTGGAAACAAAATAAAATTTCACAAACAATCTAACAAAAAATTTTTAAACAAAAAACCTTTAAAAAATTAACGTAATAATTCTGAATTTTGAATTAAAAAGACATGAAAGAGAGCCAATTTCTTAAAAACCAGTCTTTTTTCTTAGGAAAAATCCGTTCACCAACTGAATCCGAGATAAAATTTACTCAAGAATCCTTGAAAACCTTGAGTAAATCTCAATCTCCTGATAGTTTTTCTCGTCAACTCTCTCCTAAACCTTCGAAAAAATATCAGGATTTTTTCCCATATTCATGCTTTTCTAATAAAGAGAATACCAAGATCTATTTAAATTCCCATTGTTTATCTGGTAATTTGCTGAATAGATCTTTATTAATGAAAGAAGATATCAACAATAAAATTCTTCCAGAAGGAGATTTCTTTGAATTAGATCGAGTTCTTGAAGAAAATCTCAAGTCATTATTATAGAAAAACACTCTTTTCTTATAAAATTCATCAAAGAAATCGAGAATTTCATGAAATTACCACAAAAATCTTAGCGAAAGAGCTTTTTAAAGGGAAAAGTTCATGTGTTTTGCTATATGGAGCTAAAAAGTAATAGAAAAATGCTTATGAAATTAATAATTTTAATGTGAAAAAGATCTGGAAAAACTTTTCTTTTAAGAGGAAATGAACAAATAAGAAATGGTCTTTTGCAGAATCTTATAAAAGAAATACATTTAAAGATAAAAAAAGCTCGAAAAAACCAGAAAGAAAGCCTTTTTCTCTTTTTTTCGATTTATCAGATATATAACAACGAGGTTTTCGATCTTTTACAGAAAAACGGGGGGTTTGTGAGAGAAAGTCCAGATTTTATTGAATATTTAAAGAAAATGCCTATAGAAAATAAAGAAGATTTGTCTTTGGGCCTGCAACAGGCTTTAAATACAAGGAAACTCCTCAGTATTTTTTAAATTTTTTTCTATTGATAAAAAAAGGGGGTTTTCTTTAAGGTTTAGAAAATAAAAACATTGAATTAAAGCGAAAAGCACATTTTGTAATAAGAGCAATTTTAGCAGAAAAGTGATTTTTTTAAAAAAAAAATTTCTTTGAGTTTTTAATAATTTTTTTGTGAAGAGTCGATGAAGAAAATATGACGAAAATTGGGGAAATCAACTTGGTAGAGCTTGCTGATGCTAATTTCGTGAAGAATAAAGAAATAAATCCTTTAGAAATGGATTTTCTCAACACAGATTTCAACGAACTTTTCGATAGTATAGTCACTTCTTACACAAAGTAAAAAATTCATTGAAAAATTCAATAAATTCGTTGATAAATTAATTTATTTTTTTGTGAAAAAACTCAGTTTAAAAAGAGGAAATTCTAAGAAAAAATCGAGATTATTGCTCGGTTTAAAAGAAAATCTTAAAATCGAGAGTAAAATGCTGATGATTTGCTGTGTTTCACCTGCAAAAGAGGATTTTCAAGCGAATAAACAGTCGTTAAAGGTAATTTTTTATTTGCTTGAGTGTTTTTGCTTGAAAAAAATACAGTTTGTTTCAGATTTACGCTGTTTAATTAGAGAAAACATGGAAAAAGAACAAGAATTTCGAGAAATTCAAAAGAATTTCAAAGAAAAAGAACACAGTTTTTTTGAAGAAGAACGCAGTTTAAGAAAAAAAGAGATGAAATTCAAAGAAAAAGCACAGAAATTTTTTGAAAAAGAAGAGAAATTCAAAGAGAAATGCAAAGAAAAAGAAGAGAAACTCAAAGAAAAAGAAGATAAACTCATTGAAAAAGAACTGAAGACTTTAAAAGAAAAAAGCAAAGAACCAGAGAAATCAAATTTGTATGAAAAAAAACAGAGTTTTAAAGAAATTCAAGACAAAAACACTCAGAAAACATTAGAAAATAAACAAGATTTCCTGCAAAAAAAGACTTTAACCCCTAAATTCGAAAAAAATAGTCAAAAAAAACGACCTTTATTAACGTTTATTTCTGAGGAAAAAGCTCAGTCTTTCAAAGAAAATTCAGAAGATTTATTAGAGAAATCTCAGAAATTAAGAGATAAAAAAACGAAGCTTTTTGATATATTAGACAAAGGGGAAGAATTGATATTTTCTAAAGAGATTGATGATTTGAAAAGAGAAATTTTAGTGAAAGAATACAAGAATTTATACTATAAAACAAAAGAAATTAAAAAAATACTCAATGAATTCAATGAGAAAAACAAGCTTTTGCAGGAGAAAATCAATGAAAAAGATGATTTTATTGAGAAAATCAACGAAGATTTAAAAGAAATCAAAGAAAATTTGAAGGAGAAAAACGAAAAAATCGAGGTTTTCAACAAAGAATATGAGGATTCTAACGAAAAAATATGGAATTTAGAGAATTTTAACAAAGAAAAAGAAGAAAAAATCAAGCTTTTAACGAGAGATTTCGAGGAAAATCTCCAGAATTATGAGGAATTACAAGAAAAACTGCGATTTCTTGAAGAAGAAAATAGAAAATTAACTGAAAATCGCCAATTTTCAGAGGATTTTAAGCTTTTTGCGAATAAAAAAGAAGCCCAAATTCGAGTTTTTCTTTAAAAATTAAAGGTTTTTTTCCAATTAAATAATATAGGATCTTATCAGTGAAATTAAAGATAAAAATGTGCAGATTTCAAATTTACAAGAAACTATTGAGTTTCAAGGGAGAAATCTCAATGAACTAAAAGAAAAAATCAGCGATTTACAAAGAAATCTCGAGGTTAATGGCCTTGATAATCGAGAAATTAAGCGAATTGCACAGGAAAAAATAGCAAGAAACCAGAATTTTCAAGAGATTATCAATGAATTAACTGAAAAATTGGTAATTTCTTTATATGTTTTATGATAAAAAACTGGTTTTTTCTTTAAAATAGAAAGAAAAAGAGTTCGAATATCAGTCAAAAAATGAAGAATTAGTGTATTTTTCACAAAAAAATAAAGAGTTAAAAGCTAGAAATCGAGATCTT
>JFJP01034140.1_pt1 | contig 20252 bp, 18 predicted proteins | sample 431651 | NCBI WGS metagenome assembly JFJP01 (sample SAMN02602958, study PRJNA72255) | Microbial mat metagenome, whole genome shotgun sequencing project. | biome: fresh water; feature: sink hole; material: water; isolation source: purple microbial (photo- and chemosynthetic) mats found in...
GTCGAGGTCAAGGCCTCCACCCACACCCGGTCGCGAAGCCTGAACCGGTTCGGGCAACTGTACGCGCCCCTCTATTCCATCCGTCTCAGCACCAGAAACTTCGGTTTTGAGAACGGCATCTTTTCTGTGCCGTTGTACGCGGCATTTTGCCTGGAGATACTTCCCGAGGTCAAAATCTCGTCGCTCACAACCTGATTGCCCCAGCTGTAGAGGTAGAACCCCATGGCATACAGCGGCAAGACCACGATGAGGAAGGAAAACAGCGTCCTGAGCACGGTGGATCGGGGAATGGGACTCATAACGCCTCCAGCCGTGCCAAATACTCCTGCCACGGGAGGACCTCGACGGCGGTGTCACGGGCGATGGTGGCCCCGGAACGTCGGAGCTTGCGGGCGCTGGAACCGAGCAACAGAAGGCTCTTGGAAGAGTTGCGCGAAAGTCTTCGTTTCAGCATAGGTACTGGTCCCGTCAATCGCCCTCGACCCCTTTCACTCGGCTTCGAGTTTGCGAAGGGTCGCCAGCTCCCGGGCAATGGCTCTCCCATAGTTCCACTGGTCGAGGGAGAGTTTGAGGTGATCAGTATTGGCCTTGGTGCTGAGAAGGTAGATGGTCTCAAGCAGGCTATTGTGCTTTGCCATGCGGTTCTCCTTTGGTAAGGTACCGAATTGTCTGCTCCATCGCGGAGTCTATCGCCTCTTCCCCGACAATCGGCGCAAAATGCCAGGACCAGAGTTGCTTGGCGACATCTCTGCGGGCCTGTTCGGTTGAGTACCCAGGCCGCATCCACGACGCTTTCGTGAAAGACAACAGGCTTTGGGTCATTGCGTCCGGTTCCGGCAGGCCATCGCGGAGCACCGCTTGTGGCCGCAGTGTCTGTTCAAGGCATTCCATCCCGTTATTCCATTGCTCCATCGCTGCGTGCAGGGGCACGAGGTTGGCATCGATCAATGTCAGATAGCAGTGGAGCTTCCGGAGCGTGCGCCGGAGCTCAATAAGGGATGGTTCGTGACTGCTCGCATCGCACCCAGCCTTGGTGTCTTTGCCGCTCATTTGGTAGCCACGGTGGGGGTAAAGCATTTCAACGGTGAAGTGTGCGCCACCGGAGGCGAAGATTCTTCCCTTAACCACGATGCCATTTTCAAAGATCGAAAAATACCAGGGTCGAGAGAATAGCGATTTGGGCTTGACCTTCTTCACAATTGTTGCTCGTTTCAAACTCGCCTCCTTTGCATGAAGTTCTTGCCGGACTTCACGGTGCGCTTGAAGTGCCGTCGCTTCAAATTGGGAATCTTCCTACTGGGGGTTGTTGTACCCCTAAAGTCAGGAAGGTCCGAAAGCGTAGAGACTCCTGCACCGGTAAAAGCTACCAAGTAGAGTGCCAATTGGATCATTTCAGCCAACCTAGACGACATCGCGATCGGTCTCAATGTGACCGCTCAAGTTCTACGACGGTGTAGCAAGGATTTCCGTAGTCTGAACCGGCATTGACAACGCGTGTCTTCTGGTTCCTCGCCTTTCCGTCAAAGAACCGATGCGAATGACCGAAAAATAAACAATCAACGTCATCGAGATAGTTCTCCCATTTTGGATTGGCCCCGAAGTAGCCACCGGTTTCTTCAGCTTTCCAGTCTCCTTCGGAGGCAGCCGCTACAAAGCCCATGTGAGTGCAGAGTACCGTCTTAAGACCTCTAGACCTGGCAGCTTTCATTTCTCGCTGACAGCGTTCAAACTCGGAATACGCCGTCCGTGATAGCCACTGGCGGCCGCCATCGGGGTCGGTCAACCGCGGAACTCCCAGCTCCTGAGTCACCGTCAAGTCATGGTACCAGCCGTTGAACCCTCCGATGAATAGACCGCCATCTTCGATGGGGGAGTCGGGTAAATAATGAATTCCTTGTTCAAGGAAAAACCTACGGTTCTCCTCCACCAAGTCCTGAACCGTCAGTTCGTAATCCCTAGTCCAAGACCAGTGGTCGTGGTTGCCCAGAACCCCGCCAATTTGGGTGTCAGGGAAAATGTGCCGAAGCAAAACCAGATAATCTTGCCGCTGAAACCGTTCATGCGAGCTCATATCCCCCGTATGCAGAAGAATAAATGGGTCTGTCATGCGCTCGCGAATCTCAAATAGCATGCGACGGTTTGCTTCGTCTCCCTCTGGGGAATAGCCATAATGGGTGTCGGTGGTAAGAACAAGTGTCATGGAACAGCTCCTATTTCCTTTAGTTTTAGAGCTATTTGCTCTCCCTTTTTGAGAGCGTTGAGAGCTCTACTTCGAAAAAGTCGATACTCCCCCCAGGCAGCTTTTTCCAGCACATCGTAGTACTGAAACCTGCCCATCTGTGCCAGGAGTGTTTCCCTGATGGGTATAGATAGAGCAGTCAGAGCCCAACCCAACGTTTCGTTGTTCAATTCCATGACGAAGCAACGTACGGCTTGGCTTTTCCATTCCAACAGAAAATCCCAATTCGTATGAGGCTCAGGTAGCTCCGGGGGTAATGGAACATCAGGATAATCTGTCAAACAGACATTCTGCCCAAGAAGGTGGACTAGGATGGTCTGCGTGGTCCACGGACTCTCACCTTTCTGAAGGGCCTTCAAGAGCCTCCAGAGCAGGAGAGCTTTGAGCTGTTTCTTTTCTTTTCCACGGCGGCGGATGACACTAGCCAACATCATCTCATCAACGAGGTCAGAGTCGAATCCATCAACGACCATTCTCAAAGCTTCCCTTACCTCTCGATCTGGTTCTTTCTCAACCCATGGGTCTAATGAGAGAAGCCCCTCTTTGCGGGCCAAGTCGCTAAAATACAAAAACTTGTCGGCCAAGGGGAGGAACTTGCGCCTTGCCTTTTTCGAAAGATGAATTCGGGAGTACCAGTAAAAAAACTGCCCACGATAATCGCTCTTCATTAGCCACCTCCAATGCTTAACGGTTTCTTTGCATGCTCTATTCCAACTGTTCTACGATATGGAAGCTAGGATTAGTAAGAAAATCATTTTCCACTTATGCTCTCATAGGACCAAATATAGAAAACGTCACACATTCGGTACTGATGGTGCCAATAATTGTTGACAAGATTATTTCGTCGTGCTATAGTGCCTATATTGCTGGGCTGAGGAGCTGTCAAATTATGAGCAAGGAGACCTTTCGAAAAGAGACCATCGCATAACCCCGCCGCAGGACCCTTTGTTGGTTTCCGGCGTTGCCGTGGGTGAATTTCTGTCTCTCTTCGGAGGTATCTCATGCTCTTTGACAATATGGCCTTGGCTGAGTCTTGCCGGTGCTATCTGGCTGACCCGACCCCCCGTCATCAGAATGTGTTCTTCCAGCAGGTGGTTTTCTTTTCGGAAAAGGAAGCTTATCGCTACCTGTACAACCGTCGCAATGCCAGCCTGGCAAGCCTTGGTTGGACGCTGCTGGAGGATGTTCAGTCCTACTTTCTGGAGAAGCTGTTCCAGTATCTGTCCAGTGCCGAGTTCAACCGCCAAGTCTGGAAGGATCGCCCGCTGGCTTGTCTGCACACCTACTTTCAAAGTAGGGCCAGTGAGTACGTTGATAGGGAAACTCGCATCAACTACCGCCTGGAACACCAAGACCAGTACGAAGAGGGTTGGGACGGGTTTGCCAGTCACACCCCTTCGCCCGAGGCGGAGTATTTCCGCAACGCGGTAGTGGAAGAGGTCCGTCAGGCGGTTGGCAAATTGCCGCCTCTGCTTGGCCGCGTCTGCCAAGCCCGCTACGAACTGAACTTGACGGCGAGGGAAATTGCCGACGCTCTCGACCTGCCGGTGGAGACGGTCTACACCCATCAGGCCAAGCTGAAACGCAGCCTGAAAAGCCGTTTGAGCAAGAAGAAAGGGGTCCTTCAGTGGAACAGCTAATGGCTAGCTTGGCTGCACTGCTATTGCTCGGAGCAGCTTTGTACTACCTTCTGCGAGGGGTGTCGAGGTGGACGGTAGCCCGTTTCCGGGCTCTAGCAGTTTGGCTTCGAGAACAAAATAGTCTCGACCAAGTGCGAACAGAAATTCATTTTCTTGAAAAGCAAATTCAAGAGAAAAAAGCCCTTCTTTCGCGAAAGACTTTTCCTCTCTGGGACAAGCAAGACTATGAGCAGCGTGCCAGGGGTTTGTATGAAGCTCTTGCCTTGAACTTTACGCAGACCGGGACTCACCTTAAACCAGAAACCCGTTTGCTGGGCTTCTATCGAGTTCTGGAATTTCACAGAGCGAAAATGTCTGTGAGGCAACCTTCAACAGAGGCGGTAAGCGAATATAACGCACGAGTGAAAGAGAGGTTGTTCCATGGAAATGATTAAGGACTCTTTTTGGTTGATTCCTGTGTTACTGACGGCAGCCGTCAGTGCCTTCGCCGCCTTCCGCTGGCTCTGTATCCTTGGATTCAGAGCTTTGCGGTCCTGGAAAAACAATCACTCTCCCGAATTTTTAAGGCAGACTCTGAGTGCCTTGGAACAGAAAAACCACCATTTATCAATGGCTATGACCACCGATTTCCCTCTGTCTAAACCCTCCTCAGCCGAACGAACCATGGAGAAGCTGGTTCAACAGATCAGCGGTATCTTGCAGGAATTGGAAAAAACGAGGGGTGCCCAACACTCTGTCATCGAATTGCAAGAGGTTTTGGAAAACTTTCGAAGCCAAGGCTGGCCCTACCCTGAACCCGACTGGGATGAAAAGGTAGCCTATCAGAAGATCCTAAAGCGTCTGGAAAAGGGCTAAAACCCTACTTTTCCACCGACAATTCTTTCCTTCGACTTCTTCTCCTGCAAAAGACTTTCAAAAATCTGAGCGGTGGCAGGGACCTCAGTGGCGAACCTCCAGCGGGACCAAACAGTCTTGAAATCGCCCGCCGTCAATCCGGTCAGTTGGTCCAGTGCAACGGAATCGGAACCAGCTTCCGGAAAGTAGATGTCCCAGGCTTTACGGATCTGGTCAAACGTCAAGGGACGGAAAACAATCTTGGCCAGAAACCGGCGCGACACGGCTTCATCCAGGTGCCCAAAGAAATTGGTCGCGCAGAAAATGACCCCGGGATAGTTTTCCATTTGAGTAAGCAGCTCATTGACTTGGGTGACCTCCCAGGAATGGGTGGCCGTGGCGCGGGAAGCCAGCAGGCTGTCAACCTCGTCCAGCAGAAGAAAATCATCTTCCTGGGAAGACCGGAAGGCACTGGCAATGTTTTTCTCACTTTCGCCCACCCACTTGGAAAGCAGATCGCTAGGGCGGTAGACCCGAAGTTTCTTGTGGTGAACCTGGGCCTGATACTTGATCCATTCGGTTTTGCCGGTTCCCGGAAGGCCGCTGCACAGAACCGAGAAAGGCTGACGTTCGCCTCGGTGAGAGGGAAGCCATTGCAGGTAGTTACTAATGCTAACTTCCAGCACAGAAAGATCAGAATCAGCGTTCCAGAGCGAACGGTCGCAGGCAAGCGAAACCGGAGCCAAGGCAGATTTTGAAAGCCTACCTACCAGTTTCTGTTTGTTCTGCAGAATCTCCCGAAGGCAGCTTTCTTTCTCGTGAGGAGAGTCGCCGCTTTCAGACACCCGCTCCCAGGTTTCAAGAGCCCGGCTGACGTCTCCCCGGTCCAGAGACACTTCACGGGTCAAGCGGGGAACCCATTCCTCAGGAACCCGACCTTCCCATTGGGGAACTTCAACCTTCGGCTCAGAGAACTCGAGAACAAAGTGAAACCGGCGCAGGATGGAAGGATGGATACTGTCCCAGTCGTTGACGATCCAGATGGTTCCCAGTTGGTTGGTGTCCAGGTAGCTGTTGAGCCAGGCCTTGGGCAGAGCGGCATTGAAGGGCCCACCCTGAAGCATGTCGTCGGCTTCATCAATGATCAGCAACGATTCAGCCGAAGTTAGCTGTTTTTGAAGACCAATCAGAGCACGCTGCCGGTCGAATCGATTTCCATTATTATCGGAACCCAGCCCGAGAAACAACGGTGGCTTGCCGGCCAGTTGGGCCAAGGTGAGCGCCAGACTGGTTTTACCGGTACCCGGGCGCCCATAAAAGAGCAACTGAAACCCCCCTTGGGAACAGACAAGACGCGAAAGCGTCTGCAACGTCTTGGCCGGAAAAGGAAAGCTCTCAAGGGTAAAGGAACAAGGATCAAGGCTATATACCAAGTACTCTTCCCAGGGACTTTTCGTCTGAAAATCCAGATAAAGGACGAGCGGACTACACAATTCCCAGTTGTGAAAACTACCAGCACCGAATTTCGGTCCGAAGTCGGCGTAGGAGATGAGATCCTTTTTCCGCAGGGGGCGGGCATTGTCGGTACAGTCTTTGATCAATGCAGCCTTCATCCCCAGGGCGGCTTCCAGAAATCCCCAACGACATTTGAGAGGAATCTCCTCATACCAGTTATCGAAGGAGGCGTTACGGGTCTTGATAAAGAGGTAAGTCACGGCTTTCAGCTGCACTTCATCCAGCTCGTAGACTTGACCCAGCATTTCCAGCCGACTCAAAAAGGGCTGTTCGTCGGGACAGTTTGCGATTTTTTCCAACAAGGCTGCCCGAAGGTCCTCGACATCAGAAAGCTCCGACCACGGGTCCTCAACAGGCCGAGGACAAATACGCTCCAAGTAGGTGTAGACAGCCTCATGGAAAAAGCCGCAGACGAGCAGGTTGTGGACCATGACCAGCTGTATCTTCAAAAAAGGACGCTCGTCAGATGATTCTTTCGCTTCCCTCCAGGGATGCAGGGAACTTTTCGGATCAATCAGCGTAAACATTGGTGAACCTCCTTTTTTGCATCAGAGGGTTCTACGAAATCTGTTGAGGTTTTCGTGGTTTTTTTCCCCAGCGAAGTTGGTCTGCCAGGCTGACAATGACCTCGCGAAGCTCTAGCTTAACCAGCCATCGTTCCGGGATGGCTGTAGTCCCGTACAGTGCACCCGCCAGGTTGCCGGCGATGGCACCCGTCGAATCGCTGTCACCGGAATGGTTCACCGCCAGAATAATCGCCTCTTCGAGATTGGAGGCCTTCAAAACGGCGTAGATCGCGATCGCAAGGGCCTCTTCAGCCACCCACCCCTCTCCGAGTTCACTGATGGCATCCAAGGGAGCCATAGAAGAACCAGCTAACTCTATGGCGTACTCGAGTGCCTCGAGGGTTTCACCGCCCTGCCTGCCTTGACGGTTAAGCACGTCGATCACCCTTTCGGCCGCAGCCGGTAAAGGGGATCCCCTCACAATCTCGCAGATGAGAAACGCCAAAACCCCAGCCGGATATTGCCCTGTTGGGTGACCGTGCGTGATGGCGGCAATAGCGGTTCCCCATTCAAAAGCTTTTTCCGCTGGCAGACCCTTTGCTGCTACGTAGAGGCCAACCGGGGCAGCACGCATCACACCGCCACAACCCTTGGAATTGTTCTTGGCCCGCCAAGGATCTTCAAGGCGACTTTCGATGAGAGCCGACAAGCAGGTCAAGCCCGGTGCCCGATCGGCGTGAAGCTCTTTGAGTTGGAACAGCCCAAAATCGGTTTCGACGTTCGCGAACCTCGGTTGGCGCCCTTGTGTCTGCAGCCACCGAAGGTAGGACCGGTGAACCGACACCACGACCGAGTCGTCTGCAAGCAGCAGCCCTTCAGCGGTGAACAACGTCATTTGGGTGTCGTCCGTGATACCACCCAAGGTGCCATAAGCGGACGCAAAGTCGCGGATGCCACATTCGCCGAAACCTCGCTCGATTTCGTTTCGGTTCAGGAACTCGACGGGAGCTCCCAGCGCGTCACCGACCGCACCGCCCAGCAAACACCCTCGAAAACTGTCAATGGTGCTGGTCTTCTTCATTCGGAGCCTCCTAACGCTCTGTACGCTGTTTGCTGTGCCTTCTGGATTTTCTCCAGTTCGGAAGGCGGAAAGACCCAGCGTTGCTGTTTGACTATGGCGGCAATCCGGTAGCGAGGCAGCAGTTGCAGGACCTCGCGTCCTACGCTTTCGGGAAGTCCTGTCAGTGCCCGAGCCGCCACTACAACCGAAAGGCCTTCAAAGGCCTTTCGAACAATCCAAGGGGTTTCCTGACCGAGTCGGGCACTCAGACCGTAGTGAATCGGAAAGAACCGCGTTCGAAACGTATCTATGGGCATTTCGTTCTCGGGGAGGGAATTGTCGACGGGTCGCCCGGCAATTCCTTTGAGTACAAACTCCGTTTGCAGACCTGACCAATCGCCAGTGAGGGCTCGAAATGACTCCTCAAGAAGCTCGAACTCCTGGGCGTACGAGTCTCGAGAAGCCTGCAGAACTCTCGCAGTCTTAAGGATGCGTATAAATACCTTCCGGGAGAACCCTTCGACAACGGCACGGAGCAGGAATCGAAAGCACAACCCCTGGGCCGACTCGAGGTCCTCATCCAAGGCCAACAGTCCCTCATTATGAGCTTTCGTCAGAAGCGAAAGGAGTTGACGAATCCAGTCCTCGGTAGCAACCGGTTCTCTCCCCTCGAATGCTCTGAGAAAACAAAAGATCTCTTGGATTGACTTTGGGTTCAGGCGATAGTCGAGGAGGTCGGCGGCCAAGCACTCCACGGCGAGGCACCTACGATCCGAGCCTTGGGACCGTAGCGTAGCCTTCAAGCGTTTGAGAATTCGCCTTCTGTCCTTACCCCCCACTCCAGCCTGTGTCATGGCCACCGAATGGGAGATCAAATCGGGAAGGTGGCTCAGTTCAAACTCGTCCCAGGCCTTCAGGCCCTCTTCTTGAGCGGCTTTCGCCAATGAGAGGGTCAATTCTTCTACCCTGCTCAGAATTTCCTCCGGACAAGACATTCTTCACCTCCGTATTTCTCGTTCTACGAAGTGAAGACTGGGTTTAGGAGGAAATCTTTTGGTACAGCTTCGAGAGTCTCTCGAGGTGTGCTTTCCAAGACTCGATGAAATCAGGGGGGTCCAGCGGCGTTGCGAGTTCAGGCCAGCGCAAACACAGCTCTATTGCATCACGGTAGCTGCGAACCTTGAAGACCAGCTTGACATCCGGAACGGTGCCCAGCGAGAACAGGGGTTCCGGTTCTGGTTGGGTGCGGTGCAACTGGTGGGTGACTGCCCAGCGAGCCGCTTTGCCCGACATTTTTACTGCGACGGTTCTGGTGCCCTCGGGAAAATCATCCGCCAAAGGAGAACCGTAGATGTCGTGGTAGAGCTCAAGGATACTGTCCAGGCTTTTTCGTTCATGGGGCCACGGTTGGGTATCAGAAACCTTGAGGATATCCTCCCAGGCTAAGACCCGCGTTGTCGAGTCAACTTCGGCGACCAGGCACCAGCCCTCGGGAGAATTCAAGAGCAGTTGTGGCAGGCACACAACCCACCCCAACGTCCGGTGCCTCAACTTCAAGCCCTCCCCTTGGGCGAGCCCCGCTAGAATTTTGACTACCCAATCGGGCTGACCAGCGGACACTCTGGGTGGGACCTCTTCACCATCCAGATTCTCACCATCGTAAGGGCGGCTCAGAACCTCCTGGTAGGCAATCCGGCGGCTGAGGCTTGACGCTGGGTTGGCCTCCCTCCAGGCTTGAACGATCGACAGAAACACCTGGTCGGAGGTGGAAGAGCTCAGGGAGTTGCTCTCGCGGAGGCGGGTTTCATCCTCCTCAACTCCTTTTGTTGAAAACACCTCGTATTGAGCGCGGAGCACCGAGGGCATGACACGGTTGAAGAAGCCCATGTCGTTACGAAACTGTCGGTCGAGAATCTTGGTGAACTTCAGCTCCGGGGGACAACCGGGGTCATCCATCTGAGGTCTTGAGTCCGAATCCTCCACGGGGCTGAAGACAACATACGATCGGTTGATTGGTTGGTCGATAAGCACTTGATGAAGGTAGTAAGAGAACCGCCGAAGGTCCTCGGGAACATCGCGATCGGTTCGAAAGGGCTTAGAAGAAGACTCGAAGAAAAAGAACATAGAGCAAGGGTATCTCAGTGCCTCAAGTGCGTCAATGTTTCAGTTCTCGGTACTATTAGTTCCAAAATATCATGTGACCTTCGTAGAAAGTTCAGAGGTAAACCATGAAATTAGAGACTGTGCAACTCAAACACGGAGATGTCGAGGTTTTGTTGGATGGAAAGTACCTCGACGGACATATCATGCAGGGCACCTTGTGCAAATTCTGCGGCTGGGGTCCTTTGCTCTACACCTACTCCGGCGATTCCGAATACTGCGTTCTGTGCAACCGCTGGATATCGACGCCCTGCGGTGACCCCCACTGTGATTTCTGCCAAACCACGCAGAATCCCCCTTTGCCTCAGATGCAAGGCCAACGCTACGAGGGTCCTACACCTCAAGCCGTAAACATGTACCAAGTGGTTCAGCAGGGCCATCCGTTTATCAGGGCCATCCCTCCCCGTATTCAGATTGTGACGATAGAGAAGGTCGACACCCCTTACAAGCCTTTGTTTTCGTTCCCAGAGATGCTCGAAGAAGACCGCCGGCGCTTGTTTATTCTGATTGACGGCAAGAAAGTGGAAGGCTGTATGGGTTCCTTCAACAGGAGCAAATGTTGCCCTCATTGTGGAGACCAGCCAATCCTCTGGAATGATGTTCACCAGGCCCATTTCTGCGCCTACTGCAACCAGTGGCTGGAGCCGACCTGCCAGGACGAGGAGTGTCAGCTATGCCTTAACCGTCAGGAAAGGCCGCTGCCGTCGATTCAAGGGGAAGTGTTCCCTCTGGATCCCAATGTCCACGGGGTATCGCTGGACAGCTACGCCAAAAGGCAGTTCAAACCAAGGAGAAAACGCCGATGACAACCCCGACCACTGCAACCGATGCCTATGCCCTTCTGACTGAGCTGATATTGCAGTCGAGGCAGGGCAATCGGCTCAAAGCCTTGACCAACTTTATCCCCCAACAGGCCTTGGAACTCGAACCTTTCAATTACACTGGGTCGGGCCCCTCTGACCGGTTTGTTAATGTTTATGACCGGGGCATCATCCCCCTTGACCACACCAAACCCACCTGGATCTTTCTGGCCCATCACGATGTGGTCAATCCCGCCTACGACAACGTGGTCGACAACACCGGTTCGGTGAGCGTTCTGCTGGCTCTGGCCCATCGGCTGAGAAATCAAGTCCTCAAGACCAACCTGGTGTTCTGCTACACCGACGCCGAAGAACTTGCCAGTCCCCAGTTGGGAGGAGCCCGGAAGCTGGCAGAACGCATCAACGCCGGAGACTTCGGACCCCAGGTTGAAACCATCAATTTGGAAGTCTCGGCCCGGGGAACCGTGGTCTGGGTGAACCAGTGCGACGGGTTCTTGAAAGGTGATCCCCGTTTTGTTCCTGTCAGTAGCCCCTTCAGCGACTCGTACTCGCTCAATTTCTGGGGGGTACGTTCCAGCTGCATAGGTATCATGACCGAAGACGACCTGCAAGCGGTTCACCAGCGGGGGTTTACGGACACCTGGCAGCTGTGCCACAGCCCTGGCGACAAGTTGGAAGTAGCCAACCGCGAAGACCTGAACCGGTTTGTCGATGTGTTGGAGGGATTAGTTCAAGAATAAGCGCGATTTCTCATTGGCTCAGTATATTCTTAAATATTCGTCCAAACATCTTCCTCAGATACTCACTCGGCCCGTCCTCTTTCATGAACAGGATGTGCGCAGCCTCGAACTCTTCCTTTGACTTGTCGCCTTTGTTCAAGATGGCATCGAAGTAGGTCTCGGAGAGGATAAAGGCATTTAGGACGACCTGGGGATTCGCGAGCCGATCTTCGATCTCTTTGATCGTCTTGTAAAGCTGGAACTTGGCTGAGTCCAGGTCGAGATGGAGAATGCCCTTAGGGTCAATAAAGCTGAGGTACTGTTTATTCCCATCGATCACCCAAAGCAGGAAGTCGGGGTAGAAATTTCCGGCCGAGGCAAAACCAACACCATTGGATCGGTGAGAGGCATTTCGCATCAGGTAAATGTCTCTTCCCGCAAAAAGCCCCTGACCCTCCGGGCTGTCGTAGAAGATCTTGAGATTTTTCACAAAGGTCACCTCGCTGGGTGCCCCCAGTGCCAATGGTTTCATGGTCAGTGGAATTGGAACGGTCGCAGGGAAGTACACCAGCGGATTAAAGAGGTGGTTCTGGAAGACGATGGCCTCCATTTGTCCCGCCCGCCACAGGCTTGCTTGGCCCAGTCTACCCGACTCGACAAGGTTTTTGAGCTCAAGGAGTTGGTTACAGTACCCCTGACCTCCCGGTTCGTTGACTTGCACGGCAAAGGTGTAGCCGTCGATGTAACTTCCATCGTCATCGGTAAGTGTCGAATACTCAAAGTACTTGTCCTCGTAAGCACCCTTGAGGGACTCATAGAAACGTTCAGTGTACGAGAACAAGAGGCGAACGAGAACCTCTTCCAGAGCTTTCACGGAAGCAAATCCCTGGAACTGAACCTTTTCGTCGGGGGCCCACAGCGTGTACCAGCTGGAGCCGCCCTCCACGAAGTCCCGCAAACCATTCTTGGTGACCCTAAGGTTGAACCAGGACTTCTGGTTCTTGTATTCCATCAACCGGAGGTAAATGCGGTCCCAGTCAAAGAAGGCGAAGGCGTTCGTGGCGATCACATTGGCCTTTTTGCCGCTCGGGACATCCGGACTGATGGTACCTTTGGGCGCATTGACAACCTGAATCTTGGGATACAAGTCCAATTCCGCGTGCGCCGGTTTCACCTTTCCCCGATAATCCGTTGGTACCTCGTAGAGGACCGGAAAGACCTTTCTCTTGAACCCGTTGACTTGGTTGGCCTGGTATCCCTTCTTGAGCTTCAGGGTGGTCAGTTTGCCGTTGCCCACGTTCTTGATAGTAGGGAACGAGATTTCGAGGATTTCGTCCCCAATCGAAATCCCTTCTTCCTTCAGATAGTCCTTGAAACTGCTGATGTAGTCGGCTTTGATGCCGAAGATATTCAGTGTTTCCAGCAACGGTAAGCGCGAGGCCTTTGGCCTGTCTTGCGAGGTACTGCGCTTCAGTGAGTAATCGCGGCCCTTGAGACGTACGCCACGCCCAAAAAGCTGGATGATCTGGGTCCCTTCTGCTCGCCCCATGTTGAGGAGCCCCATTGAGCTGACGCGCCAGCTGCTCCAGCCCTCGGTGAACTTGCGTGAACCGATCAGAAGGTTGATCTTGCTCTCTTTTCGATTGATCGAGGCAAAGAGCGAGTCGGTTTGTTCGCTCTCTTCGGTCTGAATGTTGGGGTCATCCTTGCAGGCGTTGAATACTCCGGCTGCATCGCCGACATTGACAACACCAAAAAAGGGTGCGTCACCGATTCTGAGGCCCAGTTCGTCCGAGACACCCTTGAAGCGGACAACGCGGAAGTTTTGGACCGCTGAAGCCTGGAACACTCGGCTAAAAATGTCCAAATAGGTTGTCGAAGTGTCTTGCCCGAAAAGGGGCGCAAAACGGTCGTTGAAAACATTTCGACCACCGACGTCGGTCAGCAACGATTCATTCTGGATCAGCTGCACAATGGTTCGTTCAACACGTGCCTTGTTGGCTTGCGCCGTAACCCAAGCGAAGAACCTCAGCACGGTCATCACATCGGACTGATCGTCGCTGACGGTGTTACCGACGAAGATCCACAGAGGAGGCTCGATGCTGAAAGTAGCAACGTCTTGCGGTGATTTATCGAAGATCCACCGCTGCTGGTAAAAGGCCAACAACGCGGCAACGAGATACTCGTTTCTGTGCGAGGCCTCAAACTGCTGTGTCAAATTGAGGATGAGGCTTTCTTTGCCATACCCGTCTTCGTAAAAGAACTTGTACGAGTAATCAAAGAGCACGCACTTGGCGTAGACCTCCTTGGGGCTAGCGAACCGCGCGGCATCCTTGTCGCTCTGGTCAAGAACGATGGCCTTGACTTCGGTATTGAAGGTCAACAAGGGAAACTTGGCTTTGAAGTCGGTTTGGGTTCGACAGGCTGTCGTCCAGAGGAGCTTCTTTTTTCTTAACTCCAGCTCGGTTTCGGCAACGGTATTGCCTTGGTTTACAGCCTGCCCAAACGTTGCGGAGTATTCAAACGAGAATCCAGTGCGGCATAGGGCATCGCGCCGGCGCAGCCACGCTGTGGAATCACCACCGCCCGAGGTACCTCGGTGCCCCTCATCGACCATGACAAGGTTCTTGCCTTCGAAAGCGTCGACGGCCACTACCTTGTCGCCCATTTCGTCACCCAGCTTGTTGACGTCGATGATTTCGACAGTGCCGGGAAAGGGACGGCTGGACTTTGAGAACAACGTCGAGGCAATGCCCGAAAGGTCGAGTTCCTCCAAATGCTGCCTAGACAAGCCTTCGTTGGGAGTCAGCAAAATGATCTTGTCTGGAGAACTGCCCCGGCCGTTCTTGGCTTGATAGTAGTGAAGGTATTGTTTGATGTTCACGTGCAGCAGGAGTGTCTTTCCGCTGCCAGTGGCATTCCAGAAGGCGATCTTGTTGAGGTCACCTTCGGTGTAGGGCTGGAATGGGAAGGCCTTCACCGCTTCATTCAACCCCTCTATGAGCAGTTCTCGCTGGTTGAAGTACCAATCCAAATAGATTTCTGTGAACAGCAGGCTGAGGTACTGAAAGTACTTGAGCTTGAGCTCGGTGCCTTCCTTCTTGTTGCGGTGGTAGGTGATCTCGTCCCAGAACTTCAGAATGTTCAGGTCGTAGATTTCCAGCCTGTCCTTCGAGATGCTGTTGGCTTCGTCGACCAGGAAGTTGGTGAGCTGGTCGAAATACGCGCTATTGCCGTTGTGGCGCTTGCCTTCCCATATTGGATTAGCTAGGCGCTCCTTGAGGGCAGCGAAGGTGCCTCCGTGGAACTTCTTGAGCAGCCATTTGTTGAGCACGAGCAGTTGGTGGAACGATTCGGGCATGGCTATTGCGCCTCCGTCTTGATTTCGGCGAGTTCCCGTCGGAGTTCGCTAACTAGCTGGTCCTCGGTGGGCATAAACAACTGGTAACGGCTGGCAAAGATCTGCTGTTGGTTTTCGGCCAGCACGTACTTCACCATGGTGTCGTTCTTGTCGGTGCAAAGCACCAGTCCCACAGTTGGGTTGTCGGTGGCATCACGGACCTCACGATCGTAATAGTGCACGTATAGTTGCATCTGCCCGAGGTCGGCGTGGGTGAGCTTATCGACCTTGAGGTCAAGGATGACGTAGCACTTGAGCTTGGTGTGGTAAAATACGAGGTCGGGATAGAAGTGGTCGCCTTCGAGAGTCAGTCGTTTCTGGCGACCGACGAAGGCGAAGCCGCTGCCCAGTTCCAGCAGGAAGCTCTGTAGACGGTCGAGCAGCGCCGTTTCGAGGTCACCCTCGGTAAACTGGTGGCGCGCCGGCATGTCGAGGAATTCCAACACATAGGGGTCTTTGATCAGGTCGACAGCCGCCTCGATGACCTGCCCCTCATTGGCCAGCGCCAGCAGGCCCTCGCGATCGTGGCTTTTTGCCAGTCGGAAGTACAGCTGGCTGTGAATCTGTCGCTCGAGCTGGCGTGCCGACCAGCCTTGCTTGACGGCTTCGATTTCGTAGAAGGCTCGGGCTAGGGGGTCTTCGACTTTGAGTAGGCCACGGTAGTGCGTCCAGGACAGACCACCGTGAAAGGTTCCTGGCTTCCAGTCGGTTTCGGAGGGCTGGTACAATTCGTTACGCAGTGCGTAACGAATTGGCAACAGTTCGGGGTAGCGTTGGAAAAATAGCCGCATGAACTTCAGCGAGCTGAGCGAAAAGCCATCGCCCAGTTCTTGCCCCAAACGGGCGGCGAGTTGTTCAAGCAACTTTTCGCCGTATCCAGCGCGGGCCACCCCCTTTTGTTCGGCTTCGACGATCTTTTGGCCAATCGACCAGTGCGCCTTTACCAGTTCGGAGTTCACGCTGCGAACCGCCTGACCCTGAGCCTGGCTCCAAACCAGTTTGATGCTGGAGACGAGGGCTTGAACCGTGGTCAAGTCGGCCATTACTGAACGTCCTGCACGTCGAACATCCGCGTGAGGAACTCGTCTTCGATTTGGCGCAACTTGAGAACACGGCTTTCACCGCCTTCCGTCACGATCATGTTAGGTATGTTGTGGTCGCCATTGAGGTAGATGACATCAAACTCCGACTCGAGAGGGTTGAAGTGCCTCCCTGCAATCTTTGGAAGCTCGTCGTAGCCAACAAGATCACAATCCCGCCAGAATACTAAGGTTTTGACACCGTCAAGAGTCTTCCCTTCGACACGGACAAAGCCACGGTTCAGGTCTGCTTCCACCTTCTCGACCTTAAGGCCGATCAAGTAGTTGAAGGTTTCCACCAAATCAATGGTTGTCGGGACGGCCGCGCCGCTGGAGTCGACGGCAATCTGAAGCTGTTGGTCAAAGGGTTTCCGGAAGCGATCCGTATTCAGAAGGTGGCGACTTTCGAAATCGAGCATGTACCGGAAGAGGTAGTCTTGCTTGGCCTGGGGTGGCAGTTGGTCGAGCAAATCCTGTTGGGCCTTAAAGCGGATGAGTTGAAGGTTGTTTAGTGTGTCCTCGTAGCTTTCGAGACTGAAGTACTTGAAGCAGTGGGAAATGCCGGAGGTGAGGTTTTGCGGCTTTCCGTCTTGCCATTTCGAACTGAACACCACCTTCAGTATTCGTGGCTTCAGTACCGTGTTGAAGTACTCGCCCATTTCGACCAAGATATATTTCCGAGTGCCTTGATCGTTGCGGTTCAGGTTAATCACTGCATGCCCTGTAGTCCCAGAACCCGCGAAGAAGTCTAGGACCAGACTGTTGGACTCGTCCGCCCCTGCAGTAAGTAGAGAATCAGAAACCAATGTCAGCGCCTTGGGAAAACTGAACTCCTTCCGGTTGAACAAGTCTCGCAACTCGGCTGTACCATAGTTCGCCGAAGCATACTCACCCTTGTCCCACCATGTCGTGGGCACGGCTTCGTCATCCATCCTCGTCTTGAAGTCGATTGAGATCGCCCCATTTACCCTTCGGATTCGATACTCGGTCAGCTCCGAGTTGAATCTCATAAACCCCCGTTGCCACCGTTTCTCGATCAACACGTTCCCTTCGGTCTTGTTCGGATAGACCAATACGACGTCATTGCTGAGATCCTCTAGAACCTTGTACGACTGCGACTGTTCATCCCACTCAATTTCCGGAACCCACGCTTTGTCTTGTGCGTCTACCGCTATGGGATAGTACATTTGAGGCCTGTCAACTCGTCGGTCTGCGGTACCGGCTCGAATGAAGTTCATCCAGGCATATCGCCCATTATCATCAGTGAGTGGGTATCTGGCCTGCTTCTCAGCCGTTGATCCAATTACACCCGGAAGGGACGAATCTGAGCGCCCAAAAAAGAGGACGTACTCGTGAGTCGGAGAGAGCTTTCCAGAAGTTTTTCGGCTTTGCGGATTTGATCGGACCGTTGCGAGCCCAATGTCTTTTTCGAAAATCTGCGATAGGACGCTCTTGAGATTGGAGACTTCCACATCGTCTATTGCCGCACAGAATACACCGTCCTCCTTCAACAGGGCACGGCTGGAGGCTGCACGATTCTGAACAAGACAATTCCAAGAAGAGTCCTTGTAGCCGTTCTTGTAGTTGATTGCTGAGGCGTCCGTATTGTAGGGAGGATCGACATAAATGCTGTCGACCTTCTCTCTATAGCGCTCCTGCAACAAATTCAGGGCCTGAAAGTTCTCACTGCTGATCAACACCCCATCGGTTTGTCCATCGATGTCGTCCATCGCCGAGAGCAACTCGTACTTGAAAGCCGTACCAAAGAACTTCGTATCGACCAAGAGAAAGGGATGGGCCTGGAGCGTCTCCAGCGAGACATCGGAGCTGGTCAGGAATCCTAACCTGACCCATTCTTCAGCCTGGGCCTTGTTGGCTGCGATGAGCGGGTAGTGTTTGGCATCAATGCGATCCAGGGTCAGGCAATACTGCGTATCGACCACGAACTTCTTCTTGAGCCAGAGTCGTTTCTGAAAGTTCTCCATCGAGCCGAGGAAAGTGATGAGGTCAAGGGAGACCTCGCGGAGCACCTGAATCATGCGCAGGCGATGCTCGATATTCTGGAAGGCCTCGATATTCTGGATGTCGTCGAGGTTCATCACCTCGTTTTTGATGTAGAAATCGAGTTCGCGTCGTAGGAACCCCCCGAGGTCCTTGTGAATGAAGTAGTCGGCACTGTTTTTGCCGGTGTAGCTGGTCAGTTGCTTTTCGAGGAGCGTACGTGCGGGGTTCTTTTCAGTTGGCTGGGGTTCCAGTACCGCTTTCCAAGGGCCTTGGAGCAGAGGATGAGCCTTGAGTTGGGCGATGGCCCCGGCATTCAGGTCTTTTTGTTTGCTCCCCTTCGGCATAGCCTGATAGCGGAAATGAACCACCAGATCACCGTGCTCTTCAACGATTTCCGGAATGGAGGTTTCAAACTCTTCACCGTCGTCATCGACTTGTACGCTCTTGTGGTCCGTGGCCAGCACGAAGCGGCGTTCTTTGTCGCTGTCCTTGCGGTTGTCCTTGCTGGTGTCTGCTGTGACCAGTTTGAAGTGGACCTTGCGCGCATCGGGCAGGCTGAAGGTAAAATTGCTGAACTGTTCACCACTCTTGATGTAGTACTGGTCCTTGTTCGCCCAGTGCAGCAGAACTTCTTCCCCGTCGTAAGGCACGGCATAGGTGTCGCCCTTGTACCTACGGCGTGAGACAAAATCGCCTTTGTCGTAGTAACGGCCAAAGAAGGTCGTCAGGTGGCTGAAAACCTCGTTGGAGTAGTCGGCGGCCGCGTCCAGCTCGGATTGGAGGGCTTTGGAGTCGCCGAGTGCTGCCGTTTTGAGACTCGCCTGCACTTTTTTCTGGAGGTCGGTTTCGAGGTAGGCGGAGATTTCTTGACTGCGGGAGCGAAGGATTCGGTAGATACCGAAATCCAATTCGGCTTGGTCAATCTGGAAGATTTCTTTCAGTTTCCTGACCAAGGTATCGTAGGTGCTCATTGAATCCTCCATCGGATCGTAAACAGGTGTTTGGTGGTCGTAGTCTGGTGAAGCTTCGATTCCATTTTGTGGATCAGGGCATCCCGACGCTCGGTAATCGCGTCTTCTTCATCAAAGATTGTCATGCGAAGTTTTCTCTTCTGCCTTTCGAGGTCGGCGATTTTTGACTGTGTTGTTGTCTTTTGTTCCAGGGTCTCGGCTGTCCGTTCTTCCCGGCGCAGTTCCATCACACGCTTCTTCACCATCTCCAAGTCCGTCTCTAGTGACCGTATCTGGTCATCGGCCCATCGGTCCAGGCGTTCACGCTCTTCATCGAAGAACTGATTATGGCGTTCATGCACCTGAGCCACCACGGCCCCATGGTGGGTTTCGTTCTCTCTGTCCAACCGATTGTTGGCCGCTGGGTCAGATTCAGCCAGCCCATCCATAGATCCAGGCACTCGGAAGAGTTTCTCAAGGGTCTCCTGAGTCAAGGAACGGCCCGAGTCGGTGAACCCGGAAAACAGGATCTGGTCCTCTTCCGTATCCAGAGCGCTAATGGTCAGTTGGTTGCAGGTCAACCAGCCTGACTGCCCCTTCAGGTCTTCGACAACGGCAATGTGAACGCTCAGGTTAGCTGTGTCAAAGGTAATTTTGGCGGTAGGAGTTTCCAGTTCTGATCCGCTCTGCAGAACAAGATCGCCCAGAGGGTGCCCAAGACGATACAGGTGATCGTAGGCGATGGCAATATTGCGTTCGCGTCGTACAGAAAGGACCAGGTCTCGGGCGAAAATTGAGCCTGGCGATCCAAGACGCGCCGGGTGAGTTCCCAGAACATGGCGGCGGTTCGATCGAGAATTCGGTGGGTTTCGTCTAGGTTGCCTTTGAGGCGTTCGTGGACATCGGCATCGAAGTGCTCCATCAGCGCGGTTCTGGTCTGTTGCAGTCTTTGGTCGATTTGCTCTTCAAGCTCTTTCTGTAGGGTTTGGAAAGCGAGCTCGATTTGCCCGGTTGTCCGGCAGGTTTGGTAGATCTCAAGGATTCGCTTCTCGAAATCCACCCCCGACTCGATGCTACCCAAGACTTCGTCGGAGGCCCCAAAGACACCTTCAAAAAGATGAAACTTCTCGGTCAGCAACTCCTGCACTCTCTGGTCGGCGCGGTTGTTCTGGTTAAGGAAGTTGATCACGACGACGTCGAACTTTTGGCCATAGCGGTGGATGCGTCCGATACGCTGTTCAACCCGTTGGGGATTCCAAGGGAGGTCGTAGTTGATCATGAGGCTCGCGAACTGAAGGTTGACACCCTCGGAACCCGCTTCGGTG
>JFJP01039117.1_pt1 | contig 20249 bp, 15 predicted proteins | sample 431651 | NCBI WGS metagenome assembly JFJP01 (sample SAMN02602958, study PRJNA72255) | Microbial mat metagenome, whole genome shotgun sequencing project. | biome: fresh water; feature: sink hole; material: water; isolation source: purple microbial (photo- and chemosynthetic) mats found in...
ACTATATCGATATTTACGGATCTACTCAAATACGAGCATTAGACAAAGCTACCTTTGGCAATTGTATAATTTACGGAAACAAAGAAAGCGAAATTGTGCTCGATAATAATCCATCAGGCCTATTCAATTTTAAATTTGATCATACCTTAATTAAAGTTTCTGATGATTTTAATACCGATAATGCTGATCAATTTGAAAATATCCTTAAAAACGAAAATCCCAAATTTAAAGATCCTTATAATTCTAATTATGAACTAGATACGCTATCTGCAGCTAAGGATTTTGGTAAAATAGAGATTGGAATTTTATTTCCGCTTGATATCAACACTGAAAACAGAACTATCGACGAAGGACCAGATTTAGGTGCATTTGAAAGAATCGAAACAAAATAATTGAAATGAAAAATCTTATAATTGTTTTTTTAGCTTGTTATATAATTTGTTCTGGACAGGTTTGTTTCTCGCAAAATACATTGCATGAAAATGATTACAAAGTAATGTTTTACAATGTTGAAAATCTTTTTGACACAGAGAATGACTCTTTAATAAATGATGAAGAGTTTCTGCCAACAGGTGATCGTTTTTGGAATAATACAAAATACTACAACAAACTTAAAAATATTTACAAAGTTATTATAGCTATTGGAGGATGGAATCCTCCTGCAATTATTGGTTTATGCGAAATTGAAAATCATAGGGTATTAAATGATCTGGTAAATAATACCCCATTAGTAAAGTTCGAATATCAGATTATTCATAAAAACTCACCAGACAGACGTGGCATTGATGTTGGAATACTTTACCGTAAAGATCTTTTCGAACCTATTTACCATTTGGCTATACCTATTATATATCCAGATCAGCCAGAAAACAAAACCCGTGACATTCTGTATGTTAAGGGATTAGCAAATCAAATTGATACAATACATGTTTTTGTTAATCACTGGCCATCTCGATGGGGAGGACAATTTGAATCAGAAGACCGAAGAATTTTTGTAGCCAATGTATTAAAATCTAAAACAGACTCAATATTAAGCACCGATTCCATTGCAAAAATAATTATTATGGGTGATTTTAATGATTATCCAGATAATACGAGTATTAATAAAACCCTAAATGCACAAACTGATTATTCGAATATTAGCAGTTTAGGATTATACAATTTATCGGCAAATCTGCAAAAGCAGAATATTGGCAGTAATAAATACCAGGGCGAATGGGGCATTCTTGATCAGATTATTGTTTCGGGAAGCTTATTAAATACTGATGAGAAAATACATACAAGTTTAAACGATATTTTTATTTTTAATAGCGATTTTCTTTTAGAACCCGATGAAGGATACTTTGGATTTAGGCCATACAGAACCTTTTCTGGATTTACATATTTAGGTGGCTTTAGCGATCACCTTCCAACCTATTTAATTTTAAATTTTAAAAAGTAGTTAATGGTATTTATATAGGAGTTATTAACTTCTGGGGTTTAAACCTAGCTCCTCACCTTTTTTGAGCATAAACTGAAAGGCTTCGTCATAGTTATTTTTAATAATGCCATCGAGAATGGCATCTTTAATTGCATTTTTTATTTCACCCACTTGATGACAAGGTTTCAGATTAAAAAACTCCATTATCTGTTCTCCCGAAACGGGTGGCTGAAAATTACGCACAGCATCTTTTTCCTCTATTTCGATCAGTTTTTTTCTAACTAATTTAAAGTTGTTTAGGTGCTTTATTACCGTTTTTTCATTTTTTGAGGTAATATCAGCTTCGCAGAGCATCATTAAATCATCAATCTCATTACCTGCATCAAATAATAATCGACGAACAGCTGAATCAGTAACTACTTCCTGCGATAAAACAATAGGTCGTAAATGCAATTGAACAAGTTTTTCTACGTACTTCATTTTTTCGTTCATTGGCAGCTTTAACCGGCGAAAAATCCCGGAAACCATTTTTGCACCTAAATGATCGTGGCCATGAAAGGTCCAGCCGGTTGAATCGGTAAATCTTTTAGTTCTGGGCTTACCAATATCATGCAATAATGCAGCCCACCTTAACCATAAATTATCTGACTGAGCACAAACATTATCAAGCACTTCGAGTGTATGATAAAAATTATCTTTGTGCATTTTCCCTGATTTTTCATCGACACCTTTAAGACTAATTAACTCAGGAAAAAACTCCTCCAATAACCCTGATTCGGAAAGCAGCTTAATTCCTACTGAAGGTTTTGATGTGGCAAGAATTTTATTAAACTCATCAATAATTCGTTCTTCTGAAACAATCTTAAGACGATCTTTATTATCTTTTATGGCCTGAAAAGTGGAGCTCTCAATCGTAAAATCAAGTTGATTTGCAAATCTTATCGCACGCATCATCCTTAATGGATCATCAGAAAATGTAGTATTTGGCTCCAGCGGTGTACGAATAATTTTATTTTCCAGATCAGAAATACCATTAAAAGGATCGCTCAGTTGTCCAAACGATTCTTTGTTTAAACAAAAAGCCATTGCATTTATTGTAAAATCGCGTCTTTTCTGATCATCCTCGAGTGTGCCATTTTCAACTATTGGTTTTCGCGAATCCATTCTGTACGATTCTTTTCGGGCCCCAACAAACTCAATTTCCAGATCACCAAATCGTAACATGGCAGTACCAAAATTCTTAAACACATTTACTTTAACATCATTGCCTAGTTTTTCAGCCACATTTTCTGCCAATTCGATTCCGCTTCCAAGGGTAACTATATCAATATCTTTCGAATTTCGATCAAGATAAAAATCACGCACATAACCACCAATAACAAAAGCAGGCATATTTCTACTATCCGCAACAGACGATATTAAATTGAAAATCGGATCATTAAGACATTTCTTCATATATACATATGACAATTTATTCTTTTTCATGACAAAATTACAACTATTTGATGTTTTTTTTGTTTAATAAACTGAATTTAATGTTTGGAATAGGATTTGACTAAATCATAACAAATTAATATAGTTAGATTTTTAGATAATTAATAACAAATAAAACTGATAGTAATGTTAGAACATTTAACCAAAGAAACATTTAAAGAAAAAGTTTTCAATTTTGAAGCAAACAAAGATTGGAAATTCGAAGGTGACAAACCTTGTTTAATCGATTTTTATGCCGACTGGTGTGGACCCTGCAAAATGGTTGCACCTATTCTCGAAGAATTAGCGAAAGAGTACGAAGGTAAACTCAATATTTTCAAGGTTGATACAGAAGACCAACAGGAACTTGCTGCAATGTTTGGAGTACGAAGCATCCCTTCGTTATTATTCGTGCCAAAAGACGGTCAGCCACAGATGGCAATGGGTGCTTTACCAAAAGACTCATTTCAAAAAGCAATTAAAGAAGTTCTAAAAGTTGATATAGAAAACTAATTTATAGATTCTGAAAATTTAGCCGGAAAACATCCGGCTTTTTTTGTTTTATAAATAATTAACCCTAATTTTGCTTCGATCAATGGGGGTGCCTTAAAATAACAGGCTGAGATCAAACCCTTCGAACCTCGTCCAGGTAATTCTGGATAGGGAAAAGAGTAAAATCAATATAAACCCATTGTTTTTAATTAAAGTTGATGTAAACTGTTTGCAAATTGTAAACACAAACCATTATTTAATAAAAACAATGAAAGCATTATAGGCCTAAATGCATTTTATTATTTTTTGAGAATAGTCATCAACTATCCAAATGTTAAACTATTAAAAAAGTTAAATTATGAAAAGGATAGTGTTTTTTGTTTTGTTAACGTTGATTTATTTTGAAAGTTTAGCCCAATCGAGTCTTACCGGAACAGTAAAAAACCATTATGGAGAGCCATTAGTTGGAGCGAATGTGATTATTAAAGAATCGTATAAAGGAATTGCTACCAACTCAGAAGGTATTTTTAAATTCTCAAAATTAAATCCAGATACCTATACTATTGTTATTTCTTACCTTGGTTATAACTCAGTAGAAGAAATAATTGATATTACCAAAGAGCAGAATCATGAATTTATATTAACACCTGCAACAATTTTATCTGAAGATGTAATCGTGAAAGCCACCCGTGTTTCGAAAAACGATCCGGTTTCATTCAGTAATATTAGCAATAAAGAAATAAAGGAGAACAATTTTGGTCAGGATGTGGCTTACCTTATTAGCAGAACACCATCCATTGTACAAACATCAGATGCCGGAACAGGAATTGGCTATACCAATTTCAGAATCCGTGGAACGGATATGAACCGGATAAATATAACTGTAAATGGTATTCCATTGAATGACTCTGAATCGCATGGTGTTTTTTGGGTTAATATGCCTGATTTTGTTGCCTCGGTAGATAATATTCAGATTCAACGTGGTGTAGGAACATCAACAAATGGTTCAGCAGCATTTGGAGCAACCTTAAATATGCAAACCAAAACATTTAACAAAGATCCATATGCCGAGATAAATTCATTTGCAGGATCATTCAATACATTTAGAAACTCAGTAAGTTTTGGTACGGGTATGATAAACAACAAGTTTACTTTTGATGGTCGATTATCAAAAATAACTTCTGACGGATTTATTGACAGAGCATCGTCTGATTTAAACTCATATTATTTATCAGGAGCCTATTATACCAATAAAAGCTTATTAAAGGTCAATCTGATTTCGGGTAAAGAAAAAACATATCAGGCATGGAATGGTGTTCCAAAGGTACGGTTAGAAAATGATATAAACGGAATGCAACGTTATCTCTATCATTGGTTAATTGATCAGGAAGAATATGAGAACATGGTTAACTCTGAAAGTAGAACTTATAATTTGTATACATATGATAATGAAACCGATAATTACCAACAAAATCATTATCAGTTATTTTATTCGCTTGAGTTTAATCCAAATCTGCATTTAAATACAGCGTTTCATTATACCCAAGGAAAAGGATACTATGAACAATATAAAAAGGATAGAGATTTGTCAGATTACAACCTTGATCCAGTAATACTTTCATCCGACACCATAGAATCAACCGACCTGATTCAACAAAAATGGCTCGATAATCATTTTTATGGTGGTGTTTTTTCGGCCGAATATTCTAAAGAAAACCTCAATATTTCACTTGGTGGAAGCTGGAACCAATATATTGGTGATCATTTTGGCGAAGTAATTTGGGCTCGTTATGCGAGCAATGGAAATATAAGACATCGCTGGTACGAAAGCGAAGGTATAAAAGATGATTTTACAGTTTATTCAAAAGTAAAATATATATTTTTTAATAAGCTAACTTCTTATATCGATTTACAATATCGTATAATTGACTATACCATAAATGGCATAGATGATGATCTAAGAGATATCAGCCAAAACCATAATTTCAACTTTTTTAATCCAAAAGCAGGAGTATTTTATCAATTAAATGATATCCATTCGCTCTATGCCACTTTTGGAATTGCTAACAGAGAGCCAAACCGAAGTAATTATACCGATGCAGGACCTGGACAAACACCTGTGCATGAAACACTCTATAATTACGAACTAGGATATAGTTTATATCATTCTAAATCATACTTATCGGCAAATGTTTATTACATGTATTATAAAAACCAATTGGTATTAACCGGGCAAATAAATGATGTTGGCTCACCGATAATGACCAATGTAGATAAAAGTTATCGTACTGGATTGGAAGTTTCATTCGGATTTAAACCCATAAAAAGAGTTGATTTTAATATTAATGCAACGCTAAGCGAAAACAAAATTTACGGTTTTGAAGAATATGTTGATAATTGGGATACCTGGGGCCAGGATTCAAAAAATTTGGGTACTACTGATTTGTCTTTTTCGCCAAATTTAGTAGCAAATGGAAATTTATCAGTTGAAATCATTAAAGATTTTAAGGCTGAAATCATTTCAAAATACGTTAGCAGACAATATATTGATAATACATCGAATATAGAATTTTAATTTACTTGTTAATAATATCTTAAACCACGAATACGAATCAAATGCTTGGGTTTACAAGTATATTTTGGGTGGGCAGGAGTATGTTATGGATGGATATTTTCCACAAGCTGGTATAAATATTATTGGAGGTTTAAGTGTGCGATTATAATTTTTATAATTTTTCCGAAAGAATATAAAATATGTTGCAAAACATATAATTGGTTATAAAAAATTTGACTTTGAATCGTCCTATAGTAAAGCAAAACAAAATTTTGTTTTATTTATTATACTTTTTTTTGCTTTTTCATAGAACAAATTTGAAAAAAAAACGTTTAAGTAATTAGATGATTGATTCTGTTAACTTGCTTCAAAACTGCAAGTTGTTCTTAAAAAAACAGTTTTTTCATTCAAATTTTAGGTTTAATTTTTAGGGTTTAAGAAAGTCAGGAAATGAGTTTCCTGGCTTTCTTATTTTACGGGCTTTTTACTTTACAAATTTTATTCCACTATATTTTTTAGAAACATTTAAGCATTGAATGATTTAAATTTTATCTGTATAAATCATTGATCATAATTCGCTATTTTTGTTTGCATTAAAACCAATATAATGCGGCGAACAATTTTTCTGATAATACTTGTGTTTTCGGTTTTTTCCTGTAACAATTCGAGCAGTTATCCAGATAAAAATAAAAATATATTCCGTTACAACGAATCAAAAGGGATATCAACACTTGATCCAGCTTTTGCAAAAAGTCAGGTTTTAATCTGGCCAGCAAATCAACTATACAATGGATTAGCTCAGATTGATAATCAACTAAATGTAAAACCATCCATAGCTAAAACATGGAAAATTTCGGATGACGGTAAAACGTATACCTTTTATCTTCGATCAGATGTATATTTTCATGATCATGAATTGTTTTCAGATGGTAAGGGTCGAAAAGTAATTGCAGATGATTTTGTTTATAGTTTGAACCGTATTATTAATCCGCGGATAGCATCTCCCGGAGCATGGATTTTTAATAATTTGTCAGAAAACGGTATTGCTTCGCTCAATGATACTACATTGGAAATACGATTAAAATCTCCATTTCCAGCATTTATCGGATTATTAACCATGCAATACTGTTCTGTTGTTCCAAAAGAAGTTGTTGAGTATTATGGAAATGATTTCAGAAACCACCCTATAGGCACTGGCCCATTTCAGTTTAAACTCTGGAAAGAAAATGAAAAACTTGTTCTGGTTAAAAATCCGAATTATTTCGAAAAAGATTCGGCTGATAATCCTCTGCCCTATCTCGATGCCATTTCGATACGATTTATTAGTGATAAGCAATCCGAATTTCTTGAATTTTTAAAAGGTAATATTGATTTTATTTCAGGTGTTAGTGCAGCCAATAAAGATGAATTGATTACAAAAAGCGGAAATTTGAATCCCTCCTATGCCGATAAAATTACCATGATACATCAGCCATATTTAAACACTGAATATCTAGGATTTATGATTGATTCGTCGAAATATAGCGATAAAAATCACCCGGTACTAAATAAAAAAGTTAGACAGGCTATTAATTTTGGATTTGATCGCAGCAAGATGATGAAATATCTGCGGAATAATATAGGAACACCAGCAATTAATGGATTCATTCCACTGGGTTTACCATCTTTTTCTGATTCAGTTTTTTACTATAATTATAGTCCCGATAAAGTACGAAATTTACTTAATGAAGCCGGTTTTCCGAATGGATCAGGGTTGACCTCGATAACATTAACAACTACAAGTGATTATTTGGATTTGTGCGAATATATTCAGCAACAACTTTCTGAATTTGGAATAGTTATAAAAATTAATGTCATTACCGGGGCAACATTCAGGGAGATGGTTGCCAATTCAAAAGTTGAATTCTTTCGTGGATCATGGATTGCCGATTATCCGGATGCCGAAAATTACATGGCCTTGTTTTATGGTAAAAACTTTAGCCCTGTTGGACCAAACTACACACATTACAGCAATCCCTGTTTTGATTTATTGTATAAAAGTTCATTTAATGTAACTGATGATTCTGAAAGATATGAAATTTACAGGCAAATGGACAAACTAATTATGGAAGATGCTGTTGTAGTTCCTTTGTTTTATGATCAGGTTATTCTTTTTGTAAATAAAGACATTAGAGGATTAGAAAGCAATCCGATGAATTTATTGAATTTAAAATATGTAAAAAAATGATATTAATAGCCGATAGCGGATCAACAAAAACTGACTGGGTTTTAATTGACAAAGTAAAAGGGAATAGCAGTATTTCAACCCAGGGTTTTAATCCTTTTTTCTTTCGAAGTGATGAGATAACAAAAGAAATCCGAAAATATTTTGACAACACCGAAACAAATAATCTAATTAGAAGAATCTATTTTTACGGTGCAGGATGCTCATCTGATACAATGAAAGAAATAATTATCAATGGATTACAACCAGTTTTTATAAATGCATCTATAACAGTAAAATCTGATTTACTTGGAGCTGCCAGATCATTATTTTTCAATGATCCAGGAATTGCAGTAATACTTGGAACAGGAGCAAGTTCGGGAATATATAATGGATCTTTTATTACCAAAACAACAAAATCTCTCGGCTATGTTTTTGGTGACGAAGGTGGAGGAGATCATATCGGCAAACTGTTTATTACCAAATTTTTAACTGATTCACTTTCAAAAGGCATAACCGAGAAATTCATTAACACCTTTAACCTGACAAAAGATCAGATTTTACAAAAAGTGTATAGCGAGCCATTCCCAAATAACTTTTTAGCTTCATTTTGTGAGTTTATTTCAGAAAATAAAGCATCTGCAGAGATTAATGAAATAATTCTGCAATCCTTTAATCTTCTTTTTGAAAGATACATTAACAAATACCCAGATTTTAAAAATTATAAAATACGAGTTACAGGATCGATCGCGCATTTTTTCGAAAATGAATTATTATTCATTGCTAATCAGCATGGATGCAAAATAGATCTCATTTTAAAGAAACCTATTTCAAGACTAATTGATTTTCATGCAAACAAATCTTCATAAAATCAATTTACATTTAAGTTTTTTATTTATTTTAGCCAATACCCTGAAACCTAAAGAGTCATGAGTACACCCATAAAAACATGTGTTATTATCGATGATGAGAAGAATGCCAGAGAAACGCTTGAGAAAATTATTGAGCGATTTTTTAGTACTAAACTAAAAGTAATACATTCGGCTGATTCGGTTAAAGAAGGTGTATTTGCAATCAATAAATGCCAGCCCAATATTGTTTTTCTTGATATTGAAATGCCTGAGGAAAATGGGTTTAAGCTATTTGAATATTTCGACATTATTAATTTTGAAGTTATTTTTACTACTGCGTATAAGCAATATGCTATTGACGCCATTAAATTTGCCGCACTCGATTACCTTTTAAAACCCATTAATTATATCGATTTACGAGATGTGATTGTGCGTTTGGAGAAGAAAGAAAAAAACAAATCAAACCTGCCCCAAATAGAAGCATTTTTAAGTAATATAAATAACGAACCAGGCAATTTTAATAAGATTGCATTACCCACCATGGATGGTTTTCAGCTCGAGAAAGTGAATAATATTGTATATTGTCAGGCCGAAGAAAACTATACCAAGATTTATACAAACCGCAATGAAGCTATTTTGGTAGCACGAACATTGAAAAGCATCGAAGAAATGTTGCCCTGCGAGATATTTTTTAGAATACATAAATCGTACCTCGTAAATTTAAATTACATTAAATCGTACAGCAAAACAGACGGATATCATGTTGTACTCGAAAATGGAACAAAACTGGATGTTGCTACTCGACGAAACGATGAATTTATAAAAGCATTGACACGAAAACAAAACCCTTTATAAAAAAGTAAAATGAATAAGATAAAATATCTTGTTTCATTTATTTTCATTTTGCTTGTTAATATCACGGCAGGGCAACAGTTTTACACGCATAATTTCAATATTAACAATGGATTGCCCGATAATACTATATCGGTAATTTTTAAAGATTCACGAGGATTACTTTGGCTAGGTACAAATGCAGGTCTTGCAAGATTTGACGGTATTGAATTTACAGTATTCTCATCTCTCGACGGACTTGCAGGTAATACGATTAAATCGATAACCGAAGACAAGGATGGGAATATTTGGATTGGATGTTTTAATGGAGGGTTATCAAAATATAATGGAGCTGAATTTGAAAATTTAACCCAACAAGAAGGAATTATAAATAATCAGATTACAAAAATCAAAGCGGTTAAAGATCATAATTTGCTGCTAATTGGAACAATTGATGGAATTTCGGTATATGATGGCAATGGAATCAGTTCATACCATAATTCATTAAATAACATTTACCAACGATTAGATGTTACCGATTTTTTTGAAAATAAAAACTCAATTTATGTCTTAACAAAAAGTAGTGGGTTATATGAGTTCTTCCCAAAAACCAGAGAATTAAAAAAGGTCATTGAAAAAAATTCGCTTAATTACCCATCAGTATTTACAGCTTTTACTACAAATCAAAACGACACACTTATAAGTATTGGAAGATCAGGCTTTTTATTAAAAAATCAGCAGTCCACTTTTTTTAAAAATATTGGTTATGTGGAATGCTTTGCCAGTGATAATAAAAATAAAATCTGGATTGGAACTTCATATTATGAAGCAACACCAAATGGTGGAATTTATTTATTAGAAAATAACAAAATCATTAATTTTAATAACCAATTAGGTATTGAATCTAAACAAATAACATCATTACTTTTTGATAAAGAAGAGAATCTTTTATGGATAGGAACTGCTGATAATGGTTTATATTCATATGCCGGAAACACTTTTACATATTATAAAGCAGATGAATTTGATCTTAAAGAGATGAAGATTAAAGATTTGCATTTAGATAGAAAAAACACCCTTTGGATTCTTACTAACCGGAATTTAATTAACAAGCAACCGAACGATAAATTTACCCTAATTAATCTGCAGTTATTTATTGACAAATTCAACTATTTTAAGGCCACCGAACTAAAAAATAAGTACCAATATTTAATTGACAAGAATGGATCGCATGAGAAGTATGAAAGATTAATTGCTAATAAACTATACAACTACCCTAATCCATATATTCTGATTGAAAGCAATCAGCGAAAAATCATACCTTCCAGAAATTTGTTTAAACCTAACAAATATGATATTATGCTTCAGAAAAGCATAAATGAATTCACAAATATTCAATCAGATACAAATAATCTACTTTGGATCGGAACCAATACTGGGATTTTTAGATTTAATCCCTTAACTAATGAAATTCGGTACTTTGATTTAGAAGACAATTTTTTTACAAGTTTTACCATTTCTAATGACAACAAGATAATAGCCACGGAATGGAATAATACGATAGTTTATGAGAGCTTAAACGGTTTATTAATAGCCAATATTTATCCACACAATGTATGTAAAAGCCCTGTTAACATTACAAGAACTAAAAAGCATAAAGATAAAATCTGGTTTTTGGGCACCGATCATTTTCTTTTCCTATATGATACTAATAAATTCCATCAGTTTGAAAATCCGGATTCATCAGGCAATAATGGATTGAATGACATCTGTTTTGACTCGAATAATCATATTATAACCGGAGGAAGTGATGGAAAATTATATATAATGGAGTTAATCGACAATAAGCTCAAAATTAATTATACGTTTAGTAAATTAAATGGACTTGCGGGAACAAATATAAAATGGATAAACTGCACACCTGATGATAAACTTTATATTGGTACTAATATTGGAGTAAACATAATTGATCTTAAGGAATTGTACTCTCATGATAAAGTTTATGTAAAAAAACTTGATAAATCATATGGTTATATTAATTACAGTGGATTTGTTTCAGTTTTAGATACGAATAACGAATTATGGATCGGTGCCGATAAAGAAATAATACGAATTAATACCAAAAATATATACGAAAATGGACTTTGTAATTGCCGCTTAAATTTAAAATCGATTGAAGTAAATAATGAACAGTTAAAAATTACACACTTAAATCCCAACACAAAATTCCCTCTTGAGCCTATAGTTCTACCCTGGTATAAAAACTCGATAAAATTTAGTTTTGACATCATTAAATTTTCAAATCCTGAAAATGTATTATTATCATATACACTTAAAGGAAACAATAAATTTTTAACACAAGAAACATCGGAACGACAGGTTAGTTTTCAGAACTTGCAGCCAGGTAATTACGAATTTATTGTTAGTATAATACCTGAAAAAGATCAAAATTTATCGAATGCTATCGCTATACAACTCGTTATAAAAGAACCCTTATACAAGAACTGGTGGGCGATTTCGATATTTCTATTTATGTTATCGATATTAGTATGGGGCTTAGCTAATTGGAGAACAAAACAATTTAAACATAAGGAAAGGAAAAGGTTCGAAATTGCTGAAAAAATTGCTGAACTAGAGTTAAAAGCATTAAGAGCACAAATGAATCCACATTTTATTTTCAATGCAATTAATTCCATCCAAAATTATATGTTGGGTAACGATGTTGACTCTGCCCTATCCTATTTATCAGATTTTGCAAAGCTAATAAGGATTACACTTGATAATGTTTCCAAGAAATTTGTAACACTTGAGGAAGAACTGAACTACCTCAAATACTATTTAAGTTTAGAACATATGCGTTTTGACAAAAAATTTGAAGCATTTATAAATGTTCCCAATGAGTTTGATTATAATAAAATATTAATTCCCCCGATGATTATTCAACCATTTATTGAAAATTCTATAAAACATGGATTTGCAAATAAACTGGACAAAGGATTAATAAAAATTGATTTTTTTATTACTGGGCAGGATCCAAATTCTGAGTTACACTGCATTATTGAAGACAACGGTATTGGGAGAGTAAGATCAAAGGAACTAAATCTAAATCAATCAACTAAACAAAAATCGAGAGGAACAAAAATAACTGCTGAGCGGCTGGCATTGCTTAATCAAACTCATCAAAGAAAAGGGTACAAAATATCCATAACAGACCTTTATAATGAGGATAATGATGCTTACGGCACAAAGGTTGATATTACTTTCCCTATTTGATTTTCTTCAATACTAATGCCTGTAATACGTTTTACTAACAATTCGCCAACCGTCTTCGAACTTATAAAGCAAAAGATAATCAGTAAAAATTAACACATCGTTCTTTTTAAGATTTATTTTGGCCATTGCAGCATTTCCTGTAATATCAATTTGCAAATATTCACAAACCATTTTTTGCTCAGGTTTTAAAGGGGTTGGATCAGCATTTTTTCTTTTATTAAATGATTCGATCCAAGTATAAATAGGATATTGAGTTAAAGAGTTATCTTTTACTCCAAGCAATACAAATCCGGGATGAAATCCTTTCTCAATATCACTTAATTCGCCTTTATTATGCAGGCCATCAATATATGATGATTGAATTACCTTTTTAACTGCATCCTTTTCAGTATCAACACCCTGTGCAAATAGGAAAATAGTCGACAAAAAAAAGTAAACTGTAATAACTACTAATTTTCTTAACATACTATATGTTTTAATTTAACTTGTTCTTTTACGATAAAGTACTTGTATAAATTTTGAATGCTGAGCAGGATTGAAAATCTGTATTAAATCCCAGCTTTTATCATAATCCTGGATCGATTTTTTAAGTCTGCTTATTCGAGCCAGCGATCTGGTTATTTCGTCTGAATCGCCATTTAGCTCATCTTCAATATCCCATGGAAACGATTCAACTCTGAAATCATAACTAATTTTTCGGTCACCCACTTTGAGGTGAAGTTCGGCAATTTCATTTTCGCCGAAACCAGGTATTGGAATACATATATCTCTTAACATATTGGGCTCCTTTCTTATTAATTTTTCTAATTTTTTTTTGTAGAGCAATTAGAGATCAATTAATTTATCATAAAAGAGAAAAAAGACAGAAGTGACACATTGGGGATCTTATATACTCAAAATTTGGAAAGTATTGGGGAAAGTCACTCCTGTCTTTATTTTTAAAATATCTTTTTAATATTTTCGGTAACAATATGTCCATCAAACAATTGTACTATTCTGTGCGCTTTTTCTGCATCCGATGGAGAGTGAGTAACCATAACTATTGTTGTACCTTCGTTATTTAATTGCGAAAGTAAGTTCATTACCTCTTCACCATTGGCTGAATCGAGGTTACCTGTAGGCTCATCAGCCAGAATTAATTTAGGATTTGTAACAACAGCTCTGGAAATAGCAACACGTTGTTGCTGACCACCAGATAATTGCTGTGGAAAATGTTTTTTACGATGCGACATTTTCATTCGGTCAAGCACAGCTTCCACTTTCTTTTTTCTTTCTGATGATGGCATGTTCAGGTACAATAGTGGTAATTCCACATTTTCATACACAGTAAGCTCATCTATCAGGTTAAAACTTTGAAATACAAATCCAATATTTGCTTTACGCAAATTGGTACGTTGTCTTTCAGAAAATTTTGAAACTTCATGCTCCATAAACCACATTTCACCACCTGTAGGATTGTCGAGCAAACCCAGAATGTTAAGTAGCGTTGATTTTCCACATCCGGACGGACCCATTATGGCAACAAATTCGCCACTTTCAATATTAAGATTTACTTTGTTCAGTGCAGTTGTTTCAACTTCATCTGTTCTGAAAACTTTTACTAATTCATTCGTTTTTATCATGATTGTAAGTTTTAAATTATCTTAACTATTTTATTTCTTTAGTATTAATTTATCTACATTATTAAAATTATCATAACTTGAAACGATTACTTTTTCGCCTGGTTTTAAACCATCCATTACCTCGTAATGTTTTGGGTTTTGACGGCCAATTGTAATATTACGTTTGATAGCAAATTCGCCCGAAGGATCAATAACATATACCCACTGACCACCAGTACTTTGATAAAATCCTCCACGAGGGATCAAGATCGCTTGTTTCGATTCGCCAAGTTCGAGTTTTATCCTGAATGTTTGTCCAATTCTTATCTGTGTAGGTTTTTCTGATGTAAAAATCATATCTACAGCAAAACGTCCTCCAATAACCTCAGGATACACTTTATCGATAACTAAAGCAAAATCTTGGCCTGCAAAATCGAAGCTTGATGGTAAGTCATTGCGAACACGCGCAATATAATGTTCATCAATTTCAACACGAAGTTTATAGTCGTCCAGAATATTCACTGTACCAATTCGCTGTCCATAATTAATAACCTCACCTACTTTTGGGTTTAAGCTGGCTAACTCGCCATCAACAGGTGCTTTTACCTTTAAGTTTTCCATGCGACCTTGTATAACCCTTAAATTATCTTCCATTCGTCGAATCTGTGCTTCCATTGATTTGACCTGTACTTCGCGAAATACTGAATCGGTTTTTAACACATCAATTAGCAATGCATGTTGCTGTTTTGTTGCATCGTATAATTCTGAGGAACGATCGAAATCTTCTTTGGAAATATGATGTTCTTTAAACAACTCCAGGTTGTACTCATACTGACGTTTTTGTTGTTTCAACTGACGTTCTGTTTCAATCAGGTTTTGTTTGCGGTTTATGGTTTGAAGTTGCAGGTTTATTTTGGTATTCTGAAACTCATTTACAGCTCGCGAAACTGCTGCTTCGTTATTCGAAATTTCCAGAATCAGATTTGTATTACTAAGTTTTAGTAATACATCCCCTTTTTCTACCATGTTTCCTTCTTGAATAACTATTTCTTCTACTCGACCACCTTCGATTGCATCCAGATATATTGTTTCTATAGGTTCTACGGTTCCGATTACAGCTATATAGTCCTTAAACTCGTCTTCTGTAATCGTTTCAATTGTTATTTTATCTGTTTCAATATTTAATTTCGAACTTTTGTCGCCAAAAACTATATTAAATAATGCAATAAGTATAACAAGTGCTATAACACCAATCCAGATTGTTTTTTTATTTAACCATTTGTACTTTTTTTCTATTACTCTATCCATTTTAATAAAATTATAAGTGATTAGGTTTGCAGATAGTTTTCAGAAATTATGCCAAAGATCATATAATTCTGGTTATGTGATGTTTAGATTTATTATTTACTATTTTTTAATATAATAGTTGTTCGATTACGCAACAATAAGAGTACGAAAACGAACAGGCAGAATAAAAAAATTTGTACTTTTACTTTTAAAAGAATAGTTGTTGTAACCAAAATATTACCATCATTGTCTAATATAAGTATTCAACATTCTTAAATATAGGTTATAACGAGTATTCAATATTTATCAGTTATTTAATTAATTAAACAATAAAACCATTACAATTATGATGGAAAAATTTGGTAAAGTTCTGGCAGTTGATGATAACGAAGATATCTTATTCGCTTTAAAACTACTCTTAAAAAACTATGTTGATTTAATCCATACCGAATCCAATCCCGAGGTAATACCTGAAATTTTAGGTAAAGAGAAATTTGATGTTATTTTACTCGATATGAACTTTACTAAAGATGCCATTGGTGGACAGGAAGGTTTTACATGGCTTCAAAAGATTCTGGAAATAGAACCAAATGCCGTTGTAGTTTTTATTACCGCTTATGGTGATGCTGAAAAAGCGGTTAAAGCCATTAAATCGGGTGCTACTGATTTTATTTTAAAACCATGGCAAAATGAAAAACTTTTAGCTACTATTTCATCGGCAATAAGATTAAGTCAGTCGAAAAATCAGGCTACTGATCTAAAAATGAAACAAATTGAGATCAGTGCTATCCAGGATCAACCCTTTCATGAATTTATAGGAAACTCTCCCGAAATGCAGCAGGTATTCTCGACCATACGAAAAGTAGCAAAAACAGATGCCAATGTATTGATTTTAGGCGAGAATGGCACAGGCAAAGAGCTGGTAGCACGTGCATTACATCGCAATTCTCTTCGTAAAGATGAAGTATTTATAAGTGTTGATTTGGGATCAATAACCGAAACATTATTCGAAAGCGAGCTTTTTGGTTACGTTAAAGGAGCATTTACTGATGCTAAAGCTGACCGTCAAGGCCGTTTCGAATTAGCGTCAGGAGGAACTCTGTTTCTAGACGAGATAGGGAACCTTTCTTTACCGATGCAAGCAAAGATTTTAACTACCATCGAACGCAGAGAGATAGTTCGTGTTGGTGCAAATACCCCAAAATCTATCGATGTGAGGTTAATCTGTGCAACCAATAACAACATACACGAAATGGTACAAAATGATGCGTTTAGGCAAGATCTGCTATACCGAATTAATACGGTTGAAATTCATCTGCCTCCATTACGCGAAAGAACTTCTGATATTCCATTACTTGCAAATCATTTTCTGGGTATTTATTCGAAAAAATATCGAAAAAATATCAAAGGTATTTCGAGCGAAACACTAAAAAAATTATCACAGTATCATTGGCCAGGAAATGTGCGCGAATTACAACATGCACTTGAAAGAGCAGTAATTATGAGCGACTCGGAAAATCTACAACCAGATGATTTCATTTTAGCCTCTAAAATTGATAAAGTAGGTGAGATAGAAATTGATAGCTTTAACCTCGATGATATCGAAAAAAATATTATTGTTAAGGTATTAAAACAAAATCAGGGCAATGTTACTCAGGCAGCTACAATGCTTGGATTAACAAGAACATCGCTTTACAGGAGAATGGAAAAATATGGTCTTTAGAAATTTCAGAATTGTTGCCGCATTTAGGATATTGTTGCTCACTGCAACAATATTTCTTTTTTTCTATACTTTAACGCTTGATTATTTTATAACTCCTTTCTTGATCGGACTTGTAATTGTTTTCCAGATATATCTTTTATACAAATTCGTAGACAAAACCAACCGTGACCTGTCCAGTTTTCTCGAATCGATAAGATTCTCGGAGTTTACAAGATCTTTTAGGATCGAAGGAATGGGTTCTTCGTTTGATGAGCTTAACAAGGCATTTAATGATGTTATAAAGGATTTTCAGAAAGTGCGTACCGAAAAAGAAGAACAATATCAATATCTGCAAAACCTGGTGCGAAATATCGATGTGAGTATTATTACATATCAGCGCGATGGAAAGGTGGATATGGTAAATACTGCCTTTAAAAAACTATTCCAGATAAACAGCTTAAAAAATATATATGATCTAAAGGAAGATCATCCCGAACTTGTAAATTCATTAATAAAATTTGAGCCTGGTAAAAACTGTTTACTAAAAATACAACAAGAAGATGATATTCTACAGTTAGCAATTTCCGGGACTGAGTTTAAAGTGCACGAAAGGAATATTATTCTTGTTACAATAAAGGATATACAGCATGTTTTGGAGGAGCAAGAAACTGAAACATGGCAAAAGCTCATCAGTGTTCTTACCCACGAAATTATGAATTCGATTACACCTATTTCTTCTTTAACATCAACGCTCGATTTAATGTTAAATAGTGCCATATCGAATCATAAAAACCTTACTGAAGAATCGTTAAGCGAAATCTCAATGGCTATAAAAACAATTCATAAAAGAAGTAATGGTTTGCTGCATTTTGTAAATACATACCGTAACCTGACAAAAATTCCAAAACCCAACCTTAAAATAGCCAGGGTAAAAGAGATTTTAGATGATATTTATCCATTAATAAAGCACGAAATAACGAATAATGTTGCCATAGAGTTTTCAACGGAACCGGAATCATTAGAAATTTATGCAGATACCAAACTTATTGAACAGGTAATTATAAACCTCATAACAAATGCAATACATGCAACTGAAAACATACCGGAAGGTAAAATTACTGTTAGGGGATTTATAAACAAAAGAGGCCGGCCATCAATACAAGTTATCGATAATGGGCAAGGTATAATAAAAGATGTAATTGATAAGGTATTTATTCCATTTTTTACGACAAAACCTAAAGGTTCTGGCATTGGACTAAGTTTATCAAAACAGATCATGCGATTACACGGAGGCTCCATAACAGTGCAGTCAGAACCAAACCAGGGAGCGGTTTTTACGTTAACTTTTTAATATCCTATAATTTTAGTTCTTTATCAAATTCCTTTGCAATGGCAATTGACATCTTAAGGAAGTCATAACCATCATTACGGTTGGTTAAAATAAGAACCGTTGTTTTAGTATCAGGTAGATGCAATACCAAATTTGTATATCCATTACCCATTCCGCCCTGCCACCAATAACGGGTATCATTCTTTTTCATAACAACCCAACCATACCCATAAAATGAATTATTATCACCTAACGTTAATTTTTCAACTGTAAATATCTGAGAAAGTAATTCAGGCTTCAAAATCTTTCCCGAATGCAAGGCCTTATCCCATCTGGCATAATCAGTTGAATTGGTAAATATTCCCTGCTCACCATACATATAATTGGTCACATTATTAGGTATGTATATACTATCTTTCTTAAAATGTGCATCAGCAATAGGAAGTCCTTTTTTATTCTCTGCAATCCAGGTATTGTTCATCGACAATTTTTTAAAAATATTTTTTGTTAAATAGGCCTGGTATGATGTTTTTGAAACCTTCTCAATAATAAGTGCCAACATCATATAATCAGAATTACTGTACTGCATTTTTGTTCCTGCCTCGAAGCTACCCTCTGTCTGGTTCTTTAGAAAATCGTATACCTGCTTATTTGTAGAAATCAGTTTTGAATCGAAAGGTTTTAATCCTGAAGTATGGCTTAAAAGATGCCTAACTTTTATTGATCTGCCATATTCGGGAAAATCGCTAAAAACATCTGTAAGTGTCTGATCTAAATTGAGTTTCCTTTTCTCAACAAACTTCATTATTGCTAATGAGGTAAAGGCTTTTGAAAGTTCGTTAAGATTAAATGCCTTATCTGTTGTAAGCATTTCTTTAGTTTCGGTATTTGATAATCCGTAGGCTTTATTAAAGATAATCTCGCCATTTTTCATTACCGTAACAACCGCACCTGGTTTATCATTCGAAAAATAGTATAAATATTTGTCTATCTTTTTCTCGGCAACTGAATCAAGCTTATTTCCCTGTGAAAATAGAGGCAAAGAAATTATTGCAAGCAACCCAACCAATATAAATAACCTTTTCATAATCATTATTTTTGAAAACTCTTACTATTAATAGCCATTTACTTTTTGTATGAAGTACAATACATATTTAGCATTTCCTGGGCTTGCTGAACACCTAGTTCGAGTGCTTTTGTAAAATCAGCACAACCTCCCTGCGTATCGTTAA
>JFJP01038024.1_pt1 | contig 20247 bp, 16 predicted proteins | sample 431651 | NCBI WGS metagenome assembly JFJP01 (sample SAMN02602958, study PRJNA72255) | Microbial mat metagenome, whole genome shotgun sequencing project. | biome: fresh water; feature: sink hole; material: water; isolation source: purple microbial (photo- and chemosynthetic) mats found in...
GTATTTTCCCTATTGCCACTCACGGAACTCGGGCCAGCAAAAAGGCCGTCACAGTCAAGGAAGCGCTTAAAAATTTAAAATCAAAAGATGGTCAGTTTTACAACCATGACGTCCACTTGGCAGAAGTCAAAAAAAGAGAAGACCGCGAACGCTTAAAGTTTATTCCTGCTGGTTGCGGGATTCGCTATCAGTCTGATGAAAAAGAATACCTTCCAAAAAAATTGTGGTTTGGTGTTGATTGGAAAAATTTACGTGAAAATCGTTTCAGACAAACACGCCTTCAGCGTTTGCCGTTGAATGAACCTTCTCCAACTATCCTCACTGCCCGCACCAGTTATTATCATCCAGTTGCTCCAAGATATTTAACTCCTAGAGAAGCAGCCGCTTGTCAGAGTTTTCCGAATGATTTTATTTTTCACGGCTCCCAGACCGCGGTTTTTCGCCAGATTGGTAATGCGGTTCCACCACTTCTTGCTCGGGCGTTAGGAGAAACAATTAAGCAGCTTACTTTCAAGAAAGGTAAGAATATGAAAAAAGACATCAATTCGATTGTTGGTAAAAACGCATTCCATTACCACGAACCAACTTACCTCTAGGAAGTTATGGATACCTTTAAGAAGATTTTTAGTTACCGAATGCTCATTATGCTTCTTATGGGGTACTGTGCCGGACTTCCGCTTTTATTAACGGGCGGGACACTTCAGGCCTGGATGACGGATGAAAAAGTCGACCTTACCGCCATCGGTTTAGTTTCTTTAATCGGTATGCCTTATGTTCTTAAATTTCTTTGGGCACCATTTTTAGATCGTTTTCAAATACCTTTCTTTGGAAGAAGAAGAGGTTGGATGATCGTTTTTCAAATTCTAATCGTTGGTTCAATTTTTGGGCTCTCCCTGACAAATCCCAAGACCGACTTGATGATGGTTATTGGTTGGGCCTTTTTGATCGCTTTATTTTCAGCTTCTCAGGACGTGGTGCTGGATGCTTACCGCCGGGAAATTATGCCTGATGAAGAGCTGGGTCTTGCTTCTTCGTTGTATGTAAATGGTTACCGATTGGCGATGTTGGTTTCTGGTGCCTTTGCACTTTATCTTGCCGATCACAATGCGTGGAAAAGTGTTTATCAGTACATGGCACTTTTAATGGTGCCAGCAATTCTTTTTACTTTCATTTCACCTAAAGAAACCCATCACATTAAAATTCCTTCAAATATGAAGGAAGCTGTTTTTGGCCCACTCAAAGAATTCTTCTCTCGCAAAGGCGCCTGGGTCATGCTCCTTTTTATTCTTTTGTATAAAGTAGGGGACAGCATGGCAGCAAACATGACTACTCCTTTTATTTTACAGATGGGTTATTCCAAAACGGATATGGCAACCGTCGCTAAAACGATTGGACTATTTGCCACTATGCTTGGTGGTCTCGCCGGGGGCATATTGATGCTCAGATATAATATGAAATGGTCACTAGTTTGTTTTGGCATTCTTCAGGCGGTCTCGACACTCGGATTTTCTTTTCTCCCTTCACTTCCAGTTGCCTGGGGCTCCCTTGCTCTCGTCATTGGTGTTGAAAATATCGCTTCTGGAATGGGGACTGCTGCTTATGCGGCTTACATGGCGTCATTAACGAATAAACAGTTCACAGCAACCCAGTATGCTCTGCTTACAGCTTTGATGGGAATTCCCCGAGTAATTCTGGCCTCACCAACAGGCAAGATGGCAGAAGTGATGGGATGGGAAATGTTCTTTGTGGTTTGTACAGTGGTTGCAATACCGGGACTCTTGTTACTTATTCCGGTTTTCAAACTAGATAAACCAGCGCAGTCCGCAGTGTAGCTGATGGAGAATCTCCTCATTGGCCTCTTTGGCCTCTGGGGTAGTACTCAGTTTCTTCATTTCCTTAGCTACATCACATGCATTCATCGTCTTCTTTCTACCATTTTCATAGTAGTTGTATTTTTCCTGTGCATTTTTATTAAGCAATTTTCTCACAATAGAGGGATTGTTTCCTTTGATTGACCAGATTAAAGCTGAGAGTCCCTTATCATCAAGGGTGTTTGGATTGACGTTTTCTTTTAACATGAGAGCAACAAAATCATCATAATCTTGTTTAACCGCCTCAATGAGTGGTGTGATGTCAGCACCTGCAGGTCCATCTAAATCCACTCCATACGCCATCAGAAGATGTGTCATGCTCAGAGCTTTATCGTGAGGATGGGATCTCATGGTCAGGACATAAAAATTCAGATCTTTGTATTCGTGTGCAACAGCAGGATATTTAGTGAAAAGTTGGTTCAGGCTTTCTACGTGACCAAGGCTTATGAGATTTCTCACATCTAGTTTGATCGGAAGCCCGACACTCGATTGAGTCAAACTTCTCAGAAGATCGATCACTTTATTGAGCTTGTAGGATTCAGCAAGCTTGAAGGCCGTTTGATCGTTGTTATTGGTGATATCGATATTGGCCCGACTATTAATTAAGTAGAGTGCAATTTCCTCACGATTATTGAGAATCGCCAGATGCAGGGCCGTATTACCATTGATGTCTTTGGCGTCAGGTTTGGAGCCCAATGAAACAAGCAGCCTTACCAGATGTTCATATCCAAGTTTGGCCGCCACCATGAGTGGGGTCTCTTTAAGGCTATTTGTTCTGAAGAGGCTGGCGTTGTTTTCAAATAGCAGTTCAGTGAATTGATAAAGATCTTTTTTCACGGCTGAGGTCATCAGCGTCTCACCATTTTCTAATATTTTATCAAGATCCACTTGCGACTTTCTTTCCAGAAGTGTTCTCATCTTGGCGATGTCGTTGGCTTCAATGGCTTCCAAAAGTTCTTTATGAGTCTCTTCTAATTCACTTGATTGAGATCCCTTGAAGACATCATCTTTTGGCCTTGGAGCTTCTTCCTGGGCTTTTTTCCCACAGGAACACAGGCCTAAGGCCATCATGATCGTGAGCATGGTTGGTAGAACTTTAAACTTCATTTACTGATTATTGGTCAGGGAGCTTCTCAGCGGTAATAAAAGGCGGAATCTGGGAAATATTTACAGAAATGGGCAAAAAAAAGGGGTCCCGAAGGACCCCAACTTATTGAAAACTAGTACATTATGTGTGGGTTCTGTTTAGACATTCTAAGCAGCTTTTGGAACTGAGCGTTCTTCAATTGCTCAAGTCTTAGGAAAAGGATGAAGCCTGCTCCATGACCTTGATCGTCTGAAGACACTGCTCCTAGAAGACCAATGTTTTTGTTATTGATAACAACATTCCAGTATCCACCAAAGCCATTTGTATTCCATCCAAGTGGGATGTAGAAACCAAATAGACTCTTGTGAAAGTAGAATGACATATCAAGAAGTTCTGTATCTGCACGCAGAGATCCTTCTAGAGTACCGCCCGGGATACCTGGAATTGGACGACCGTCTGGAAGAGTATTGCCGTCACCGATACCAATGTTCATATCTTTAAGATCATCAACATCTAGATAGAACACTACCAAAGTTCCACCATCTTCAAGATTGGGAGAAACTTCAAAGTATGAAGCTTTTGTTTTAGGTATAGGCACTTTTGCACCAATATTTAAATTGGCCTTAAGAAGTTTAACTGTGACCATAACTTTTCCATCCATAAGATTAAAAAGTGGGCCTTTTACTCCAGGAATTTCTGGAAGCTTCGGTTCTTTACCACAGCTCGTAGCAAGAAGAAGGGCCATAGTCAGGAACATCATTTTGAAATTCAAAAGCCATTTTTTCATAAATCATCCTTATTGGTTAGCTAACAAGAAGCCAATGCACAAAATTGTAGTTGAGCTTTAAGTTTACGCAATATAGGCATAAAATGTCTAAGACATATGCAGCATTTTTAGCGATAATTCCCCAATGAAATTCGATGGAACGCTTTCAAAGATGGTTTCTTACCCAGACTTACCTATAAAGTATCAATTGATGCTTGGCGAGGTGCGTTTTGATATCAGTAAACTGATTGGTTCTCAGGTGAAACTCAAATACTCTGGTAAAATCTTTTGTGGGAATTGTGGAAAAAAAACCAAGAAATCCTACGGGCAAGGGTACTGCTTTCCATGCACCATGAAGCTCGCTCAATGCGATCTGTGCATCATGAAACCTGAAACCTGCCACTACGACAAAGGCACATGCCGAGAACCCGCTTGGGGAGAAGAGCATTGCATGAAACCGCATGTGGTTTATTTAGCTAACTCCTCAGGCCTCAAAGTAGGAATCACCAGACGCACTCAAGTTCCAACCAGATGGATTGACCAAGGGGCAACTCAGGCATTACCAATCATCGAAGTCCAAAAGAGGCTAACTTCCGGTTTGATTGAAGTCCTTTTTAAAAAACATATTTCTGATAAAACTGACTGGCGCAAGATGCTCAAGGGGAGTGCTGAAGAAATTAATCTCCTTGAATGGAAAGAAAAACTTCTGAACTTGGTGAGTGAAGATCTTAAAGGTCATGAGTACAAAATTCTTAATGAACCTGAGCATAAATTCAGTTATCCCGTCTCGGTTTATCCAGAGAAGGTTTCATCATTCAATCTGGATAAAGTTCCTGAAATTGAATCTAAATTAATTGGCATTAAAGGGCAGTACCTCATATTTGAATCTGGAGTTTTAAACGTCAGGTCTCACAGTGGATATGAAGTTACAATTGAGGGGGAGTCATGCAACTAGCGCAACCAAAAACGATTTTTCTTAAAGATTATAAGAAGTCACCATTTACTATTGATACGATTAATCTGACCATCGATATTTTTAACGATGTCACTCACGTGACATCTACCATGAGAATCTTGAAGTCAGATGAATTCAAGGGCAAGAATGTTAATTTAGAATTGAATGGTGAAAGTTTTATTCTCAAATCAATCAAACTCAATGGAGAGGCTCTAACTTCAGAGAAATTTCAGGTATCCTCCGATAAATTGGTCGTTTTGAATGTGGCCTTGGATGACTTCATTCTGGAGATTCAAAATGATATCAATCCTGAAACCAATAAGGCCTGCGAAGGTTTTTATCAGTCTGGGGATCAATTTTGTACCCAGTGTGAACCGGAAGGGTTCCGTAAAATTACTTATTTCATTGATCGCCCAGATGTGATGGCCAAGTTCAAAACTCGCATGACGAGTGATAAAACCATATTTCCATTTCTTCTTTCTAACGGAAATAGAGTCGCCACTGGTGACCTACCTGAAGGCAGACACTTCATGGAATGGGAAGATCCTTTCAGAAAGCCTAGCTATCTGTTTGCAATGGTTGCAGGAGATTTTGATGTCGCCCGTGATTCATTTATCACAATGAAAGGAAGAAAGATTGATCTTGAGATTTATGTTGATAAAGGAAATCTGAAGAAAACAGCACATGCTATGCACTCTCTTAAAAATTCCATGAAATGGGATGAGGATACTTTTGGTTTAGAGTACGATTTAAATATTTATATGATTGTTGCCGTAGATTCCTTCAATATGGGCGCTATGGAGAACAAAGGGTTAAATATCTTTAACTCTACTTACACTCTGGCCGATGAGAAAAGTGCCACTGACCATGACTTTCAAAATATCGAAGGGGTTATTGGACACGAATATTTTCACAACTGGACGGGAAACCGCGTGACGTGCAGAGATTGGTTTCAGCTTACCCTCAAAGAGGGACTGACTGTTTACCGTGACCAGGAATTTTCTTCTGATCTCCTCTCCCGTGCTGTAAAACGCCTAGAAGACGTCAGGGCTCTCAAAGAACTTCAGTTTGCTGAAGATGCGGGGCCTCTTAGTCATCCGATTCGCCCTTCTAGTTATATTGAGATTAATAATTTCTACACCCGCACCATCTATGAAAAAGGGGCGGAAGTCATACGTATGATTGAGACCATGATCGGCAAACAAAATTTCCGCAAAGGCATGGATAAATACTTTGAACTCTTTGATGGCAAGGCCGTCACCACAGAAGATTTTGTTCACGCTATGGAGCTTGCTAGTGGCAAGAACCTTTCCCAATTCAAGAACTGGTATTCCCGTCCAGGCACTCCCACATTAAAAATTAATACAGAGTTTTCAGGCGGAGAGTTGAAGATACAAATTGATCAGAAATATCCCGCGACAAATTTGCCAGTTAATGAGGGGAATGTTCTTCATATGCCATTCCATATCGCTTTCCTAGGCTCCGATGGAAAGCTTGTTGAACAGTCCCTTGAGCTCACCAAACTAAGTGAAACATTTTCTTTTAAAATGCTCGAGAAGCCGATCCTGACACTAAACAGAAATTTTACTGCTCCAGTGGTCATTGATTTTCCCTATGCTTTTTCTGAACTCTTGCAAATAATGAGTCATGAGACAGATGCCTATTGTAAGTATGAAGCTACTCAGCAGGTGTATGAAACACTTCTCAAAGAAGATTTAAAACTTTTGACTGAATCTGGGATTTTAAACCCTGAATTAAGTTTAGACTTTAAAGGTGCTTTGGAAAAACTTCTTAACGACGAGACAATTGATCATTCCTTCAAGTCTTATCTTTTAACTCTTCCATCTGAAAATACTCTTGCTCAAGAAAATTTGGCTCCCGATTTTGATGCCATCAGTTTGGTTAGAAACAACTTACAAAAAAAATTGGGTCTTACGTTCCAAAGCTGGTTTCTAGGTGTTCATGAAAAACTTTCTGCACCACAACCCTTTGAACTTACCCCAAAGGCTTATGGAATCAGGGCGCTGAAGAATCAGTGTCTCATTTTTCTTGCTGCTTCCATGACTGAGTTGGGTCTTAAGAAGCTGGAAGTCCATTATAAAAACGCCACAAATATGACTGAGGAGGCCCAGGCCTTGACCGAATATATTAAAATTGGTGTTGGGCTTGATCATTTTGCAGTCAAAGGTTTTTATGAGAAGTGGAAACATGATTCACTGGTGATGCTTAAGTGGTTTTCCGCTCTGGCTGCTCATTCACCTAAGAGTGAAGCGCTGGCGCGTATTGAGATTCTTGAAAAGGATGTTTTATTCCTAAAAGACGTTCCTAACTACCTTAGGTCTTTGTACCTTACATTTGCGAAATCCAACTTGGATGCGTTTCATGCCAAAGACGGAAGTGGGTACCAATTTTTGGCAGATAGAATAAAAATGATTGATGGATTTAATCCACAAGTGGCTTCTCGGGCCTCAACGTCTTTTTCGTTGATTAACCGGCTGGATCCAGAACGTAAGGAAGGCATGCAAAAGGCCCTCAAAAAAATCATGGAAGGAAGCCCTTCCCGCGATACTTTTGAAGTGGTCTCGAAGTACCTTGCTTAGTGGCGGCGGCGCTTACTGACTGGCACTGGCTGATACACCATGCTGCGAGAGCGAAAGCTCAGTGCTGAGTAACAGGCAATGGCAAATGTGGCAGCAAGAATAAGGTAATGCATGGGATTCTCCTCCCTAAAAGGGTAACTTCGTATCGGGTTACCCTGTTAAAATAATTATGCCTTATAACGTAAAAGACATTGATTTTTTCTCCTCAAAATCCAACAAATCGACTACACTCAGAGAGGAAATCAATAAATTCAAGTCCTTAAGGATGGAACAGGCCCATGCTAGACTCTCTATCGCTAAGACAAAAAGCACTACGGATAAACCTCGCCAAACGTTTTTATGGCACATTCGCTGAGATTGGTGCAGGCCAGGAAGTGGCCCGCTATTTTTTTCAGGCCGGTGGTGCTAGTGGTTCTATAGCTAAAACGATCTCTGCTTATGATATGACTTTTTCAGATCACATTTACGGCAAAGAAGACAATGGCCGTTATGTTTGTGAATCACGTCTTTTAAAAATGCTTGAAAAAGAATTCCAACTTTTGCAGGAACGACTGGCCGATACACGAGGCAAGAACCATCAGTTTTTTGCTTTTTCCAATACCGTTGCCGCTTTAAATTTTAGTCGCACCAATGAGGCCCACGGATGGATGGGAGTTCGCTTCCAGCACGCTCCAGGCAGTGAAGTATCTGAAGTCGTCATTCACGTTCGCATGCTTGATCCTCAAAACGTTCTTCAGCAAGATGCTTTGGGTATCATCGGTGTCAACTTGATGTACGCCTGTTTCTTTTTGCAGCATGATCCTGAAGCCTTTATCAATTCCCTGATGGATCATCTTGATGCTACTCGAATTGAAGTAAACTTCATTCGATTTGGTGGAGAGGTATTCAAAACTGTTGATAACCGTTTGATGAACTTGCATTTGCTTAAGCAAGGCATGACCCACGCAATTATGTTTGATGAGCAAGGCTCAGTGGTTTTACCGGCAGATCATTTGCATAAAAAAGATGTTCTAGTGGTTCGCGGATCTTTCAGACCGCCGACACTCGTGAGCTTGGACATGATTAAATCAGGTCTGGCGCATTTCGCAAAAAATATTGGAAAAAAAGAATCTGATATCGTTGCAGTTTCTGAGATTACTATCTCAACCATTAAAGACGAAGCAGGTGCTGTTACTAAAGAAGATTTTCTAGCCCGAGTGGATCTCATTTGTGCTTTGGGAATCAAAACCCTTATCACCAACTATCCTCAGTACTATAAACTCGCCAACTACTTTGCACGGATGAGTGTTCCTAATTTAGGTCTGGTCTTGGGGATTTATAACTTTCAGCAAGTGTTTACAGTAAATGAATATTCCAATGTCGAAGGGGGAATCCTTTCAGCACTTGGGCAACTTTTTAGAGATAACGTGAGAGTTTACATCTACCCTTATAAATCTGAAAAAGGCGCTGTGGAGTCTTTGGATAACTTAAATGTGCCAAGCAATTTTCAGCATGTTTTTGAACATCTTAAAGAGAACGGCAAAGTAGTAGATGTTGATAAGCCGAATAAAGATATTCTCCACATTTACTCATCAAAAGTTCTTCAGATGATTGTTAAAAACGAGCCTGGTTGGGAAAAAATGGTCCCTCCATCTGTCGCAAAAGAAATTAATGAAAAGTGTCTCTTCGGACACCCATGTTTTATTGAGGCCAAAAACGTATGAAACTACTTCTCCTTTTAATCGTTGTCTCTTGTTCTTCCTTTAATGAAGGAAAATATAAAAAAGAATTTCATTTGGAAGATTATGTTTCTGCTATGGCGCCCGATGTGGTCCATGCGATGTTGACTAAAAAAATGACTAAGTGTTATCAGCAATCAGACTATCCGTCTTACCGGAAAACTGTTTCAGCTTTTGACCAATCTTCCCAAACAGGATCCATTTCTTACGTGACTGATACTCAATCCCTGGGACCAAAACCATTGGTGCTAGTGGAAGTGTCTAAAGACACTGCCGGGTCTATCGTAAAGATATATTCCAAAGGGGATGTCTTCAAACCTGCAACCATTTATAGTCACCAGATTCACAAATGGTTGGATGGAAAAAAAGTCGACTGCGACAGCCACGGCGAAATCTAGGGCGTGTAGTACTTCTTTAAAAGCTCATCCACGATAATTTTGTAGCCGCTTCCGAGGTTAACTTTCTTAATCAGCTGGTAGTTAACTTCAAGCTTCATATCAGTGTTTTTGTATTCATAAATAGATTTGCGCCATCCTTGCTCCAGACCAAAGATCAAAGAGTCGGGATGCTTATCTACAGATTCTCCCACCCACTTAGATGCTTTTACCGACGCCATTTTTTTATCCCAATTGGCCCCAACTGAGAGTTCAAAACTTAAAGTTCGCTCAGTTAAGTCAGGTCGCGCTTTATTAGGGGTAAACACTTCGTCGATTTCGACTTCGTCTTTGGCAAAATTGATGGTGATGGTCCCTTTAACTTTTCCGGCCTTTTCAGCATCAAGTTTGACCGAATAGGCATGAATCGGATGATTCCAAACACCTTCATTTGGTTCCATGTCGGCCACGACAACCTTTTTATCTTTCTTTATGTGTTTCTCAAAAGCAATGATCAGGTCATGAGGAAGGGGATCGGCCTTGATTGCCGGAGTATTGTCGGGAGCATAATCTCTGTAGGCATTTCCCAGAACCATATCATTAGGCACGAAAAACTGGGCACCGTTGTAGATAGCGGCCAGGATTCCTTTGATGTCGGCGGAAGAAAAAGTGATGCCATCAATGGTTTTAGTCACTGTGGGTTCAGCATAATCCATGTTTGAAAGTGACCAACCGGTGCATTTTCCAGCAAAACCGCTGGCCTCGTAGTGTCGATGCTCTGGGCCTGTGATGTAGTGAATTTTAAGTTCGTTGTTTGTCGCTCGTGAGTACATACTGACGGCCGATCCTTCCGCATATACGGCATCCACCTGTTTTTTTACCCATAGGTCAAACTTCATCATAGGAGAAAGTGAAGCGCCATTATTTTTGAGATGGCTTTGGATCAGTTTTTTACAGGCAGCAGTTGTGGCCGAGATACAGTTATCAAATTGAGCTGCCTCGGCTACTGTGAAGGTCTTTCTTGCCTGATGATCATCCCATCCAAGTGCGAGTTCACCTCCGCGCATGGTCCACCAGTGGCCACCCCAGCTGAGCTTTTCGGCTCTACCTGAAAGGGTCGATTGCCCAAAAGAAGTGGAAATAAAGAGGGAAGTGATGAGGAGGGAAGTTGTTGTTTTCATATGGCCAGTTGTACGTCAAAACCGATAATTGATCCATAGCGTCATATAAAATTTTCAAAAACCTCCACCCCAAGTGCCATTAAGCCTAGCATGAGTATATGAAAAATAAACTAATCCAGACCCTTGTAAGTCTATCCCTATTGTCCAGTGTGAGCTGCGGAAAAGCCGTTCAAAAAGTGGCCAATGACATTACTAAGAAGACCGGTGAGCAACTCGCTTGCGGTGGGGCACAGGCACTAGGCGCCATTCCTGCCTCGTTGGCAGCAGACTATGACATTAAGATTTATCACAAAACAGTTGAGAAGGTGATGGCCGATATCCGTCCCATCAAAGACCTTGAAGCAAAAGATTTCTGGACCTCTCTTTCTGAAGAATCAAGAGATGCGCTTAATTTTGAATTAAACACCATGCTTAGGGCAAAGAGCACAAAAAACGCTCAAGCCGTTTATCAAGGAACTGCGTATTTCTTCACCAACGTGAAAGATGCCTTCATGAAAAACACTGATTATAAACTTAGAGATGGTAATGGCTTTCTCTTTTCTTTTGTCGTTCGCGCTCAAAAAACGAATCAAACAGTTTTGATTAATTACAAGTGTGGAAGCCATGAAAAAACAGATCTGAGCGCCATTAAGATCGGCCCGGAAGTTCTTCTCGAATCTGAGACTAAAGAAATTTATGAATGCCAAACTCTCACTAAATCCATGAGACTAGTGGAAGTTCGGGATACATTGTTTGTGAATTTAGGAAAAACTCTTTACCGGTTGCCATTAAAGGAATTAAAGAAAAAAGATAACAAAAGAAGGCTCGAACTGGCCTTAGAATCTCGGGAAGTTAATTTTAAAATTAATATCAAAAAGAATAAAGACCTCTCAATTAGAAACTCGGCAGGGAAAAGATCAGGTATTGAGCTCGTAGCTCCCGAGTACGCTATTGATGAAGAGGGAGTTTGCAGCTCTCTAATGCATTCCTTCGAGGCTTAGGAGTTTCTTTTTCATCGTAAGGCCGTGGGCAAATCCACCCAAATCATTTGAACCAACCACTCGGTGGCAGGGATAAATCAGCATAAACGGATTTTTTCCACAGGCAGACCCAATCGCCTGATAGGCGCGAGACTTCATGGCCTGTGCCAGATCCTTGTAGGAAGCCACTTTCCCATAAGGGATTTTCTTCATTTGTTTTAAAACATTCAATTGAAATTCAGTCAGTCCGCTTAAGTCGAGTTTGATGGCAAAACTTTTAGATTCTCCACTTAAATATTTTTTTAGCTCGCTGTAACACTGCTCAAAAAAAGGGCTAAGTGCTGTTGGGGCCTGGCGTCTCACCACATCTATGGACTTAAGGGTCTTTCCATCAAGGCTAGTGAGTTTAAGTGTCCCAACAATAGGTAGTTCTGGGAGAATCGCAAATTGTTCTTTCATGGTTTTGAGCCTATCATATTCAGATATGAATGTCTTTGTGTCCCCCTTTAATAATCCTTTTATCAATCTCGCCTTGGAGGATCATTTCCTCAGAGGTGGGGCCGATTTACCTCTGGCCTTCTTTTATGTTAACCGTCCCTGCGTGGTGCTAGGCCGCTTTCAAAATCCCTGGTTAGAATGTAATCTGCCCTATTTGGTAGAGAATGATATCTGGCTAGTGCGACGTCAAAGTGGTGGGGGATGTGTTTTTCATGACGAGGGGAATTTAAATTACTGTTTCATCTATCCAGAGGGAATGATTAATCGCAGTCGAGGAGTGGAACTTCTAAAACACGCTCTGATGAAAGCTGATATCCACTTGGAAATATCACCACGCCACGACTTGTGGTTGGATGGGAAAAAGATTTCAGGATCAGCATTCAAACAAACTAAAGACGCTTCTTTTCATCACGGAACCTTTCTTATTTCTTCCGACCTTAATAAATTAGAAGAAAGTCTAAAGCACACTGTTATTCCTAAAGAATCAAAGTCTATCGCTTCAGTCAGATCTAAAGTGATCTCGCTTCAGGAAAAGTTTCCTGGTGTCACGATTCAAGATGTTATTGAGCTTGTCACTCATGAACTTAAAACCATTACCAGGTCTTTGGACGGAACTCTTTTATCAACAACTGAAGTTCAGCAGAGTTTTGTACAGCTAACAAGTTGGGAGTGGCTTTGGGGAGAGACTCCGGCCTTCGAACTTGAAGGCGGGATGAAGGTCCATAAAGGATTAGTTAAAGAGCCTTTTCAAGGCCGCTTCACATTGGATCAGCTCACCAATCATCTTCCCACTGCGGAACTTAATAAACTATTCCCCGATTTCTCTCTTCAAGAAAAAAGTCGTCTGGAAGTTTTTTAATTATCCAGTGGTAAGCATGCCTGAAGCTATTCCGGTGACCGTGGCCCTCAGGAGTTTTTTATCTTTTCTTTGAATCGCAATAATCTGGATTAAATTGAGGGGATAGATGAGGGCCGACCTTAGATAAATGCTTTCTCCAAGCCAAGGCCTGAACCACAAGAGGTTGGTCTCGTCGGTAATTTCCAAAAAGGCTTTGAGTGTTTTACAAAACTCCGTATCCCATTCCTCAAATTCTTTTTCATCATTGGCCAGGATCTTGAGCTGCAGACTCCAGACGGAGAGTTCAACTTTTGCCAGACTGAACGCCAGCTGTTTTAAGAATACATTGATAAAGGAATCATTGGCTTGATAGAGACGCTTGATTTCATTTTTTTCGTTCGTGCTTAGTTGATCCCAGGCGCTTCCCAGTCCCCACCAGTTTAAAAAGAGGGCGCGGTTTTGAGTCCAGCAAAGTACCCACGGAATGGCCCGTAGATCCTGCACGCCTGAAAAGGATTTTCTTTTGCTGGGGCGAGAGCCGATTTTAAGTTCGTGCAAGTAGGGATACAGAGTCGCCCGTTTAATCAAATCCAGAAAATCTGGATTAGTGACTTTCCTTTCGTACTCAAGTCGGGTGAATTCGGACCACTTTTTCATGGCAGGAGATATTTTACTGTCTTTAAGCTTTTTAGTGTTTTGCACTTGGGCGATACGATTTATCTGGCTCAGAAAAATCTTGGGAGAGGAGAAAGTTCTGGAGATGACTTCACCTTGGATAGTCGCTTTATAGTTTGTGAGTGCGGTTTTCCCCATAGAAATCGCCTGCTCTTCAAAACTTCCGCCACCACGGGCGACGGATCCGCCGCTGCCATTGAAGAATAGTGTTTCCATTCCGGCCTGCTTGAGTTGCCTCTCTACCTTGGCCATCGCCTCTTTGATAGAAACGCGACTAGAGAGAACACCGGCCTGTTTGGATGAATCGGAGTAGCCCAGCATGATCTCGGCCCGATTCTCATGTCTAGATTCAATCATTTTTCGGTAGGCCGGCTCCGTTTTAAGAAACGCCACTGTCACTTCACCTGCCTGCAAGAGGTCTTCATGAGTTTCAAAAAGTGGCACGATCGGTAGAGCAGGTTTATTAAAGTGCCATTTGGTAATGGTCAAAGCCGCTTTGAGATGACTACTTGAATGGGTCATGCTGATGATGAAGGCCTGAACGTAGTAGCGGGCATTATCAGCACTTGAAAAATCTGAGATGAGTTTGACCATGCGGTTGATGGCAAAGTTTTTTCGTCCCGCGGCCGAAGCGGCGACACATTCTTCCAGCACATCACTGGATTCTCTGAGCTCCAGTGGGATAACCAAGGCCGGGAATAATTCGAAGAGACCAAAGATTTTTTTAGAAAAAGGTGAGTGGGCATCAGGATCATACGCCAAAAAGAAAATCACCAGCTGAGTTTTTAATTTTTTCACCAGCTCAAAATCATCAGCTCTGAGGACCTTGAGTCGCTTTATATGTTGTCTGATGATGCGTAATGAGGTGGTGGAATCCTTAGAATGCGTGCGAGAGAGCTCTAGCCATTCATTGATTTTAAATTCGAGATAATCCAGTAATTTTCCTCGGGAGAGTTCCAAAGACTGTTTCATGACTTTTTCATCGATACCCGGGTGGCCGTCTTTATCGCCACCAACCCATGTACGAAGTCTAAAGTTTTTGACCAGTGAAGGCTGATCCAAGACATTATCCAGCCAGTTTTTCTGAAGACAAATCTCGTAGAGATATTGTGCCTCATCACTTGGTCGGGGTTTGTGTTGTGGCGCAATTTCTGAATTTACGATTAAGGTCATGATGGAATGAATTCTTTCGTGACACTTATTCCAGGAGCTAGCGAGACTCTCTGCTAATAATTCCTGCAGGTGCTGAAGTAAAATGACGGTAGAGCGTGATCTTGATTCTGTCGGGTGGGCAGTGAGAACCCAAATAATTTTTTTATCAGAATGTATGTCGACGTCAATTTCTTTAGTACTCCAGCGCCACGCCCGGTAGGCATTCTCACATATGTTCATGATCTCCATCATCAGGGTAAAACCTTGAGTCAGTTGAAACAATTCAATTTGTGATAAACCCTCGAGCTGCTTGAGTTCTCGCTCCAGTTGTTTGATGGTGGGTTCTAGATCCTTGTCCCTTAACTTCACCATCCTCTGCCTAATGCTCATGAGTTTGGCGTGGATTTCAACCCCTACCTGAGTCTTAAAGCAGTCGCCCAGATCTTCCATCGATAGTCGGACGAGATGTTTTAGTTCGTTGGATAAATGTGATTCAGAGGCAGGAGGATTTTTCATGAAATCCTTTGGTTTGCTACTGGGTTTAGTGGGCCGCACAGGTCGAGCAACCTGATTTAGGGGCGGTCTGATCTTCAAAGGTCCAGTCCCCATAATTGGCATTCAAAAACATGCAGGCATCGGCCAGGGAGTCGAATTTTTCCTGAAAAGCTTCGTGGCTCTCGTTTTCTAGCACCGTGACATAATATTCCAATCGGTCTTCTTTAACTGATTCCGGGTCGGCCCCAAATGAGACCATGGCGATAAAGTCGCCTTTAAGGAAGCGAGAGTAGGTCCAATTTTTTGTATTTACGCTTAGCATATAACTCTATCCATTAATTAAATTCTTGTCTTATCCTGTGCATGAGTCTATAGTCTGACCACTTTTATGTAAATGCAATTTCCAGAGAGAGGATGTTATGGCAAAGGGACCACGAGTTATCGTTACTTTAGAGTGTACAGAAGCTAGAAAAGAAGGATCATCTCCTTCTCGTTATACAACTTCAAAAAACAAGAAAACGACTCCAGAAAGATTGGAAATGAAGAAGTACAATCCAAATCTTCGTCGTCACACTGTTCACAAAGAAATCAAGTAATCTGATTTCTAATCAGTTTATTATAAAAAAGGGACACTTTTAGTGTCCCTTTTTTTATTTGTGCGAAATAAAGAGTAAAAAAAGGGTCCCGAAGGACCCCTGAAGTATCGAATTAGAACTGGTAATTGTCGTAAGAAAATTTTCTGACTTCTCCCGCATGAAACTCCCCACCCCAACTCTTACAAGTATGGATACCCATGAACAACGTCCATATCTGAAAACAAAATTCGCCCTCACATCACATATAAAGGAATTCCTGGATCGACTCCTAAGGCATCTGCAAAAAGTATTTCAATTTCTCTAAGTGTAAACTTACTGTTTGATATACTCTGTCGAAAGCAAATACTCATGCCTCTTGCCCACACTTGTTCCGTCGTCAGCTCCTCCTTCGGAACCGAAAGAGATCGTATCTGGAGAGAGGTCAGTATCTACGTAAGCAATTGAATAAACTTTTTCTCCGGCCGTAATTGGTCCATCTTTTAGCATCGACATTGTGCAAGAGGTGTTTATCTGGTCATAAGTTGATCCTACAACTGGAGCTCCTTCCGATGTACATCGAATAATCTCATCAACAGCTTCTGTATCTGAAGTTAACAAGGTCATCTGAGTAGGACCAGTGAAAGTCGCGTCTATAGGAGTTGCTTCAGGCCAGAGTACTGGAATGTCAGTACCAATAGTAAAATTGTAGCTATTAGTAATTCTTAAAATTGCACTCACACATGACCCGTCATGGGAGGCGTATCTATATTCTGTATAGGTCACATTATAATTTGAAATGACTTGAGTCACGCGGTAATCACCATTTGATCCCCCGCTTGCAGTGCAAATATCCCAAGTTCCTTGCATTTTAGACAATGCAGTAGGAGTGGCAACGGTATTAGATTTACTCTCTTTCTTATTACAGGCGACTAGGCATAAAAGAATAATACTAATAATAATCGAATTTTTCATAATCAACCTTTGCTTACATCAGTTAGTGTTTCTAGATATAAGTTCGGCTTAAATGTAAAAAGGATTGAATCAAGAATTCTTTATCTTAGGGTCTAATTGTAAATGCTTGAAGATATGGGGAATAATCATTAAGCCCCGCAGATGGAGCGTATGCGTAGTGATAAATAAATGCATTCTTAGAAACATCAAACGAACTGTATACAGCAACTGATCCAAGGCCAGGATAGTCGGTTGCCGGATCTAGAGTTAGTGAATTGGAGCATGTATACATCCCAGAATCGATTCCGCATATAACATCTGGTGTTGCTTTTGCATAATCCACATTAGGCAAAATATTCACTGCACTCCCGCATGAGCTATCAACTTTGCGAGGGTCATTTCCAGCATCAGACAATAAATAGCTACCGTCAGAGAGAGGAGAAATTTGTGAATTTGAAGTACCTGGGCAAGTAATTAACGAAGGTGTCAGCCCCAAATCAAAATAGGCACCTCCTGCGCGAATAAACTGAGGCGTGAAAAGATTACCAGAAAACGAACTTGATACTGTTCCTATTGTTGGGGCAGTTAAAGGAGCACCAAGAAGAATGGACCCAACTTGAGTTCCTGATTGGTAAAATAAAGCAGATGCATTAACAAATATCCGGTTAATGCCAGTTAAATTATCTCTAATATGAGTATTATAAAAACCCGCATCCGGGATTCTTGTCGAAGTATCAATTCGAACATGGTTTTTTAAATTCACATTTCCATTGGTCGAGCTAAAACTTCCTGTAAGATAAAGATACGTGCCTTGAATTGTAAAATCTGACGGAGTGGTATTATTAAATCCAAAATTAAAAAGCGAATCTGCAATTCCTGTATTCATATCGACTCTTGCAAGAGCGTTGATTGAGGTCTGATTCCATAGCTGTGATGTGCTACTGAAAAACAGTTTACTTCCACTCATTGCCAATGCGCTTGAAGGATTAACGGCCGGGTCAAATGATTTAAGGCCTAAGTTGTCGAAACACGCGAGTCCTCTTCTTGTTGTGCCTCCGCCTATAACCATTGAACTTCCTGATAGACAGATTGTTTCATTCCCATCCGAAGCAATTCCCAACAGAGAACCAGATAATGTCTGGCCCAAAATCGTTCCTATTGCCGTAAATGAGCTTGTTCCTGTTGCAAGATTCATTACTTTTAGGCCACTTGTGGAAATAGCATAGATTTTATTCCCAAGAAGAATTGACCTACTCACTCTTTCTGACGAAGTCATACCAGATACCGTTAACGGTATAGCACCAAGAGTTGTTTTATTTATTTTATATAACCCATAACTCCCTGCTACATTTGTTGACAACCACAGAAACTCAGTTCCTGATGAATCTGCTGCAAGGTGAAGACTTTCAGTTATTGAGCTATGGCCAGCGTCTATGTCATTTCTAGCAGGATCTAATCCAGTTTTTGCGAAGGATGAAATATCGTAGGAACTTGTTGTATTGATTAAATTAAGGCCAGTAATAAAAACACTTGCAGCATCAGTGATGATTGCAAATACCCTCGCTTGCCCTGTTGTATCACCCCAACTAGTTGCCGGTAAATTAATATAGAAATCATCCAGAATCGGATTCCCGCTTGATAGATCCAGCTTAAATATACCTTTGCGGTTCTGAACAGCACCGCCATTCATAACGACACTTGAAAATGCTCCTGCTACCCAAAGCGAGGTACCATCCAGGTGTAAATCATAAACTATGTTATTAGGTTTAACATTAAAGTTAGGGTCGAGAGTCAGGTCAGAGAAAAAGTGAACGAGATGTGAAACAGATTGATTTCCAACCTTAGTAAATTCACCCCCGACATACCATCCGCCAGATCCGTCAGGTAAAATTTTATTCACAGTTCCTATAATTTTATCTTGTGTCGGTGGAGGAGTTGGGGATGCCGTTGAAATATCCAAAACCGAACCCGCTCCCAGATGCTTCCCGACATTATAAAATCCACCGATAAAATAAAGATACCCATTATCACATATTGCTTTGCTAACTACTGCATCTGGAACATCATGAGCACTTGTCCCTCGCTCGCACAAAAGCGGGTTCCTCACGGCGCAATGAATATCTGCCCCAGTGGAGTTTCCCACAAGCTGACTTGAATAAAACTTTTGAACTTTTGTTGAAGTAAAATAGCAATACTTATTCGTATTTGACGATGATAATATTTCAATCACCCCCCGGTGTCCAAACCCAATAGGGAAGCTGAAAGAGGTTGTCCCGAATGAAATAGTTTGTGGATTTGTGCCCGATTCAGCGTTTGCACCAATTGAAATCGATTCCCCAACAGAGAGCCCCGAAATATTCCCAGAGAGTGTAACCGAACCAGAATCAATGCATGAGATAAATATATTTGTCACATTCGCTAAGTTTACAGTGCCCACTCCATTAGTAAGGACGCAGTTTTTTCCGGCCGGCTGTGAGCTTATTGTTACTAAATAATTGGCACCATTCGCAAGAGTTCCATTAAAAAGAAGGGACGATGCATTTTCCGCTACTGTGAGAGCATCAATTTCAACAGCGCCAACATTCAGCTTCAGTTCTAGACCAGAAGTTGTGAGGCCAGCAATTGCTCCACTGACTAAATATCTCGACGATGATCCACATTTCACTTGAACCGTATTCACGTTTTGAGTCGCTGTTCCTAGCCCACCCGCCACAATACAGTTAAGACCTGCCGGCATACTCTGGATTAGAACATTATAAGATGAATTTAAGGGAATCTTGGATGCAAAAGTAAAAACTCCATTACCACTCATCAAAATAGTGTCATCGCCATTTGAGAGGGTAAGTGTACCTGAAGTTAATCCGGTTAAAAAACCAGATATAGAAACGGATGTATCTGGTGCAGATGGGGCCTCTATGCTTCCAATTGGGGAGAGAGTCGGCTGACTGGAGTTACAACCAATCAAGTTAAAAAGCAAAATTAGGAGCAGGTACTTGATCACGCCACAACCTTTACTTTTTCGCTATCTTCAGAAGCGTAACTTGAATAAGGAGTATTCACGATTACGGGACTACTGTTTTCATCAAAGTATCCGCTGACTTTTAATAACTTCAGTGGAGTATCTTTGCCTTTGACTTTAGTTGTCCCGGCCGCACTAAGTAAAAATTTTCCATCAATTCTTGCCTCTACTTCTTCACTTATAAGAAGATCTGTTCCAAAAGATTTTGTGGAAGATTCTATTCTTGAAGCAGTGTTAACGGTATCACCTATAACAGTATACTCCAGACGTGCATTTGAACCGACTGTCCCTGCGACTACGGGCCCGGCATGAAGGCCCATTCCCATAAGGATTGGTGGCTGATTTTCTTCGATTCTTGTTTTATTTAATTCGGCGAGGGCCAATCGCATTTCTAGGCACGCCTGAACTGCTTTTTTAGCATCATCAGCAGTCCCTTTTGGTGCTCCCCAAACTGCCATAATAGCGTCCCCAACAAATTTGTCTACAACCCCGCCGTGCTTATTAATAATAGTTACCATAACTTCAAAATAACT
>JFJP01027113.1_pt1 | contig 20242 bp, 33 predicted proteins | sample 431651 | NCBI WGS metagenome assembly JFJP01 (sample SAMN02602958, study PRJNA72255) | Microbial mat metagenome, whole genome shotgun sequencing project. | biome: fresh water; feature: sink hole; material: water; isolation source: purple microbial (photo- and chemosynthetic) mats found in...
GGGAATTCTATAAAAAAATTAATGAACTTCATGAGGAAAAAGAGTGAAACTATAAATTTTTAATGAAAATAATTAATTTTTTTTAAAAAAGACAAATTAATGAAGAACATAAAATCGAAGAAAACCAATTTTTAACTTTATTGGAGGAAAAAGTGCCAAAGAAATTTCGGCGAAGCCTTTTGTTAAGAAATGAAGAATCGATTAAGGTGAAAAACAGTTTATTTTCTTCGAAATCTCTGGCGAAAATGCTTGATTCTCAACATATTTTTGAAGAAAATAATGAAAAAAACAATGAAACATTTATAAAAAATGAAAAAAACAATGAAACACTTGTTCTTAATGAGAAAAAAAATGAAAAACGAAAATCTCTAGTTCGGAAAAAACAAAGATCTTTAGTTTTAAGTAAAAATAATTAATGAAATAGATAAATACTTGAAAAATTCAAAGGCTTTGATCTCACTAATAGTAAAAAAATACTAATGAATAGTCAAAAGGATGTAAATAATAAAGATGATCTGTATGAAATCGAGACAAAAGACACAAAAGATGGGAAAAATCATTCCTATAATTCTGAAAATGAGCTCATAAAGAGAAAAAATCCTTTTGAGCAGGAAAAACTAAAACGGAAAAACAATGAGAGAATTTTAGATCATATAAAAGCTAAAAAATTGCAGAAGAATCTCCTGAAAAGTGAGATTTTGATCCAAATGGATGAAAAAAATACTAAAAATAGTAATAATTTTTGTGCTAAGTGTTCAATTTTCTGAAATTATTTGTTCATATTAATTTGTTTAATTAAATATTTTATAAAACTAATAAAAAAGTATTTTTTTAAAATAAAAAAAACAGCTAGTTTTAGTTCAGCTGATTTTTATTGTATTTAAATAAAAACGAACAATTATTATTACAAAAACTCATATATATGAAATTCTATCTGAACTTGTGCTTTTTTCTCCAAATTTTCTTCTTTGCCTTTCTGGTATTTAGTTTTTTTTACTCAATTTTCTTTATTTTTTCTTAAAAAGTGTGACAATGAGCTAATAATTCCGAAATTCTTGAATAATTCTGATAAAACTAACAATATATTGAAGGGAAATAAAATTTCACCCCATGCTTATAAAAACAAATCAATGAATTTTTTTTCCTTTATTCAAAAAGACTCGAATTTTTACTCATTGGTTCATGAGAAATTAAATGATGAAGATTTAAAGAAAATTACCAGAAAAAAGCTTTTTAAAAATATCACTTGTGAAGAAATCGATGATCTTTTGAGCAAATCGGATCAATTATTGGATTTTATCGAAAATCAAGAAACAACACAAACTCTCACTCAGATTCTAACTTCATTGGATCTCATCAATGAATTATTAAAAAAAATCATAATTTTGCAAAGAGGTGAATCAGGACAAAATTCTGATACTTATCAAGGTTTTATTTATTATTTTATCATATCAATTTGAAATATTTATTTTAATAGAAGTGATGAGCTTTTTAGATAGTGAAAAAAACCCGAATATTCCAATGGAAAATGAAGCAAATGTTTTAAAAAATGACCCAGAGATTGCAAAACATTATAATCAATTAAACAAAAAATTGGATGGTTTATTTGTGCAAATTATAGAAGAAGGTATTTATTAAAAAAAATTAAAATTATATAATATTTGTTGTGTTTATATATTTTACACAAAATTATTTGCATACCTTAATACATTATCTATTATATTCGATAAACTATTCTTTGTTTAATAGATGATGAAATTGAAGTTTCAATTAAATGTGAAGAATTGTTAGAAATAATAAAGGAATTTGAGAATTGTATTAAAAAAAAGTTCAAACGCTTTGAGAGATTGGAGTATTTGGTGCATAGAAAAATCTATAAATTGCAGAAAAAAAAATATAAGAAGTGCTCGAAAGAAGAGGATGATGAATTGAAGGGATTTATTGAACTTTCGCATTCATATACTAATGGTATTTTTAAGAAAAAGAGAAAAAACTCTCTTTATAAGAAAACAATCTTGATTATTTAATAAATTTCAATAAAAAATCATTGATTTTTTTTTTTTCACTAATCAATTTTTTAAGGAAAAAAATTGATTTTTATTTCAAAAATTCATTTTTAATTTTTTCGAATTTTTTATAACTCACAAAGAACTTTTTCTTCAACTCTTTCTTATCTTCCTCCTGCAAGCTATGATAATCCTCTGAAATATACGGAAACGGGTTCCCAATATATGGTTGATTCCACAAATTTGATTCGAACAAAACATCAAGCAACGCATGTTTTTCAATTAATCTTTCATCAGGTTCTTCTGACTTTTTTATCGGAGCTTCAAAGGCTTTTTGCCAAGAATGTTCGAGATTATCAATTTCTAAATACTTTTGAATCGTAAAAAATCGATCCATTCTCAAAAAAACTGAAAACTTTTGTTTTTTATTAATTTTGGATAATTCATCAATTAGGCTTCTGAGGTAGAAAAAACGTGCTGGTTCTCCAACTAGATTGAAAAATAATTCAGAAACCATTTGCATATTTATTTTCTCTGTGTCTTGTTTCATGAGTTTCAGAACGCTTTTAAATTCTTCGATTAGGATTTCCAAAGGGAAACGATTTGCGATCAGAATTCTGTAATAAATTGCTGGGATATCTGATAAATAAACGTGTTGTTGGGTGATATAATCTTTGAGCATAATATGAGTTAGTGCATCATAATGAGTGAGAAAATGGGTTTTCTCGATATTCTCTTGAATGCTTTGAGAAATCCCCTCTAGATAATGATCTCTGATCTCGGGTTTAGAAAAATCAAGAGGTTTTTCTAATTCGGAAAGGAAATTTTTTTTTTCACCATTTGGAATTGTTCGCATTCTGTATTCATATTCAAGGATTACAGGCTCTAATAAACATTCTATTGGGCTTGTTAATTTGCAAGGGTTCTCTTTGTCGAATTCTGTCTTCAAAATTATTCAATATATAAATGAATGAATAAATCAACAAAATAATGCATTTTATTTATACATAAATGAAAATAAATTTATAAATGAATAAATAAATGCATATATGCATAAATCAAAGCAATGAAAAAACAAATAAATAAAAGAACAAAAAAATAAAAAATAAAATAATTGAATATTTTACTTTGGTGTCAATTATTCCTTTATAAACGAACTTATCCTGCAAAAAGTTGAATAATTTTCTTTTTTTAAATAAATGAAGAGTTGGGTCTAAATGAATCAAGGAAATTGTTTCATTTTTATCTTTTTCTTTTCTTTTTTCGAAAAGACTTTTTTCAATTTCTTCTTGCAAATCAGGATCATTAGTTTCTGAAGGATAAGGTATTCCATAAAGCGTTATTTCCTCATCTAAATATTATTATTTTGGAGCTTTTATATTCACCATTCATTTATCTATTTTACCAAGAGTCTTTTTTTGAATCAGATTGACTTGAGATGATTGCATTATTATTTCTGTATAGTAGTCGTCTGGCATTCCTTCGAGAAATTGACTATATGTTATGGATTTCTTATTCAAAAGCTGCAGACTTTTGAAAAAAGTTTGTTTTTTTCTGAGAATTTTCATCAAGACAATAAAAAGATTTTTTTCGTTTATTTTTATGAATTAATAAAAAATTTTACAAAATAAAATCGATGTTTTTGTTATTTTTTTTTTCTTTCCAAAAATTTTTGAGAAAAACAAATTTTTTTCTAGAAACTTTCAGAAAATATTTAATAAATTTGAATTTTATCTGATCTTATAAAAAAAATTCAAAATACTGTTTCATCAATGGAAAGCCAACAAAAATATTCGACATTTGAACTAGAGTCCCAGAAAGAAGAGCCCTCTTTTGCAAACTCAAACGGAATGTTTCCAAATACTCGTTTGGGTTTCATTCAAAAAGTTTATGGTTTATTGACCTGCCAATTATTATTTACTGTTTTGATGTGCATAATTTCAATAACAAGCAAATCATTCCTGAATTTCCAAGTGGAAAATTATGGCTTATTCATATTTTTCCTTGTTTTGAACTTTATTATCATAATAATATTGTTCTGTTTTCCCAACACAAGTAAGAATGTGCCTATCAATTATATTCTTTTAGGCTTATTTACCTTTTCAGAATCCTGGATTGTTTCAGCATTATGTGGTTTAACTAGTACTAAAATAGTATTTATGGCAGCTATAATGACCTTGGGTATTACTGTTAGTTTGACTTTATATGCAATTACCACAAAAACTGATTTTACGATTTATGGAGGAATTATGTATATTTTAGGAATGGGTGTGATGTTGTTTGGAATTTTTGCATTTTTTACAGAAAATAAAGTTGTTCATATAATTATTTGTTTGATAACGGTGATTCTTTTGGGGATTTTTTTGATTTATGATACACAGTTGATTATTGGAAATAGAAAGCATAGTCTTGATATTGATGATTATATTATAGGGGCTTTGATGCTTTATGTTGATATTATCACAATCTTTTTGGAACTTATGGATTTATTGAGACATTTAGGTGGAAATGATTAGTTAAAAATTAGAATATAATGAAAAAAATGTTGTTATTTAAGAAAGAATGAATAGAAAAAATAAATGTTATGAGAAAAACAAATAGTTTTAATTTCTATAATATTATTATTATCTTTTAAATCATTTTGATTTGAAAAAAAAATTTGGAATTTTTTTTAATTTTAAAAAAAATAAAATTAATTATATTTTTTTTTTTTTTTTCAAAATAAACATAAAAAATATTAAAAAAAATAAAATTTAAACAGTTAAATAATTCTTCTTGGCTTAAAATTCCTTATTTTGTGAATTTTTTCGTCCAAATCCCTGATTAATCCAGTCACCAAGATCAAAGATTTGCTAAATCCAATGTTATTCAATTTTAAACTTTTTATGTTTGAGTTATAATTCTTCAATTTTTCTTCTAAGTCCTGTTTCTTCGCCTGATTAAAATCGAAATTTTCATAAGCTCTCATCCCATTTAATTTATTTTCAATAGTTTTTTTAAGATTTTCACTATGACTGAACACGTTTTTTTCACCAGGATTTTTCAGATTTTTTTTATTTTCTCTTATAATATCATTTTCTTTATTGTTGTTTTTATTGATATTTTTGCTTGGAATCATAATTTTTGGAGCCATTTGATGTGTAGTTTCAATGGGTTTTATTGAATTTTTATTATTAATTTGTAAAACTTGTAATTCTTCTTCAGTTTCTTCAAAAAGAATTTGATATTTAATTTAAAAACTGGTTCATTATAAATACCTTTCAATTGTTGTTTCAATCTTTCCACTTGTTCTTGAGTATGCTGCCGATTTTCTTCAAGTTCCATTTGAACTAATGCCAATTGTTCTAAAGTTTTATCAATTTTCTCTTCTAAATCTTTGATAAAACTATCTGTAGTCCTTTAAAAATATTTAATAAATTGAAGTTATTTTGTGAATATAAACCTGCTTTGTACATTAAATTGCTCATTTTCGTTCTCCAAAAAAATGATTTTCGACTCAAAGGATTTCATTTCATCTTCAGCTTCATTTTTTTCACGTCTTAATCTTTCAACTTGTTTTTCTAATAAACCTTGGGATTTTTCCACTTTTGTCTAAATTATTTAATTTTTTCAAAAAATAAAGCTTTCTTTATAAAAATGAAAAAAATAAACTTTATAAGCTTTGAATTCATCTTTGATTTTCTCATTTTCTAATGAAAGACTTTCATTTTTTTTGAACAAATTCTCATTTTCTTTTTCTAATTCATCTTCGAACATTTTGCTTGTTTCTATTTTTTTGATAAAAAAATTATAATCTAATAAGAGAAACACCTTTAAAATCTTGATATTCTGCTTTTAAAAGCTCAAGTTCTGCTTGTTTTTCCTCAAATAAAATTTGAAAATTATCTTTTTCTTTGATGATATTTAACATTTTAAATTCAGGAGCTCGTGTTTTTGTTTTGAAGTGTTTAAATTGTAAATTAAATGAAAATAATTCCGTTTAAAATTATTATCAAATAAGATTTTTTTTCGTAATTTTAAACGATTAATTTTTTAATAAATGAGAAGAAAATAATTTACCAAATTCAAATTCACTTCAAAAATATTAATTTTTTTTTTTCCATTAAAAATATCATAAAAATCCAATTTTTTTTCCCTTTCTTTAATTTTTAACTCTCTCATTTACGAAATCTTGCAAAGATTGTGGGCAATGTTGAGGTCCTCCATGTCCAATGTCTTTGCTAACTTCTTCATCAACCAAATAGCATTGCAAAACTGTATCCGCTGCCATTCCATAAACACTCATAAAAAGCACACCGATCATATAGGTAGCCACAGCAAAGCACTTAAAACAAGTTGAAACAAAAATCATTTAAATTAACTAAAATACTATTGTTGGCAAAAATTGCGAATAGAGATTTTCTTGATAATATGTGGCTTTGGCAATTATGAGGTATGCTAGGAATGTTGAACTGACACAAATGAACAATTTCCCAAGAAACATAAAGATTTCTCCAATGCCGGAAACTAAACCAAACTTTGCTGGATTTCTGATTATGAGGTAAAATGCATCTTTAGCTGCTGAGCAAAAGTTTTTTCCTTGAATTGCTATCTTTTTTACAAAAAATTGAATTAAAATTTGGTGAATTCATAAAATAAACCTGAATATAAGCATTTTTGTTTAAAAATCTAATGCATTTATCGAAACAAAAAGCATAGCATTGCAGGCATTTCACAAGACATTCTAAACATTTATTTCCCTTATAGGCTCCACTTTTTTTGGCTTGTGACTTCATATAATATCAATAAATTATTATTTTTCTCAATTAAATAATTATTCAAATAAACATCTATGTAATACAAAATTATTCTAATCATTTGGATTAAAGCTAGAATAAAAGATCCAAGAGCTAAACTTCCCACATGATATCTAAAAGCTCTATAAATGCTTCGTCTTAAAAATAAAAATATCAATTTTTTATTTATTTTAAAACAAATTTTTCACCTAATAGGAGCATGTGTCTCATTTTGTGAGAAATACCAAATAGAACAAGAACTTGACAAGATAAATTGACATAAAGCCATAATGAATGCTCCTATCCAGAAGCCGGCGAATAAGAAATATATTAGAGCATATTTAGTGTTATTATCCCATTTAATTGAAGCTAAAGGGGAGCCAGCTCTTGGTGTAATTGTTCCGACACTGTATAAAAATCTAAAACAAAGGAAAATAACTGTTAAAATAAGGATAATTTTTACATTGCTCCTGCAAGCCAAAAGGCCCACCACAAAATATTAACTGCAATGAAAACCAAAGGAACTAAAAGAGATAATGGCACAGCTTTAATATAATCAGCTGCAGCCTATTATTTTTATTTTATCACAAATACAAAGATTAAAAGAATAATTAAGATTATACTTTCATGATTGCAATGGCTAAATTTATTTTTGAGAATAGACAAACAACGATTATCACTGAAAAAGCAGCAAAAATATAAGAAAGAATTGACATAGCAAGCAACGCTTTGTATGAATTCAAGATTGGATTGCTGGTTGAAGTCGTGCCCAAAGAAGAAGAGCTAAAAAAATAAATTTAAATGAGATAATACACATTTTAATTTAAAGATATTTAACCATTTATAATAAAATAAATTTTATAAAAAATTCAGATCAATAAATTACTCTTTTTGAGCAGTTGCCCTTTGACCAAGGAAGATTCCCAATAAAATAAACGAAGCAATCCATAATATAATAGCAATCCATGTCATTACTCCTGCACACCATCTCATTAAAATCATAAAAACGAATCTTTGAAGATCAGATTAATTAGAAATTTAAGTAAAATTCAAAAAGAAAATTCACCCAATAACAATAGCGATTCCAGCTGATGCTAAAATAATAGGCCAACTAGTCTTAATATCACTAAACCATTCCTCTAAATTATCAATATCTAGCTCTGATGCTAATCCCTCCATTTTATCTAAAAAAAAATCCGACGAAGGAAAGCAAATTCTTCCAAAAACTTTCCAAATATTAAAATTTAAATAATAAATAATAAAAAACTTACGCCCTGTTGTATTATAAATGAAAACAGAACTATTTAAAAATTCAGAAGTTTGTGTTGCAAAAGTGAAGACTGAATCAATCTCCACATCGCTTCTAATACAACTTTGCACAATTTTATTGGGAACACAATCTAAATTCAAAGTTTCTCTCATCGTTTCATTTGCATAAACTGGACATTTTTTAACACATGTTGTTCTATTTAAATACCCTTTTGTAGGTGTTGCAAAATAAATATATGGATAATCGGGTAAATCTATTCCACAAGATCTTCCTAAAAATACAAAAAAAATTTGAATTATGAAATTAATTAATAAGAAGACCATTTGGATCATATGGCACTGCTAAAAGTTGGGGATTTCCTTTGCCGAATCCAACAAATGCTATAATAAAAGTAGCAAAAACTGCTGCTACAAAGATTAGAAAGAAAAAGATGTCAGTGCAGCCTCTTTGTTCAATTGGACCGTGAGCGAGTTCAGGGTTCATTTTTTCTCCCTGATAGTCTTCTTTGTTTGACATTGTTCGAAAAAGAAAAAGTAATTTTGTGCTAAAATTTTAATTTTTTTGGAATTTATTTGTAAAAATTTTTTTTAAAATATAAAGAAAAAAATTAAAAGCAAAATAAAAAATTATAATTTTTTGTTGGGCTGAAAAACAAAATTTTTAATTTGAAATTTCTAATATTTTCCATAGTAATTTGAATATGAATCTAATATTAAAATTAAGTGATTAAAAATATATTTATAATACTTGTGTCATTAGATCTTCCAGCATTCCGATTATAGCCATATGAAAATGAATCTTCATTTTTCATTGGAGAATAATAATTTCGAGTCGTAGTTTTAAAATCTTTTTCTAAGGGTTTTACTAAAAATATACCAAATTTTTTTTAGAAATAGAAAATCATTGAAAACCTTCAGGTTTAACTTCATTTTTCTCAAAATTTTCAATGATATCAACCAGTTCCATATAAGGAATTAAATTATTTTTATCGCTGAAGAAAGAAGTGATTTTTTCAATTTCATCATTTTCTAAATTAAACTTTTCTGATAATAAATATTTGAATTGTATTGGTTTTAATTTTCCTAATATATTTTAAGAAATTTTCTCTCTTAAAAAAAAAACCTTTTTTTTCTTTGTCAAGTTCCTCAAATATACTTCGAATTTTCATTTCTTCTTCAAAACATAATTTATATATTTTGAAAATTTCAACTTCTAAAAAAAAATGGATAAATTCTGTAAATAATTTAAAATTTACTAAATATTGAAAATAAATTATCATAAAGTTTTTCAGAAGAAGATTGATCGTTTAATGCAGGAGTCACATTTTGTTTTATTTGTAATAGTTCTTTTTTCGGTTTATGAAAATAATGTCTGTCATTTCCTCTATGTTTAAATTTGGGTATTTTCTCAGTGCAACCTTTGACTAAAAGGCAAAAATTATTTATATATTTTTATATTTAATAAAAAATTGCAGTTTTTGGGCATATCAAAATCCATTCTATTGATATAGCAATTGGAATTAATATTGCTTTCAGTCAAAAGTTCTGAACAATAAAAGCAAACCAATTGATATTGTGAGAATTCATTAGCAAAATTCTCACTTAATCTAAAACATATTTTTTTAATTTTTTTTAAAAAAAACGAAATACCTTACCCATCCATTTAATTCAACAAGTTTTTCAGGAATAAAATCTTTAATTTTCAAAAGATCATCATCTTTATTTCGCTTGATTATTTTGTAAATCACATCATTTTTGAATTCGTTCAATAATTTGAGGGTTGTTTGGTTGTTCATCTGAATTTTTACATCCGAAGCTTCTCTAGGAAGGTCATAAGGATATTCATCAACGCTTTCTATTCATTTTTATTCATTTAGACCATGAATTAAGAATAAAACTAATTAAACTTTTGAATGATTTTGCATGGAGATTTTCAGCATATGCCCAAATTTCTTTACAAATCAATAAAAAATTAACAGGATCCTTTTTCTGCATAACCTCAGCAAAAGAATCAATCAAATCATCAATATTATTAACATCTCGTTGCAGAAAAGAAATTTCCTTTTGCAAAATTGATATTTTTTTGCCTTCTTCTCTTGAAAGCCGATCGAAAATCCCATTGAACTCATAATGTATATCGTTTTCTATCACGTTTTCGATCGTAGAAACTTCTTCTCCTTTGAATCTCAGTGCCTGCATATGATCGATAATTTTTTCAATTTTTTTCTTATATTCATTTGAGAGAATCTCTACAATAAAATTTCTTCTTTTTTCAACAGCTTCTTTCAAAGAAATGCAACGATGAAGCTATTTTTTATTTTTAAATTTTATTTTTCAAAGGAATCAATAAAAATTTACTTTATTTTGATGAGGACCTAATTTAAAACATAAATTGCATATAGGTTCTTCGCAAGTCAAACAAAAAAACTCCAAAGTTTCTTTATGGTTATTGCATTTATACCTTTTTTTTAAAAAAAAGAGTAGTTTATCAATAAATTGAAATGTATTTTTGGACGACGAACATATTTATCATGTCATAGTTAAAATCTTGGTTGAGATTAGGGTCTATAATCAAATTATCACTTTTTTTCAAATCACTATTCTTTAAATTTGATGAAAATATCTCAAAATTGGTAAAGGTGTTCTTTTGATCAGGAATTTGTGAATGATCTTTTTTAAAAAAAAGTTTAGTTGATTGTTTTCCTTTTTATAAAAAATCCATAAAATGAAAACGAACTTGAAATCTCACTCATTTATTTGTTAAGGGTTTTTTTGTTTTTTAATAAATATTTATATTTCAAATTTTAAATAACCTAAAAAAAATATTTACAACGACAAATGTTATTTTTTCAAAAAGCTAGCTGAAAAAAATCCTATTTTTTTAGTCAAAATTTTTATTTTGTTTAAAAAATATAAATTACATTAATCTTCTTTATAAATTGCTCCGAATTTCCCTCCGGAGATTTTTTTTTTATAATAAAAGAAAACAGAAATCAGAACACAAATTCCTCCAACAACCAAATATGCAATTGAAATAAAATAATTCTTTCCCCCAAAGCTTCCACTTGTGGAAAGAACGAACCCTTTTGATCCTTTAAATCCTAAGACATCATATTCTATTAAAATATACAGTTTTTTTCCATACTAAAAAGTATTATAATTATTAAAATTACGATTATCAATGAGCATTTGATAATTTCCTACTTCTAAAGTCTGATTAATTTTACCCCATAATTTTCTAAAGCTTGGAAGTCCAGCAGTCCTCATCCAGACAATAAAATGTTCTAATTCATTACAGTAATGAAAAATCTTATTTAATAAAGAAATACCATCTTCAGGATCAATCCATTGCTTATTTTTATAATCTCCATTTCGTTTGAACTTAGACCCTTTATCTTCAGGCCATGTTATTCCTGTCTCATTGATTGGTATTGACACGTAGGAAATAATTGATGAATTTTGACTATTATCTTTGCTCAATTTTGTATAAGTATCTAATATATGAATATTATAATTATATGATGATCGATTGATTTATGAAAAATTAACCATTAAAAACACTGTTGGCAATCAAACCGCAAGGATTTGCAGCATCATTTTCATTAAGCTCATCCCCATTTAAATTTTTCCTCTTGTTTAAATCTTTAACATGAGTAATAGGCTCACAATTTTTGGTTAATTCATCTTCTGTGAGATCCTCTCCTGATAATTGTTTGAGACTTTTCGATCTGACATATCTACGGTGATTCTGATAGAAGTTGTCTATTTCATAGAAGAGAAAAATTGGGGGGTTCATCTTCTTTGTGATTGTAAAATTAACCGTGCATATCTGAGTTAAATTACAAAAGTTATAATTTGTTGTAACTTCGATGATTTTCATATTTAATGTTGTCAAAATGGCTCCAATTATTATTAAAATGCTTCCTTTTTTTGAGATTAGGTTTTAGGAAAAAATAAAATTTACCAAAAACGAGAAAAATGCAAATTATGTTGTTTACTGTTGGATTGGGCTGCCATGATTTCAATAAAAAAGCTCTCCAACCTTTTAAATTTTTTTCTTCCATTATTTTTTTTGTTTCCAATTATTTTAATTTAGTTAAAAAGAAAAAATAAAAAATTAGAGCTTAATACTATATTTTAATTATAATTTTATTCTTTTTTTCCACAAATGAGTTTTATGGTGAGTTTTGCCACTCAAATGAAATTTGCAAATTTTCTTGCTTCAATAACTGAAAGAGAAACACAGGTTAATTTTAATATTCACTTTTTAAATCCTTGATTTAATTTAATATATAATAGTTTTTGAATTATAAACTAAATTTTTATAATGAGGAGCCTTTCGATTTGAAAGTGATTCCCATGATTCTCGATCTAAAGGAAAAGGGCTATATAACACCATCTGATCTTTTGGAATTTTGTGCTGAAAATGGAATTAATGTAAATTATTATGATGCTTTTGCAATACTCTCATCATTTGATTCTCAGTTTGATGGCAAGCTCAGATATGAGATGTTTTAAACAAAATTTATTTGATAAATATTAAAAATCAAAAAAGCTTTTTAGAAGAGATTTTTCCTTCTCATAAAGATGAATATTATTTGCAAAGAACTTGTCCAAATATAAAAAATATAAGGGTTTTTCTTGGGAAAGTTTTTGCGGAAATATCGGCCAATCTCAAATTTTATCAGAGATTTCTGACAATTTTGAGTAATGCTGCTGATTCTCAATTAATGAAATTATTTCCTTTGATTTCAAATAAAAAACATGAAGGAATAACAAAAATGAGGTTATTATTTGTCTGTTTTTTTTAAAATTTGTAAATTTTTTTTAAGTCTCGAAAATTTTTTGCAAAATTTTGAAAGAAAATTTTCTGCACAAGAAATCTTAATCCTTTTCAATCATCTTGATAAAGGCCATAAAGGAATAATATATTTTCATGATTTCAATGAGCATTTTAATATCAAAAAAAATGAAAAAAGTCAGGAGCAAAATGAGAATTATAAAGTGAAAAGCCTTGATGAAAAAAAAAATCATAGCCAAGAAAATGAATGGATTTTGAATCATACTTCAAAAAAACAACCAAAAGAAAACAAAAGATATTCAATGAATACAGCCAAACCTAAAAAATTCACAAATTTTAATGATAAAGATTTCTTTTATTTCAAAATGATTATCGAAGAAGGAAGAAAAATCGAGATTTTGAAACAAAATGAAGCTTTAATGCCAGAATTCAATTTCATCACTGCATTTGAAACTCTCTTATTAAATAAGTGTTTTAATTATTTGAATTTAGAGGATTTTCAAGTTTTTTTGGAAAATGAAATCAATGAAGACTTGAGTTTGTTTTTTAGAAAATATGCCAATAGCTCAAATAAAAATATAATAATGTAATTTATTTATTCAAAGAAAAAATTAGTTAATTTATATAAAATATTACAAAGGTTTTCAGACTTTTCAAAGATTTTGGCTCCAAACAATGAATTTTATCAAAATATGATCAAAATCAGAAGTTTTCAAATTGAAAAAAAAGTTGTGATTCTTTTTAATTTTATGATTTCGTTTTTGATTAATGTTTTATTTGATTTGATTTTAAATTATTTATATAATAAGGCCACGTTGAATGAAGAAACAGTAAAATTATTAAGAGATTTATTGACTTCAATTATAAGAATGGAAAGAAAAATATTTAATTTGAGCAAAACTGTTAATCCACAGAATTTTTTCAATAAGCTCAATAAGAATGATAAAGCATTTCTGAAGGAAGAAGATTTGAAAAGTTTTTTTGAAGAAAATAACTTCTATGTCATCAAAGAAGATTTGAAGTTCTTGCTACATCGTTTTGATGGGGATCAAGATGGAAGAATTTCTTATCATGAATTTATTTCACATTTTGGTTAACACTTTACACAAATACTTGAATTTTTTCCTTTTAAAAAAAAAATTCAAACAAAAAAAATTAATTATTTTTTTTTAAAATGAATTGATAAAATGCAGAAAATTTAGGAAATAGCACTAAAAAATTTAATTTATGAAAATTCAAATTTTGTGCCAAAATTAATTTAGAAAAATCAAATGGAAATTCAAGAAAATAACCTGAATTCAAAATTGTTTTTTATGGGCAACAATGAAACCATTGAAAAACCCACAAATGAACCAAAAAGTTCTCTTCATTGCATGAAGAACCTTAAGGAGAAGTTTAGATCTGAAGGTCGAAAATCAGATATTCAATTGAAATTAGAGCAAAAAAGATTTATTTTTTTGAATGCTTCAGTCTGCGAAAAATATGAAGAAGAAATATTGAAATTTTTTGATGGATTTACTGAAACAAAGGTTCTCTTTATTTTCAATAAATAAATTAAATTATCCTCAATATATTGATATTATATAAATAAATAGACCCAACCAAAAATATTGATTAATAGATTATTAGAAATTTTAGAAAAAGCTGAGAATTTGGCAGATGAGAATAAAATTCTTGAAAATTTAAAGATTATAAGGAAACTCACGTGTATTCCAAAAAATGAGCTTGTTCTACAAGAAATTGTGCTATCAAAAGTGATGGAATATTTGTTTAAGTACTTGGATTGCAATTTTCGGGAACAGAATAAAATAGAAAACGAAATTCTTTGGATTTATATTAATTTGACCAGCTTATCGCAGAGCACAAACACTTTATTGGACTTTACCAGCATAATAAGCAAAATTATGAGTAGATTAACAACAAATTGTGATCAGAATAAAATTGAAATGGTTACGTAATTTTTGTTTTACACAATATATAAATAATTTATAAATAGATTTTTTGGTTCTTTTATAACCTTTGTGTGGATAATTTAATTTACAGGAAGAAATTGCTTGAAAATGGGATTGTTGATTATATTATGCGAGTGTGGAATGAATTGCTTTTGACGGAAACTTGTAAGCATAATTTGATTGAATTAGTCTTGGCTTTATCTCAAGAAAAAAAATTAAATGCAATTTATTATCAAGAAGTAAATAAAAATAAATTTTTTTTCAAAATGAAAGAAAATAAAAGACAAAACAATTAATTATTCCTTAATATTTCTTTTGTTTAAAAAGATTATAAAGCTATTCCCGATAATTGAGATCTGTTTCCAAGAAAATACCAATAATGAGGATTTGATTGATATTTTATGGATAATAAAACATTTAACTGATGAAAATAACAATAATTTTGAAAGGGTTCTTTCAATGCCAAATTTTGATAAAATTTTGAATCTTTTAATGAACGAAAATCTGAAATTAGTTCAAATTTCTTTGAAAATTATCAACAATTTGTTATCAGGAGAAAATCAGCATATTAAAGTAAAGTCTTTTTATAGAAAAATAATTAAACAAAACAAAAAAATACAAAGTTTTTGATGGAAAAAAACATCATGGAAATTTTCAATAAATTGATTTTCAGTGACTCTCTTTCGATCCGAAGAGAAGTTTGTTTCGGAATTTCGAATATTTGCGCTGCATCAAAGGAGCAAATTGATCAATTATTTCAAAACGATCTTTTAAATGAAATGATAAAACTTGGCTTTATAGACGATATTTCAGTTTTTATTTAAAAATAAAATAAAATTATTTGTAAATATTATTAAAGGTTAAAATGGAAATTGGCATTGCATTATCAAATTTATGTATTTTTGCTAATAAAAAACAGCAAATAAATTTAGTTAATCGAGGGGTAATAGAAATTTGGAATGATTTGTTATCACAATTTCAAACACATGATGAAAAATTGATCCTTCGAATTTTAGTAGGTCTACAAAATATTCTACAGTTAGGGGAAGAAATAGAAGACACAATTGGGGCTAATCCCATAAAAATCAATGTAGAAAATACTGATATTCCAAAAATACTCGATGCAATGCAAGATCATCCCAATGACAGAATTTATAAAGCTTCTTTTAGGATTTTGGATAAATATTTTAAATATAATGAATGTGATGATGAATTCTAAATAGTTTATGGTCAAAAAATTTTTGTGGGGAGTTTTTTTTTAAATTTTTTTTTTTTAATAATTTTTAAACTTTTCGCATTTTTAATAGAGAATGTAAATTTTCTAAAGATTCATTTTGCAAATTAAAAATATTATTAATCAAAATTTTTGGAAAAATGGAAAAAAATAATATTAACAAATCTGCAGGAGAAAGCTCTTTCTCGCCTTTAGACAACGCCTATAATTATGAGAAAACACAGGTGGACAAGCTGGTTTTCATATTTTGCTATTCATTTTGTTTTTTGGTTGCTGCAGCTGCAATTTCAGCGATGATTTACGTTATAGTGGCTTGAAAAATAAATATGATTTAAATTTTGAAAAAGAATGTTTTATTAATCCAAATTTTTTTTAAGTTTTCGATTTAAACAAGAATTTCAACTTTTTTAAATTAATTTTTAGGTAAAAATAAATAAAAAACCAGATTTTTTTCATTTTTAAAGGGTTTTCTTTGATAAAAAATAATTACCTATAATAATTTTTTGAATTATTTTTAATAATTAAATATTTAAAAAGAGTCTTTGTTAAATAATTTTAAACATTCCACAATTTAAATAAAATTCAGCAGAATATTTCATCCCATCCGATCAAAGAAGACTTGATATCCTTCGACCGTTCATAAAAAGCTTTCATTTGATTAGTTTTCAGGAGTCTTTCGAACGTAATATTATCATTTTCAGCTTGCGCAATTTCCTTTTCTAAATTTGATTCGATTTTCGGCAAATAATTCGGTTCAATTTTCTTCATAATCAAATCATCCCAATTCAAATCTTCTAAAAACCAATGATTTTTCAAAGTTTCAAATGATTGAAAGCTTCCAAGTCTCATATTAGGTCTTTTATCCAGCAATTGCAGAATTAAATTCTTTGCATTTTCATGTTCGAAACCTGCAGGAAAAATAATTTCCTTTGAAAGAATCTCTTTGAAAATTAACAAAGGATTCTCTTCATCATCTCCGAAGGGCATCATTCCTATAAGAAATTGATAAAGACATATGCCCAAAGACCAATAATCTATAAGGAAAGAATAACCTTTGCTTTTTATGACTTCAGGGGCTGTATAATGCGGGGTTCCACATAAAGTGAAGGTTCTTTGTGTGAGATATGATTTATAGTTCAAAAGAAGAGTATTTTCATTAGAAGTTTGTTCTTCTTCACTAAGATTTTTCTTGTTTTTGGGTCTTAAAGACGCAGATTTTATTATTTCGAAGGATTTGCTCATTCCGAAATCGATTAATTTTACATACCCTTTTGAATCTATCATCACATTTTCTGGCTTAATGTCTCTATGTATAATGCCTTTCATATGGAGATATTGTAAGCAAAGTATCAAAGTTCCTATATATAATTTAGCTTGATCTGTAGAGAATCGCTTCCCATGTTCTAACCATACCTTATAAAGAGATTTACCATTGATATATTCAAAAAGAAAGAAAATATTGGAATCATCGTGAAAAGTCTTATGAAGATCAATTATAAAAGGAAAATCCAAACTCCAAAGAATTTTCTTTTCATTTCTGATGAAATCCTCTATTTTTTCTGTTATTACATGGCCTTTGGAAATAATCTTCAAAGCATATAATTTTTCTTTATCTTTAACCAAAAGAACTGCTCCCGAATGTCCATCTCCGATTTTCTTTATGATCAATAACTTTTGTAAATCAATCGCGATTTTCTTCCTCGGGGAAGACAATTTATCATGAGAAAAGTGGTTTTCATGAGATAATTTATTCTCTATGATAATATTCGAAAAATCCATTTTGAGGAATTTTTCGAATTCCTTTTTTGTGATAAACGAAATCAAAGAATCATTTATAGCTTTGAAATTTGAAAATAAAGGTTTATAAGGTTCTTTGAGAAGAATTTGTTCTCCAAAAACATTACCTTTTATCAATTTCAGGTTATTATCATCAGAAATTAATTCGCCTTCAAGAACCACGAAGATTTTATCATCGATATCAAAAGAAGAATCTTGATTTATTGATAAATTTGACATATTCACTAAAATCTTCTGAATTTGAATATTCGTTAAATTGGAGAGAATTTTTGAATGCTCAAAAGCTTCTTTTTTGATATTCGAATGGATTATCGCATGGAAATTCATACCGAAAATCTCAATAAAGCTTTCATTCGAAATTTCCAGACATTCTAAATAATTTGAAACGACTTTTATTTGATAATTTTCTTTTTTAGAGAAAAAATTCCCGAAATATTCACCATTTTTACGAACTTTAACCACTTTTGAGGCACAACTCAAATGTATTTCACCTTGTTTGATCACATAAAGTGAATTGAATTTCAAATAATTCAATAAAATCTCAGATTCTTTCATGAATTTCTTCACAACGACCTTATAGGCGAGATCTTCTTTCTGTTCGTTGGTCATATCTTTGAAATATGATAGTTTTTGAATAAATTCAAAATTCTCGTGGAATTTGTTCAAAGTAATTCGTTTCAAAACCTCGTGGAAAACAGGCGCGGAAAGGCCCCATAAAAACGAAGTTTCTAAAGCCTTCATTTTATCAGATTTGCTGATATTATAAAGCAGCGTATAATCCCCGAAATAATCTCCTTTTCCTAGAACTAATGAGATTTCTTCGTTATTTTTCTCATCAATTTCTTTTTTATTTATTTCATTATTATTAAAAGAAGAAGAAACATTGCTTTTGAATTTTTTTTCTATATCTTTTAATAATATTTCTTCTTTATTTTCTTCAATTTTCTTCAAAGAAGAAGAAACGATGTCTATTGAAATTTCATCTTTATTCTTTTCATTATTTTTCAAACAAAAAACATTGTTTAATAATATTTTTTCTTTATTTATTTCATCATTCTTCAAAGAAGAATAAGCTTTGCATGTTCTTTCAAGACGGCCTTTTTCAATGATGAAGAAATAATCTGAAGAATCACCTTTTTCGAAAATATATTGGTTTTTATTGACTTTGAAATGCTCCATTTTCAAGATCAAAGCCTGCAATAGGTCATCTTCTAAAGAAGAGAACAGAAAATGGTTCTTTAAGATCTCCAAAAGAAAATTATTAATGCCTACATTGATCAATTTCTTTAATCTGATCAAATTCTTGGGAAAAGTATGAAGATCATCTTTTGCATCATTCATCAGAAAATGCAATAATTTTTTCATTGATTGGGTTGAATTCTCTCTTTTTTTCTCAAGTATTTCAAAAATCGCCTCATTATCGATTTTGACTAAAAACAATTCGTTCATAGAGCTGAAACTTCTGGTTTTTTTATTAGGTTTTCCATAAATTTTATTCAAGATGCAGGAAAAACTTCTAATTGAATCGTTTTTTTGGAACTTGCATGATTTTTGAGGAATGAATCTTGGGTTTATTTCTTTGAAACTTCCTAATTTTTTTTCTTTTGAATCAAAATGATGCTGATCCATTTTTTTTGCTTGAAATTATTTTTTTTAAAAAATAAAATATTTAGTTTGCAGATGAAATAACAGAAAATATTTTTCATTGATCATTTTTTATATTTAGATTTTTGGTTTTCTTAAACTTTAAAAAAAAAATGAGCTTCTTTAAAGAAAAAATAGATTTGAATTTCTTTTTTATTTTTATTGGGAATCGTTTAAAAATTGTTTTTTCTTCTTAAAAATAATAAATTTTCTCTTTATTTCTTTTCTTTCTTTTGTGACATGACTTTTTTCACAATCTTGACCTCTTCAGTTAAAAACCCTCTGATAATTCTGTTTTTCACACAATTCGCGCACAAACTGCCTCCATAAGCTCTAGAAACGCGATTTTCTCTCTTTTTCAATAATTTGTATTTATTTGGTCTCAAAACGGGTAATCCGGTCAAAGGTTTTCTGCATCCAGCTTCACCACAAATTCTTGTGCCAGCCTTTTTAAAAAGGTATTGAGCCAAAAGTCTGCCTCCTGCCAAATTTTATAAGAAAATGTGATATATTTTGAAAAAAATTTCAGAAAGAAAATGAAATTTAAGAAAAAAAAAATTATTTAGGGAAATTCGAACCTGGAGTTTTGACCTTTCTGATTTTGTTATTGCATGTGTTATAAGAGACTTGTCTACGATAGGTTATTCTTTGAGCCATTTTGAAGATTTTTGCAAGATTTTTTATAAGACAAAATCAAAATTTTTTAATGATTTTTTATAGATATTTAATTTTTTCATTTGTTTGTAGGGGTTTTTTTTTTATTA
>JFJP01038025.1_pt1 | contig 20242 bp, 14 predicted proteins | sample 431651 | NCBI WGS metagenome assembly JFJP01 (sample SAMN02602958, study PRJNA72255) | Microbial mat metagenome, whole genome shotgun sequencing project. | biome: fresh water; feature: sink hole; material: water; isolation source: purple microbial (photo- and chemosynthetic) mats found in...
TGAGGTGGCGAACCTGAAGACTGCCGCCGCACTGATGGACGCGATCTTCTAAGCCACCCGTGAGGTGGCGAACCGTTGCTGTCAGGAGAAAATGTACGCGAAATCAACGACTTGTAAAAGAACGACGAAAAAATCCTTCGTGCCAAGCGATGTTGGCAAGTCCTTGAATTTCAAAGACTTATTTCGGGACGATTTTTTGAAGGGTCGTGATGATGTCTTCCAGGACACCATCTCGGTGAACACGGTCGATCAGGGTGTCACGAAACTGCTGATCGGTACTACCTGCGGCTGCCTCCAGAAACGCAAGCGGCATGACGACAGCATCCTTGAAGAGATCTGCCACATCGAAGACCAAGGCGCCCCTTCGGGTCTTGCCGTGCATTACCGGCAGAGCAAACGAGATGCCCAATGCATAAAGCGAAACGGCAGCAAGGCCGTAGGCCACATAGTTTCCGTGGGTCAGGAAAGCATTGATCGTATCCTTTGGGCCCAGCCGCTCTTTCACCTGTTCCTGGCGCACGAAGCCATCCACCTTCAGTGCCTTGCTGAGCGTGGCGTACAGATAGCGAGCCCAGACCCCCTCGGCTGCCATGAGTTCTTCGGTGGTACTTGCCTTGGAGATCGCGGCTTCGAACCTGGACACAGCCGAATCATCGATAGCAACTCCGTGTGTGGCGAGCTCGCGCGAGGCAGACCACGCCCGTTGAACCCACTGACAACGGTACCTCAGCATCTGGCGCGCTGCCTCGATACGAGCCTCCTCGTCGATCCACAAGCGAATCCAGGCCTGCATGTATTCAGTAGGCCGGTACTCCCCTTGGGGCGCCATGAAGACAGGATCTATCCCGCAGGTCAAAGGGGTTGCGCCGGAGCCGGTGAAGCCCACTACGACGCCGGCGTCAGCAAGCTGTCTGGCCGCCGAGTCGGTGATGGAGGTTCCTTTTCCAAGCAGAAGCAGCGAGGTGTTCTGGTGCGGAATGTTGAAGAACTGGTCAACGTCGTTTTTGGCTTCCTGCAGATAGAGCACGCGACCGTCCTTCTGCAGGACGCGGGCGCGCTCCAGATAAAGAATGTTGGCGCGCTGGCTCAGGAGAATGGCCTTGGGCTTGAACTCCCGCTGGCCAGCTCGCACCTTCACTGCGGACTCGCCAGCGATGCGCGCGCAGCCGCCGACCAGGGCGCATCCTCGACAGGAACCGCCGGCAGATAGAACGGTGCAGATCGCGTACTCAAGCCGTACCCGTTCGCCTTGCAATCGGCGTCAGCTGCCTCGTCGCGCTTGACTACATCGAAGCGGATGCTGAATGCCTCGCCGCTGCTGCTGCTGAAAATACGCACATACGGAAGCGTGTTGCCACGCTCGATCTGGCGCTGGCGCGTGATCTGGTTGATGTTCTTGCGCGACGTGATCCGGAACAGCTGGTAGCTCACAGATCCGCACACGCCTTCAGGCACCTTGCGTGGTCGATCCAGCAGGACATAACCCATCAGGAACTCATGAGCCTCAAGGGCTTCGAGCAAGGCGTCGGCTTGCTCGCGCGAGGACACGAAAACCCTAAGCAGGTTGCCTGGGTTGGGATGAGTCCCCTGGCGAGCCAGCGGAAAGGCTGCGGCAAACCCAATGGACTGGCGCGCGCCAATGGCGTGCACCACATTGAGCAGACGGGCCATCACCGAGTTGGCCAGAGCACCGGGGCCAGCCATCTGCGCCAGCCCCTGTCCGCCTGGCGCGATCGCGGCGGCAACCCTCAGGTTGACGTACCACTCGGGTTTCATGCCTGGGCCTCTGCGGGTTCGGCGGCGTCTGCAGTGCTGGCTTCAGGCTTTTCCTTGCCTCCAGCTTCACCCAGCACGCCCCCACGCAGCATCATGGCGATGCAGAACTTGCCCTCATCGGTGTCGGGATCGATCTGGTTCAAGCGGGCAAACATGCTGAAAGCGCTGCTCTTCTTGGGTCGGAAGAATTGCATCAGTTCCAGGTTGGCGCCGTTGGGCTCCACCGGGATGGGCTGCTTGACCTGCACGAAGTCCGGATACCAGGTGTCTATGGTACGCAGGCGGTTGGAGATTTTCTGGTCGCGCAGCGCGGCCTGCCCAAGAACCTGGGATGACTCGACATCGGCTGACTTGTTAGCGGTAAGCATGCGCGTCGGGTTGATCTTGTACAGAGGGCGCGCGAACCCGCTGGGCTTTGACTCGACGTAGGCTTGGCTCGGGAACACCTCGACAGCGCCTTTGACGCCGAAGGAGATGTAAGCCACCACATGCAAGGATGCCTGGGCATCACCTTGCATGCTGCGCAGCAGGACTTCGGCCACGGCCTTCTCACCATCGGTGAAGTCGTTGAAGTGGCGCACCGGAGTGGCCATGGCATCGAACTCGGCGATCTTGTCCGAGCCGCTCAGCACCTCGATCCGGATCGAGCTGGCTGCCACGCGATTTCGCCACAGCCATGTGCCGTTGGCGACGTTGCGTGCGATACGTCGGCACACATCCTCTGCGCCGGCGCTGGTTTTGGCGCGATCGGCGAACCCCAGGATGCTCTCGCGCACAGCGTTTGTGATCTCGACCTTCTCTGCGGCGCAGGCGAACAACGTGTTGGAGAGGTCAATCATGCGAAGACCGAATGTGACCACGAAACCGTCGGCGTTATGGTCGGTCTTGGCCGACTCGGTCTGCTGAATGTTGGAGGGGTCACGGGTGCCGCCCTTGGCGGTATCCGCGGCTGAACTCACGTTCTGCGTGCCTCGGATGCCGTGGCGAACGACCTCCAGAGGGGAGTTCTCGTACTGCCCGTTCTTGAGGTTGTAGAAGGCCCCGTCGGTGACAACGATCCCGCGCTGGAAGGACAGGATGGCCGGGGTTTTGGCAAAGGTTTCGGTTTTCGCGGTCATTGTTTTTCCTTGGAAGATGAGCTACCTGCAGCCCGAGACTCATAGGCCTTGGCGGCGGGCTTGGTCCCGCCAAAGCAGTTCACTTCGTGAATTCGGTAAGTGCCGTCCTCGCCTGCGGCGTAGTCCCAGAATGGGATCACACCCGAATCGCGGATCGACAGGAACTGGCCCAGCCCCACCAGGGGTTCGACGAAAGCGTGTGGGTGGGCGTCGCGGGACATGCGCCGCTCGCTGGCGGCCGTGAGGCCGTAGTACCCGGCCAGGTAAGGGGTGAGCCAGCTGGAGCGGGGACGAGCGAAGCCATCTCCGTCATCTTTAGCAGCGGCACGTCCAGTGCGACCGATGGGTTGCGTGCAGGCGAGGAATGCCTCCAGCGGGTCTGCTGCTCCGGTGGCCATGGCCTCCTGTACAAGCTCGCTACGGTCCACGAAGGCGTGCCCGGTGCGAACGCGCTTCATCACGCTGGACCATTCCTCATGGATCAGCAGATCGTGCGGCGACTTGACCTGACGATCACCCTTGGGGACCCGAAACTGGTGCTCCACGATCGAGCCACCGGCCAGGCGCCCGACATTGAGACGCTCCTCGATGGCGGCGAGGTCGATGCTCGCCCTTGCGTCTACCGCCAGGATTAGGGTCAAGGTGCCGTCGCCCCTCACGGTGGGCTGGCCCGAGAGCGTCTTGGAGCCGCTGGCATAGTCGTCATCGTTGATAAGAGCGGCAGCACGGTGCTGGTGGGCGAAGAAGTCCTGGAAGGCCGACCCAGGCTTAGAGCTGATGTACTCACCACGCAGTTCGAAGTGGTGCCAGACCATGGCCACGCCCCGGATGTCAGATGCACCGTTACCGAAGGCGGCCTCGCCCAAGGCCTGCGCCAGCCCCCGGGCGGCCATTGGCCCAGGGGCGCCCACGCACCACCAGGCAGGCTGTGCGTTCATGGAGCGCACCTCCAGCCTGGGAAGGACCAGCCACTTGACCCGTTTCGAGGCGCCGAACGGCGATGTGTTGTTCATTTCAGGGCCTCTGCCATCATTTCGAGGTAGTCATCCACGTCACCGAACCCCGCCATGGGCCGAGCGTCTCTGGCGGTCTTGTAGCTTTCCACGATGCGCAGAAGCCGACTCGCAAACTGGCGTGCCCAAGAGCGCGAGCGCATTTCCTTGTCCAGCAGCGCCCGATCGAAGTCCTCCAGGTCTTCGCTGGCCCAGCCGCCGAGTTGGTCGAGGTAGGGAGCCAGCAGCGCGCGCTTCTCTTCCAGTGAGGTCATGGCCTCGCTGGCAATGCGCGTGAGCAAGGCATGCTCTTCTTGGCGGAGCGCGGCGGTTGACTCGATGCGGCCCGATGCGCCGCGGTTTTCCTCCCGCCAGGCCGCCAGCTCTGCCAGCGTATTTCGATGGACCAGGCCTCGTACAGGGGTGCTCTTATAAAACAGGGCGTAGGCAGTGCGCAGGCCTTGATCCTCGCGTGGGGCGCCGAACAGAAGCGGGCGCTGCATAGCGCCCACCAGACCGATCCGGCCCACGTTCTGGGCCTTGGAACCGCCGACCATGACAAGCGTCTGCATGCGACGCGAAGGGTCTCCCGCCTCGGCGCGGCGATCGATCTCGCCTTGCAGCGTCTTCCTCAGGTGAGCGCTGAAGACGGAGCTGTGCAGCGGCGTGAGGGCCACATATCCGCTGAAGCTGCTCTGGCTTGGAAACAGAACCTGACGTAGTCGGGCGTCGATGACCCCGGTGCCCACCTCTGCGTGCTGGTCCAGCACTGGCGCGTGTTCGCGCACCAGAGCAACCTGCTCTGGCGGCACGTCCTTGTAGTCTGTGTCGACCGAGCCCTCGACGACGCTGGCGCACTGGCTGAGCATCGAGCCGGCCACCGCGCCGTCCTGATAGTCCACCACGCGGCGGTTGAGCGCCGTGGTCACCAGTCCGATCAGGGGGTGATCCAGTCGTGCATCAGCCGATATCCGCACGCCTGCAGCGCGGGCATTGGTGTTGACGGGCTTGGATGAGAAATGCACGCCGGTGGCAAGCCGCTCGATCACAGACTGGGGTGTGAGCGGCTTCCAATCCTTTTGCTTAGGCGGCTTAGACGGCTTTGGCGTCTTGGCGGGTTTGGCCGCGGCTGGCGGGTTTGACTTTGCGAGTGGCTCTGACACATCAACTCCTGAATGTTGTCGTGATTTTTGATGCAGCACGGAAAAATTGCAATGCAACTATCGAACATTAAATGCGCGAAAATGCACCTTTAAATATAAATGAGCATATTCAGTTCAAATGAATACAAAAAAACTTGAACACGAGTTTGTTTGCCGCCGCGCTTTTCGTGGACCGGATGGGCTGGTTCGCAGGTCCGATCTGGTGGAGGCCTTCGACATGTCGACCTCCAAGGCCACGCAGCAGCTCGCTTTTGGGGTCGAGGCCCATGGCGCACTGCTGATGCGCGATGGCTACCTCGTGCGCCGCCGCCTGGGCGTTGCAGCGCCATCCTATGCGTCGATGCGGGACCTCATGGCCAAGCTCGATGCGGGGCTGAGCAGCTTTGCCCACACCGGCCTTCGACCCGAAGAGCTGCCGGTGAATACTTGGCAGTGGTGCGAGAACATGCCTTGTATCGAAGAAGTCATGGAGATGGTGGTCGAGGCCTGCGTCAAACAGCGCCCCGTCCTGATTCAGTACGTGGGCATGCGCCGGGGCGAGCAAGGCACCTGGCGGCGTGTGGCCCCGCTGTGCCTTGAGCGCATGGGAGATCAGTGGCGCCTGACCGCGCAAGATCTGGAGAAGGCCGATGCACCGGTGAGAACCTATGTTCTGGCTCGCATTCTGGATGCCCGTCGAGACATCGATCCGATGCCTCGCCGGTTTGTGCGGGCCAACCCGAACGACTCCCAGAAGCGATCAAGGATCGCGTTCAATCCGCGGCTCTCCGAGGTTCAGCGTAAGGTCCTTGAGCGAGAACTCAAAGTCAAGGACGGCCATGTCGAGCTGCCGAGTCGCTGCTGGCACGAATTCATGATCCGGTTCGCCGACGGCGCCCGCAGCGACGACATCGCCTGGCCGCCGCTCAAACCAACCGAACGCAAACCCTGAGGCATTCCCATGCACGTTGTCCTGATCTCCCAGTGCGAGCACCGCGCGATTGCGCGAACCGCTCGCGTACTCGACGCCTATGCCCGCAGGCAGGGCGACCGTACCTGGATCACGCCCATCACCCGAGAGGGGCTGCAGACGCTGCAGTCGATCCTGAGAGCGGGGGCCACACGCCAGACGGCTGTGGCCTGTTATGTGAGCCAGGGCATGCGCCAGATGCGCCTGCTCTGGGTGGTGGGCTCCAAAAGCAGGTTTGGGCCCAAAGGCGAGGTGGCGGTGGCTACCCGGCGGCGTACTCAGAAAAGGTCTGAGCCAGTGCCGTTGCCAGCCGGTATGCGCGCCGCCGCTTTGCTGGCTCGGCTCGCCGGTTACCTGCACGACTTGGGCAAGTTCGGTCTCCTGTTCCAGGACAAGCTCGCCGGCAGCGGCCCCATGGCCGACGCGGTGCGCCATGAGTGGCTCTCACTGCACATCGTCCAAGAGCTCAAGCAATCCTGCGCTGAGGCGCCGCTGGAACAACTGCCCCATGTCTGGGACCGGGCCTGGGCCAAAGCCTCCGCCCCCAAGGGCCTACGACGCATGGGGCTGCTGGCGGGCAGAGGAGCGCCTTTGGCATCAGGCTTGCGCGATCCTTGGGCAACCCTTCTGTTCCTGATCTTCACCCACCACCGGCTGCCCGGCGACCAAGGTGGCAACGCATCGAACACCCTCTCTGACGGCACCTACATCAATGACGACGCGGTGGCAAAGAGTCTGGAAAAGCTCAGCCCTTCGGCAGGCCCATCCACCCAGACGATTGACCTGGTGCAGAAGACGGCGGCGCGGCTGGCAGCGATCACGCAGCCCCTTGGCAACGATCCGGTGTTCTGGCGTGCAGTGGCCACTGTCGCCCGCATGGGGCTGATCCTGGCCGACCACAGCGTGAGCGGCGTGGACAAGACAGCAGATTCTGGCCACGGCCCCGACCTGCAGCGCCAGCTTCGGCAGGAACAGGCCCGGGCCGCTTTCGCCAATACGGTCAAACGCCCCGATGGAAGCCGCTCGATGAATCAGGAGCTGAACTGGCACCTGCAGAATGTGGGCAACGAGGCCTCGGAGTTCGTCTCCCACTTCGCCAGATTCGACCCGCCGGGCCTCTCCGAGGGTGTGCTGGCCAGCCTGAGGGCGCCCACAAGCGATCGCTTCACCTGGCAGGGCAATGCCGCAGCCGTGCTGCGCGCCGCTCAGGCACAGGAGCCCCTCCCCACGCTGGTCTTCAACGTAGCCGGTACCGGCTGTGGCAAGACCCGAATGAACGTGCTAGCCGCTGCAGCGTTGCGCGAGTCGGGCGAGGCCGATGCCAGGGTCAGGATCGCCACGGCGCTGAATTTACGCACGCTTACGCTGCAAACGCGCGACGCCTACGCCGATCAGCTGGGCATGGGAGAGGGCGATCTGGCGTGCGTGATCGGAAGCGCGGTGGCGCAGCGTCTGCACGAGGCCCGAACCCGGGAAGAGAAGCAGGCGCAGGACAGAAGCGACAAGGCGGCCAAGGACTGGGGCGTGGACGAAGACGGTAACCCGGCTGAGGACGTTTTCGACGCCATCGGCGAGGCCGATGCGCCCCCGCCATGGCTGGAGCATTTCCTGATGCGAAAGCCCAAGATGCGCTCTGTGATCATGTCGCCGGTGCTGGTGTGCACCGTCGACCATCTGATCAAGGCCGGCGAGCCGACCGAGCAGGGCAACTATGCGCTCACCAATGTGCGCATCATGACCTCGGACCTGGTGCTCGACGAGATCGACTCCTACGATCCCAAGGCGCTGGTGGCGGTGATGCGACTCATCACGGCGGCGGCCTTCTGGGGTCGGCATGTGATCGCATCATCGGCCACGCTGTCCTCACCGGTGGCGTTGGCGGTTTGGGTCGCCTATGAACTGGGTGCGAACATGCGCGCCAAGCTGCTGGCAACACCGCAGGGTGCGCGCTTTCGGGTGGCCATGATCGATGACCGGTGCCCGGCTCGCGTGGCAGTTCCAACGAGCCATCAGGACTTCAGCAGCTGGTTCGCCGAGTCATTGCAGACCATGTTGGACGCCTATGGCCAGGCCTCGTTTCGGCCGGCAGAGCTCGCGCCGGTGAACCTGTCTGGTGCATCGGACGGACGGCAAAGAAAGCAGGTCGTGCTCGACTCGATCGAGTCGGCTTGCCTGCGCATGCATGAGCGCCATCGCTGGACTGTGACCGTTGATGGGCTGCCCCACCTGATCTCGATTGGGCTGGTACGCATCGCCAACATCAATCAGGCCGTTTCGGTGGCTCGTCACCTCTCAGGGAGCTTGCCGCACGCCCGAATTGCCTGCTACCACTCGCAGCTCTCACGTATTGCACGCTTCATGCTGGAGCGATCACTGGACCGGCTGCTGACCCGGAAAAGCCCCGATGGCGGCCCGCACGGCGCGCAGGAGATCCACGACGCCGTGCGCCGCGCCAGAAGCGAGGGCCGTGAGGAGACGGTGTTCATCGTCGTGGCCACCCCAGTGGAAGAAATCGGGCGCGATCACGATTTCGACTGGGCGGTGATCGAACCCTCAAGCGTTCAGTCCATCGTGCAGACCGTAGGCCGGGTGAACCGCCACCGGCTGCAGGCGATGGACTGTCCCAATGTCGCCGTCTTGCAGTTCAACTTGCGCCACGCCACCGGCGCCAAGGCGTGCTTTTCCCAGCCTGGACTCGAGCACAACGACCGACCTTACGCCTCACACGACTTGGCGCAACTGCTCGACTGGAGCGAGCTTCAGCGCTGTGGGCAGATCGATGCGCGGGCCAGGTTCAACAAGGAGATCCATCCGTTCGCGGCCTACGATGATCAGGCTACCCTGGATCAGATCGATCATTTCTCCTTGCGTTTCCTTGACTCGGGAAACTCCCTCTGGATGGGCCACGACACCTACGACAAGGTGCCGCTGCGTGAGCCTTCTCTGAAGTCTGTCATCAGCCAGGACGGCGATGGCGTGTACCAGCAGGAGCATAGGGACGGACCCAAAGACATGGTGTGGCTCAAGACCCAGGTCCACCAGTCCCTCCGTTTGCCTAATGACTGGCTGGCCTGGTCTTTCGAGGAAGGGCTAGCCGAGGCATCGCGGCTAGGACTGCCTGTGTTGGAGGCATTTTCTGTGGAAGTACGAAATCGCACAGATGGTGATCAGAAGTCGTACTCGCACAATTTGTCGCTTGGGTACTTCTTCGAAAAATAGATACATTCGGAGGTATGTAATGAACCTAGAAACGGCAGTTCACAACTCGTAAGAATCATTTCCATGGTGATCACTCCTTGTCCTCTGCTGCACAAAAAAACAGCAGAGTAGGTTGTTCACCTGGCTCAGTTTTGGGTCGGCGTGGGTCAATATTCAATCGGCGCTGACATTTCTCGTTCTTCAGCTCGCGCTGGGCAAGACGAAAAACTGACTGTTCGGCCCCTCTGACCGCATGTCCAGGTTCGGGCAGTTCGAAATCACAGAGGCCAAGGGCCGCGTCATCGTGAACCGGAATAGCACCGGCAGCGGATATCGGGATGGTGGTTGGCGGCAATAAGCACCAGCCTCACTCGAAAACCAGCTCAGGCAACACAACTTCCCACTCATCAGTTTTCATCAGTTGCTGGAAGCTTTCGTCCACCATCCCAATTGTCCTAGACTGGATCGCCAGAACCTTGGCCCCAGCAAACCGCTTGCCCTGCGGAATCTGGAATGCTTTAGCCATGCGTCCAACCACCAATCCATCCGTGGTCGTCAGACACCACTTGGCCTGAATGGTCGCCAGCAGAAGGGGTGAGCCCACACTTAAGGCGGCAATGTCTTGATGCACCCGGTGGGTTGGCGAGAAGCGCCCAGCATATCCAATGTCGATCTCCCGCAGCGAAGGTGTGATGTACCTCTTTCCATACTCGCTGGGCAACGCGGCCTGATGAACCTCCCGACGATGCACATGGGGGCTTGCCTCCAACACCTCGGCGTACTGGTGGTACCTGCCGACCTGCGCCAGGACCAGGGTTTCTTTGGCCCGGGTCATGGCTACGTAGAAAAGGCGGCGTGTTTCGTCAGGGTCTGCACCGCGACCATCGCGGTCCCATCCGCCATCTAGTACGCCAACATGACGGAACTCAAGCCCTTTGGCACGATGCGCAGTCAGCAGCAGGACCCCAACCTGCTTTCGACGAACCTCCCGTCCCCACTCCGCCAGCCAGTCAATCAAGTGGTTGCCTGGTAACTCAATACCAGCTACCTCAATGCTGTAGGCACTGATCGCCTCTTGGAGCAGCTGCCACCAGCAATTTTCTTCTTGGTGTGCAATCCACACTGTCAGCTCCTTAAGACTCAGCATCTTCGTGGAAAGCGATCTCACCCATTTAACCAATTGCTGCATTTCACGCAGTCGCCAAACATTGATCGAATCCTCATTGGCCACCTGCACCGGCACACGGTTTATCTCGCACCACGCCCTTACCGCGTCCAGATACTTCCATTCCCTGGCGATCACGGCACATTCCGACCACTTCCAGCCCTCATCCAGCCGGCGCAGTCGTTCAAACTCAGCCATCAGGCCGACCGCCTGGCCAATGTCGGGGTCTGTTATCCCGAATGGCATCGCAAGGAGCTGTACCCGACCCTGCCCCACACTGTCATGCTCCGCCCACGTACCCCCCAGTGGCGTCCTCTGTCGGCCTCGATCCACCACGATCGGATGATCCACCTTCATCCGCCCCTTTCCAGGAGCAATCACCGCGTTGGAGGCACCCACAATGTGCCCCGTCGATCGATAGTTCTCGATCAGGAATGTCGGCCTCGCGTCGTAATCGGACTCAAACTGCCGAATGAAGTCCACAGAGGCCCCGTTGAATGCGTAGATGTTTTGGTCATCATCCCCCACCGCGAACAAGGTGTTCTTGCCCTCCTCATCGCGCCGATTGCGCCCAGCCAGCGCCGAGATCAGCCCGTACTGCTCCGGTCCGATATCCTGGTACTCATCCACCAGAATTCGCCGGAAACCCGCCAACAGCCGATCGCGCTGTTCGTCCGCCTCCTCCGGAGGAAGCCCGTCGCCCTTGAGTAAAGCAATGGCATCCAGCAGTACCTGCTTGAACACATCGGCCTGACCAGAGTCGGTCTTGTTGGCAAAGCTGGCGCCCACCAGCCGCATCGCCATTGCGTGACATGTCATGACTAGCACGCCGCGGGCGTCTTCCCCAATAAGCTCGTGCAGGCGCCGACGTATCTCCACAGCGGCATGTCGGTTGTAGGTCAGCGCGAGTACCCCCTCGGGCTTCTCGCGCCGAACCCGAATCAGGTAGGCAATCCGGTGCACCAGAACCTTGGTTTTTCCGGAGCCTGGCCCAGCCAAAACAAAGACGTTGGTTTGCTCCCGGTCGTCGGCCACCAGCTCCTTCTGGACGGGGTTCCCCAGAGCTTCGACGATGTTGCGCCAGGACTCTGGAGTGGTCTGGCGGTGTAGCTCCTTCTCACGGTCCGGCATCCAGCGCTCAAGGAACTCTTCTTGCTCTAGGTGGAAGTAATCCATGGACAGCCGCACGGCGTCGGCCATTTTTTTCAGGCCTCGCTGCACGTACTCATCCATCACGTGCACCTGAAGGATCTGTTCCTCGTAGTGCATTTCAAGGGGCTCGTAATCGGCTTTCGAGAACCGTCGTCGCCCCTGCTCCAGGTGGATGGTCATGGCTGGCCGGAACACCGCCAGCCCTTTGTTCAATCTCAAGACATCCTGCTCGTGCAACCACATGAGCCCACGCTCAAGCAACCGAACAGGATCCCGAACTTTGGCTTTCAAATCCAGGTCGCTGAGCATCGCCTGCTCCAGCTTTCCGTGGGTCGTCTCAGCCAACAAATCACTGCCCTTGACACTCGCGGGCAGTTGTTGCAGCAAATGTTCCAACAGTCTTTGAGCAGCATGTCGACGGATCTCTGCCGTACCTTGAAGCGCCTTCCAGTCGCGCTGCAGCGTGATTTCCAGCGTCTCAGTGTCCAGACTCTTCACCCGGATACTGCCAACACCTCCTTCGCCACGACCATCTTCAGAAAGACTTTTGATAATCCGGCGTACATGCTCTGGCAACGCCTTGGCGTGTCCCTGATCCTTGAGGTACTGGGTCATTTGCCTCACGTGCAGGATGGACGACTCGCCCTTGCTCAAGTCCGGCGCCACCAACCGCATTCCGGCAATCACGCTTCGCTCCAGACTGTCGGCTCGCTCAAAGCGCGAATTGGAGGCTCCCGGAACGCCAACGTGAACAAACGCCGTCAAGCCCATGTCGTTGCTGGAGATGCCGAAGGTCTCCAGATCACGCATCGCTTTTCTGACCTGTTCCGGCGTCATGCCTGTGCTGGTCATGAGAAGGTCGGTCGATATGCCTTCGTCCTTGTCGGCAAGAATGAGCGCTTGAACGATCTGCAACAGATTGGCACGGTAGGAGTCAATGATGGGCGCCTTCGCCATGCGTTCCCTAGCTTCGTCCAACGACTTCACCCGCAACGATGAAGGAAACACCGTGACCAGGTTCTCATCCCGCTTCAGCAGCGTGGCCTCCTCCAACCAAGCAATAGCAGTCCGCACCTTGGTATCGTCGGTGGCGGAATCACGCTCAAAGGCGGCCGCTTCATCTTCCGACAGAATCTCGCCAGTTGTGGCCACCACCTCGCCACCCTTCTTCTTCCTACGGTCCAGATTGCGCAAGGACTTCAGCACCGTCTGTATCTCGCGATGCGAAAGGCGTGAACGTGCAGACATACCAAACTGCCGCTCGACGTCCTCAGGGGTGTAGAGCAACACGCACTGAGCCTCTGCCCGGTCCCTTCCCGCCCGGCCGGCCTCTTGAAGATAGTTCTCCAGGGAGCCTGGGATGTCTGCGTGGATCACCAAGCGCACATCAGGCTTGTCTATTCCCATGCCGAACGCGTTAGTGGCGGCAATCACCCGCAGTTCGCCCTGGATGAATCGGCTCTGTACCAATTTCTTCGACGTGGGCTGCAAGCCGGCATGGAAGAACCCGGCAGCGATGTCCCGAGTCAGAAGAAACTCCGCCACCTCTTCCGTTTTCTTCCGGGTGGAACAGTAAACAATTGCTCCACCTGGCTGCTCTGACGGGAGTACGTGGTTGAGCACTTGCAAAACGTGACTCAGCTTCTCTCCTGGCGTGGTGGGCATGACCGAGAACGCCAAGTTGCTCCGGCTGGCGCCACCATCAAAGAGCCGAAGATCCACGCCCACCTTGGTAGAGAAGTGGTCGACTATGTCCTTGACCACGTCCGGCTTGGCCGTAGCGGTCAAGCAAAGAATCGGCGGTATCGGTCCATCGGCAGCCTTCTCCTTGATGAACCGCCCCACATAGCGGTAGTCCGGTCTGAAGTCATGCCCCCACTTGGAAATACAGTGGGCTTCGTCCAAAACCCAAGCACCTATCTCTCTTTGGGCCAACACAGAGCGAAGGGTACGATTACGCAATTGCTCTGGGGACACGATCAGTATGCCGATGTCACCCAGCCGCACCCGCTCAAGTACCGCTGCTCGCTCGGGCATGGACAGCAGCCCATTTACTGCCGCCGAGCAAGTGATGCCGCGCGATTCAAGGCCATGAACCTGATCGGCCATCAAGGCGACCAAGGGCGAGATCACGACGGTCAACGCTCCCGTTTTGTCGAATCGGGACAGCGCGGGAATTTGGTAGCAGACTGACTTGCCAGTCCCAGTCGGAAGGATGGCAAGTACGTTCTCACTGCGCAGCGCGCTCTTTACGATGACCTCCTGTAAAGGCTTGCCCTCCTCGTTCACAGGCTCAGGCCTGAACCCATCCAAGCTTGGAAACCAGCGACGCAGCTCTTGGGTCGCATCATGCCGCGACGTGCACCACGCGCAAGCGGGGTCATCACACGGAACGTCGCGCAAACGCCTAATGGTCTCTCTGACTTTTGGGAACTGGTGGCTAACCCAGGGAGGCACCACTGAATTTCCTCCTGCTACCGAAAGCCACGCGAACGCAAAAGCCAGGGACCAACCCAGTCCCCCTGCGTTGTCAATTGCCTTCTGCCCAAACGTCATACAGGCCTTGCCCGCGAGAAATCCGTGCATGTGCTGCTGAACCATCGCTTCCTCCGGGGCTGTCTGACCACGCAGCGCAAAGAAGAAGGCATCGAACGCCGCTGAATCGCCAGCTCGCGTGGTCAACCAGTGATACATCGCGACCAGCTCAGGGCTCGTTTCACTGGCCTTGCGCAACGTCATAAACTGGTCAACCAGCACGTCCAAGCAAAGCCGGGCATCCGCCACTGGATTGTTCTTTTGACCGCTCTGGAGCTGACCATCCTGGTAATGCTTGACCAGATGGTGATAAGGGTTTCGCGGGAACGCCAGCGGGTTCAGCCAGAGGGTGTCTAACGCTGGTTGGAGGGCAGCCCCGAGGTCCGGTCGAGCTGCGATCAAATGCGCACGGTCGAACACGATGAAGTTGTGCCCAAGCGAAAACTCTGAGCCAGAAGAAAATCTGTCCAGCGCTACCAATGATGGTGCGAGAGGGCCTTTGGTATGAGAAAACTCGGTGATCTGGAGAGATTGAGGTTCCAGTCGAACGGCACCGATCTGATGGATTCTGGTGTCCGTCTTCCCCACCTCCAAGTCGATGGAAACGCAGCGGCCAGCAAACCTAGTTGCAAGCCTCAGATCGCTATCTTCAGAAGATCCACTCAAGCCGACTGCCCTCCCTGGGTACACGTTACCAAGCGTGTCGTCCTCTGCTTAGGATTCCACGCTCTATCTGGCTTCTAACACAGTCAAAAGCAGGAAAAAAAATTTGGAGGCATCTCAGTCGGCCAGAGCCATTATCGGCGGACCTCCAACATGTAGAAGTGGTTCGCCACCATCAGCCTGGCGCGGTCAGAGCGAACAGCATCAGGGATCGAACTTTTAAGTCGAACATAGTGTCTGCATTGCGGCTCCTGCCGCTTGCTCCAGTCAAGGATGCTTGCCATCCGTTCAGCAAAGCCCACGTGGGTGAGTGGACCAGCCAGAATCTCTGAGACACCGGGAAGCAACTGAGCATCGGACTGGCGCCGAGCGGGCCAAGCAGGTAGAACAGCTATCGATTCACTTTGCAGCTCTATGGCGAACAGGAACTCAACTTTTCCACTTTCGTCTGCCCAACAGGGAGGATAGTCACGGCCCCCTCGGGCGTCCAGGCGATTTTTCAGGAACGCAACCTGCCCCCGCAAGTCAGAATTCTCTTTCCCGATTGCGCTCGGATTCGTACCGCCTTTGGTGAGGTCACCATAACTACGTGCGGCCTTCACAACATCCTGCACAGTCTTTGCTTCCTGACCAGCCACGAGTTCTCGCCCAAGCTCCTCTCTGAGACCTTTTTTCAGTTCGTCTGCTGTGCGAAGAGCTTCCCCGATACGCGCCACATCGCTCTGCACTCGTTCCATTTTCCCTCCCTCGGAGGGAAGTATGTCCTGACTTGAGGCATCATCCAACAGCTTGCGCAGCTGCACTTGTTGAGCCAGTGCGGCAACCACTGCCTCCTTCGCTACTTTCTCACCAGCATCTTCTCCAGCTTTCTCAACCAACGCCTTCACCTCCGTAAGTGCAGTCAGTTGAGCATCTAAGTCCTCGACAATCGTCTTGAGCCGGTCTCGCTCAGCGCGAGCATCTTCCGCCAATACCATGCGGCTGATGACTTCGTCTGGATTAGGTAAACCAGCGGAGCTCAGAGACGCAGACAACGAGGCTTGTGCTTCGTTGAAGGACTCTGTGAGTCGGTCTAGTCGTCCAGCTTGGGCGAGGTTGAGCTCAGCCTCCTTACGGGCACGTTGCTCCTGGAAAACTAAACTGCCCAGAAGAATCAGCAGGATAAATGAGATGGTGAAGGCGATTTCAGTGAGCGAAAGCTGGAAAACTTGGTCATTGCGCTGAGCCACGCGTGCCCCTTAGTTAACAACGGAGGTTGAACTGGCGGGCGAAACGCCCTGAGGCCCTTGCTCGACCAACCCAATCGTCGGTTCGACAGGAGTCAACTCAACTCCATTGTTGGCAAACGGAGTGAGCCCTCCGCCGTGGTGTTCAGGCTCTATCGCGTCCCTGATGTGAAAGACCCCTGAGCTTCGCAAGGAATCCGGCTTGGCTACGTCTTGAACCAATACTCGGAACTCTTCAAGGGTGCTGTCCAACTTGTTAATGGCAGCAACACCCTTTTCTCCAAGGGCCACAGAAGCCTTAGCATTCTCCGCATCGGCGGTGGCAATTTCGTCCAGCTTTTGAACCACGAGACTCGTCGAGGCCGCGCTCGCAGCCAATTTGTCGGCAAAGGCCGCGGCGAGGGTTGAGTTTTCGCTGACCTTTTGCGAAGCTTCGTGCGAGAGGGCGACGCTTTCAGCAATACGCCTACACAGTGCGTCAGTCGAGACGGCGTTGGATTCCAACTGCTCAACGAGCTTGGCAAACGATCCCTCAAATTGCTGACGGGTAGTCCCTTCAGAAATGACCACCGTGTCAATCCGCCCAGCGAGGGCATGTGTGGATGCGTTGGTCTCGTCAAGCTTAGCGACGGTGCTGCCAAGAAGAGCGCCGAACCCGTCAAGAGTGGCTCCGAGCTTCTCGAGTGCGCCAATCTGGCTTTGCGAAGTGTCAAGTACTGACTGCTGCTGTGCGGTCAACCTCATAGCCGCATCCATCGAACCTTCAATGGCCTCCGATTTACTCTGAAGCTTTCGCAGGGCCCCGGCTAGAGCTGTCGCGGCAGCACCGACCTGTGTGGCCGTGGTGAGCACCTGACCCGAGACTGCGTTTGTTGCGCCATTCAACTGCAACAAAGGTCTTTCAAGTTGCTTTGCGAAATAGTCATCCGGAAACGTAGTTGTTTTTAGACGCTCAGAAACAACATCAGTAAAAGCTGTAACTTTCGCTTCAATGCTCCCTAAATTTGAACGCATTCCCAGGGAGTAACCATCGACAGATTCTGAGAGGCGAAGGCTAGCCTTATTTATCTCATCCAAGGCACTGGTGAATGCAGATTGGTTCTTGCCCGCCAGTTCCTCGAAGAATCCTGAGAGCTTTTCGGCGTGATTCTTCGACAGACTTTCGACCTGAAGATTGACTCGCTCCACAGCGCCCTTTGTTCCGTTCTCAACCTCGGACTGAAAGTCACTTAGTCTTTCGTATGCGAGAACCAGCTGCGCTTGAAATCTCTGTGAGGTCTCGATGATTGAATGCTCGGCATCTCGAACCGCATCGGCTACATCCTTATTGAAGCTTACCAAGTAAACCCTCACCGCCAACCCTGCGACAGTGCTCACCATCGCGGCTCCAAACCGAACTGCAATGTCTTGGATTTTTGTACCAATATCAGGCAAATCAAAGAGGCTGAAGATGATGGAGGTGATTGTGAAAATGAACCCTAAGTAGTAGCAGCTGTCTGCAAACTTCTCGTCAGATACGTCACGGTCCTTCCGCTTGAGCCCCAATACGATGTACGCGGCCATGATGCTCAAAGGTATCCAGAATCCAAGGCTCCATTGCATCTGCAGATACCACCCCAGGTACGAAGACCCGACCTTCAGAATGATGGTGATGAGGAAGAGCTTTTGAATTCGGATGTCGAAAATGCTAGCCACGGTCAGCCCTCAAGCGGTTGAGCAGCTACGACGCGCGCGCCTGCCTTGTTGAAAAACTCTTCCCAGAACAGATGATTGCGTTTGGTTTGTAGTTGGGGAGTGTTGATGAGATAGCGAAGCTCAACATCCACACCCTTTAGACTCAGCTGAGTCTTTCTGCCGTAGTCAGAGGAGGAATAGGACTGAAAGTCCAACGTACCTCGATACATGCTGAACTGCGGTGTGTTGTGGAGCATGTCTGAGAGGAGGACAAGTCGGCGTTCGCCACGGACATCATGGGTTCGGAATCCATTGATGGCGATGAGTTGGAGCATCTCAAAGATGGGGGAACTCTTCGCAGACTGCTGAGCTATAAGGTCGTCCGTTTGGTCCAGCATCGGCGCCAAGAACTGTTCCTCGTATGTTCTACGCAGCTTCTTCAAGTTTGCCGTGAGTTCGCTTTTGTCTGAGCCCGTGCCCGGGTTGCAAAGCTCAATCAAGGGTTTGGCACTTTGCTTGAAATCTTCACCAAGGACGAAGACGGAAAGGAGATAGCCCTGAGGAGTGCGCTTCTCGACTAGGTCCCGGACCAGTACCTTGAAGGCCTCTTTCTGCGTGAAGGTGAGCGGGTCCGTTTTGTCCACCAACAGCACGTAGTGTCCACTCGGACCGTCGGCCGGGCAAAGGGTGGTGGTGTCTAGGCCGGGCTTCTTTGTGAAGACGTATATCCCGATGCCGACCAGTGCCACCAAGACGACCACGAACAGTAGCGCTCCGAAAATCAGGTGCAGATTCTTGCGCTGGCGAGCGCGTCTTCCGAGCTTCGTCATTATTCGGCTACTCCGCTCGGAAAGTGAGTATCGAGCTTCTTCAATATGTCGAACTGCTGGTTGAAAGCAGCTTGAATACGGCCACGAATATCCTCAACTTCTTCGAGGAAGGAGTCGACCTCCTTTTGATACCCCTTAAGTTCAGCTTCATTTACTGAGGTGTCAAACTCTGGCAGCTTCAAAGGTCTCAAAGTCGGGGACTTATCAAAATAGCTGGGGCGTGGAATACCTTTTCGATAAACCTCATTCTCCGTCCTGAAGTTGTGAAGCACAGCGTCCAGCGAATTATCCGCATCACGCAACGCCGTCATAAGCCTCAGACTCGCTGTTCGTTTATCGTCTAAAAGCGTGGCGAACACGGCCAAATCAGATTGAGATTTTCGCAGTGTTTCGTCAATCACTCTGAGTTCTTCGTTCTTCAGCTCTTCCAGCTCGACACGAAGCTCGTTCAACTCATCTTCGTAGTCATCGACAGCAAGCTGCCTACGCTCGGAAACGGCTCCATAGCCTGGATAAAGGTCTCCACTGAAGACGCCATCTAGCAGCGCCGCGACCCCGAAGAAAACACTGATTGCAAAAAGCGCCCACGAGAAGAAGTCTCGAAGTTGTAAGGGCTGATTTAAAAGCGTCTCCAATGCCGTTTTGGCTGGGTCAGCCATCTCAGCGGTGAGCGCATCGCGAAAGTGCGCGATGCTGAGACCAATGACGAACATGGCTGACAGCGCGCAAACCAGCCCGAGGAACCCCAGCACCTTGAGTGCGAAGTTCCGGTGAACCACATACCTAACAACGAGTCGCCCGAAGAAGTAGGCCACCAGTATGTTCAGTGCGGCAAGAGTCATTGCCTGTATCGCACCACCAATCAGTCCTGAGTCAAGGCCTTGAGCGAAGAACGACGCATTCAAGGCGCCCTCAACAAGAATCAAGAAGAGGAGCAACGCGAAATTGAAGAAGACTTGTGCGCCCGACTTGTGGGTGGCGTCTCGGGTCAAACCGTGCGTAGCCTTGAATCCTTCTAGCGCCTCGGTACTTCGCTTGGCCGTCTCTCCGAGGCTGCGTAAAAGACTGTGCTTCTCACTCAAAAGTGCACTCGCCTTTCTTTCAAATTCCTTGTCAGCTTGGCGTGCCCTGTTGATGTCTTGACTTCGACAAAGCTTACTCAGGTCTTCAGTCAGGATGCCTGCGCGAACTACCGCCCAGTCGACATAGTCCTGACGTGCTTTCTCGACACGTTGTATCGCAGCTGCCTCGGGCCCTGATGGGAGCTGGGCATCGGTTGGCGGGATTCCGGCCTCTCCAAGCCGTTTCGCTTCCTCTTTAAGGTTGAGCTCCTTCGCCAGCTGCGCGACATCAATTGGGTAAAGGTCCGGGTGACCCTTGCCTGTCCGCGTATTGTTCGACGATGTCAACCACTTGAACACTCTCTCCAAGAATCCCATGCCTCACCCTTGACCCGTTCTTTGTGACCTGCAGCGCATGACAAGTCATTAGCGCCTTGTTACGTCATTATGCGGCGTGGTGCGGGACCAAGCGGGCTTGATTTTTCCGGTGAAGGACGTTTGGCCCAAGCCCTCCTCGATGCGGGTGATGCGCTGCTCCAGCCCTTGCACAAACTGGTCGAGACCTCCCAAGACCGGCTCAATGCCGTTTTGCATGGAACTTGACCCTCAGCACCGGTGTGTGGTGAGACCCGCGCAGGAAGGATACTGGCGGCATGTAAACCCCAGCGACATCCATCGCGCGAGACCATGAATCTGAGCACCGAAGCCCTGTTTACCGTGGCCCTTGGACTGCAAGCGCC
>JFJP01006324.1_pt1 | contig 20240 bp, 24 predicted proteins | sample 431651 | NCBI WGS metagenome assembly JFJP01 (sample SAMN02602958, study PRJNA72255) | Microbial mat metagenome, whole genome shotgun sequencing project. | biome: fresh water; feature: sink hole; material: water; isolation source: purple microbial (photo- and chemosynthetic) mats found in...
GCGCTGATTTACGGTTTACTTGCAGAGCGCGTTACAAATAACTGCTAAAGCAACTAAAGCCTGCTTTGGCATTTTTCGAGCCCGCTGTAGTGAAAACTGCAGACCGTTCGAGATTGAGGAAGCAGGCTTTTTTGCTTTCTGAAATGGGCCTTGAGGTGTGAATTCACCATAGACCCGTCGCTGGATTTGATCGAAAGATTGCCAGGGCGACTCATAAATGCTGGCTAAAGCAGCGGCTCTCCGACCTGTCGGAAAGCCATTTTGATAGTGACTTTTGGAGAGCCCGACATGACCTTTTCTATCCCCACCCCGATGTCCTAGCGGCATTCAACGTCTGAAGCATTGACACCGCGTTAGCGGAAGTGCGCCCAATTCCGGGTGCAGCTTTCCGATCGCGGAACGGGGAAAGCTTTGCCTGCAACTTGTTGACTTGGTGGTTGCAGCGGGGCTAGTTCCAATTCGCGACAGCGCGGTGACAGGACGTTGAAAAGGAGAAGTCATGTCCACCACCACGTTTATCGAGGCCACTTCGGCCGATCCGGTCATCCGGGAATTGCATCGCAAAGCGGTGCGCCTTCTGAACGATCCATCACTGGATCGCCGCAAGAGGGAGTTCCATATGAGGCAGCTGCAAAGCATCCTCATTGAACACCAGGCAAAGCAGGCGGCCAAGGCCGCCAGATTAGCTGAGAAGAAAGCCGCACGTGAGCAGGTGTCACGTGAAAACCGCAACCAGGGGGTTGCTGACCCGAGCCAGGTGTTGGCCCGCCGCCGTGAATTCGGCAAGGTTGCTGTGCAGGCAGATGCTCAAGAGGCACCGCCCACGGCAACCCAAGCTGTCGCTGCCAACGATGGCCAGTTATCCGGGCGCAGACGTCCGGTACTCACGCTCAAGCGAGCTTGAGGTACGCGGCTGACGGAGCCATCCGTCGCCCAAGTCAACCGCAGTGCCAGCACTGCGGGCTTTCAGTCATCAGCAACCAAGAAGGAGTTTTCATGAAAGTTTTTTACCGTCCCGAGCTGGTCGCACCTGCACAGCACTCCTCGCCATCGGCTCACAAGCCCCGGCTGGTTGTTGAAGACTGGATCCGCCACTTCGGTGATGCCATCGAAGTGCTGGGCTTTGAGCCAGCTAGCGATGAGCAGATGGGGCGTGCGCATGACCCTGATTTTGTGGCTGGCGTGCTCTCTGGCTCATTGCTCAATGGGTTCGGCAACCGGGATCGCCGGGTTGCGGCGTCACTCCCGTTTACATCGGGGTCCATGGTGGCAGCTGCCGAACATGCCGTACTGCATCGTGAAGTGGTCTGTTCGCCGACCTCAGGTTTTCACCATGCGGGGTATCACAACGCCGGTGGCTATTGCACCTTCAATGGTCTGATGGTCGCTGCGTTGGCCGTGAAGGATGCTGGCCTGGTCCAACGGGTAGCCATCCTGGACTGTGATGCGCATTACGGCAATGGCACGGACTCGATCATCCGCACGCTGAACATCGACTGGATTGAGCACCACACGCAGGGGCTCAAGTTCAGCACAGCAAGGCAAGCAGCCAGCTGTGCCTACGAAAGCTGGCTGAACGCTGCCATTGAGAAGTGTCTGGCCTGCGATCTGGTGCTTTACCAGGCCGGTGCAGATCCACACATGGAGGACCCCTTGGGCGGAATTTTGACCACAGAGCAGATGGCCACACGAGACCGGGTCGTTTTCGAAAAGCTCGGACACCTGCCCATGGTCTGGAATCTAGCCGGTGGTTACCAGGTGGTGCTGGGGGACACAGAGGCCCAGCGGATTGAGCCGGTGCTGGCCCTGCATCGGCAGACCGCCAACCTGCACAGCGAGGTATTTGCCTGAGTGCAGGTCAGACAGATCGAAATTAATTCACAAAACCAGGAGAAATGAAATGAAAACAGTCATTGCACAAACGGGAGATTTCGTGCGCCAGGTTGAGATTGTGCCCATCAGTGCACAACCCGGCACTTACCAGCTGCAATTTAGCAGTCAGTTGACATCAGCACGAAACCCGCTGGAGTGGCAACGCAATTTTGGTCTTGTGCTGCAGAAAAGCGAGTTGCACAAGCTCAATGAACTGATCAACGCGGTCCTTTAAAGGCTGCAAAAGAAGGGGGTGAAAAGTGTCATCGATTCAATTCGAGCATTTGACCAACAGACTGCTTTCGCATTTTGGGCCAGCCCAGGTGCGTGACTTTGACGCATGCGTTACCGCGGCCTCCATGGAACCTGCGTCCATAGCAGGGCGATGGCCACTGCCACCACTGAACTTGCGCCACCTCCACGATGGTTCGTTTGTGGCGTGGCTCTGGCAAAAAATCGATGCACTGCTCTCGCGACCCACCGAGTCCCTGCCATTGCGTGATGGAGAAATCGCCATCCAGGTGCTTGGTTCAGCCATCTTTATCAAGGGCAAGACCGGGCAGTTGCATGCGTTTTTGTGGGAGAACCCGGATCATCTTGAATACTGTAGTTCCAGACTGGTCATGGTGACAGAAGTACCGTTTGGAAGTCTCTGGCTGAGGCGTCATGTGGCCAGGGCTGTCAATATCCGGTGCGGTGTTGGCAAGTTCCCTGACGACACGCTGCCCCAAGAAAGTGAAGCGTATGTGACATGGCTGACAAAGGTTCTGATGCGCCGGGTTCGTACGCAGCACAACATGCGACTGGTGCGTCATCAGGTGGCTGATTCCCTGGGGATCGACAGGGGCCTCTGGCACCTAAGCCACCGCTTGCAAAACACAGGTCCACTAGACAACAAAACTTGCTTCAGGCAATACAACCTGTGTGTACGCCACCGAATTGATTTGCTCGAAATTGAGGCCGTCATGCCGTGCGCGGTTGGCATTTATGCGGCACTTTGCGAGAGCAGTGATTTTCCTCAGGAGGGCGAACCTACCCAACGGCTCAAACGCTACCTGCATGCGCATGGGATCTCCTCTCGCGTCTGGCGACTGGTTCTGACAGGTGGTGCACGACTGCTGCCCCTGATCCGACAGTTTTATCGCTGGAACTCAACAAACGCAGTACTGGACTGCCTCAAAGTGATGGACGGTTTGGGTGCTTATCGCAAATTGCCGTCCTGGTTATCCCAGGCGATCTTTGCAGAGTGGGGCAATGCCGGTGCCAAGCGTGAGAAGTATCTGCCTCTGATGGGCCGCTCGATGGCCAACCTGAGACATCTGGTGGTCACCGCCCAATCCATATTTGTAAAACCAGGAGATGCTGGGGAACAGCAAATCGCCGAGGTAGTGCACTGGCTGACAGAGCCCAGCACGACGCCGCTGTTGCGCGCGCAGCGACAACGCGGATGGCCTTTTCTGGTCAGAGAAGCCCAGGCTTTTTACAAGACCCAAGCAGAGTATGAAGCTGCCAGTGGCGAGAGTTGGCCAATACCGTTCGAACAACTGCAGGTCGGCCGTTGGAGTCTTGTGCCCATGAGCAGTTCAGTCCAATTGCTAGAAGAAGGACGGCTCATGCGCAACTGCATCCACTCATGGACAGACCGGTGTTCACTGCGCACCCACTTGCTGGTGTCGATGCGGGAGGACAACGGGCGCCGGGTTGGCACCGCACATTACGAGTGGCATGCCGACCACTGGTTCTTGCATGATGCCAAAGGTCCGATGAACCGGGTGCTTGCTCCTGCACACATGCAAGCCTTTGTCCTGGCGCGTGACCAGATGCCCGACCCCATCCTGAATTTGCCGGAAAACAACTGTGACGAGGCAACGGATTCGATGGAACTGGTGGGCGATCCGGACCATTCATTTACTGAGGACACATCAGCCATTACCAAAGCAACTTGGGAAGCGGTGCCAGGATGATTCAACTTTCCATCACCACGCATGACGCATGTTACGGATCGGCATTTTTTCGCCATCCATTCGTCTGGTCACCTTGTCATGCACGGGCATGCAACTGAACCAGGGAATACTGTTTTTGAATCGCTGCCCACGACGTGTCGTCGAACGCGGCCAACTTAGGGAGATGCCACATGGCTAAGAACTTGACAATCACATACACACAGCAGGGTCGAGACTGCGAGAGCCCACCGATTGAGCGTATTTTGCGCATCACGGCAGAGTATTTCGGAATTGAACAAGCTGCAACAGCAGCGCCAGGGCTGTCCACGCCCTGCCAGGAGGATCTCTATGCCCACGCCTAAACTGACCTATCTGCAGGAACTTGGCGTATTCGGGTTCGACCGTTTTGAGACCATCATTCTGGCGGCCCTGGTCACCGAAGATCCAATGATGCTGATTGGGCGCTCCGGAACCGGCAAGACGTTTTTGCTCAATTCCCTCTCGGAAGCCCTCGGGTTGGAACACAGGCATTACAACGCCAGCCTCATCAGCTTTGACGATCTGGTGGGTTTCCCATACCCCGATGCAGAAAACTCCGGCGTGAAATTTCTCGAGACCCCTGCCACGGTGTGGGGTGCGGAGTCGGTGCTGATCGATGAGATCAGCCGCTGCAAACCCGAGCACCAGAACCGGCTTTTCTCACTGGTCCATGAACGCCGCATCCAGGGCATCAGTCTTGGCAATTTGCGCTTTCGCTGGGCTGCCATGAATCCTGCCTCCACCGACCAATCTGACCTGGAAAGCTATACCGGGTCCGAGCCGCTGGACCCAGCGCTGGCAGACCGGTTTTCGCTGTTCGTGCAGGCCGTGGACTGGGACGATCTCAGCGACCAAGAGCGCAACGCGGTCACCTCGCCTGCCGGTGAGGGCAAACTTGCAGCAATCAACGAACGGCTAAAGACACACATCCAAACCTGTCGTCTGCGGTTCCTCCAACAACTCGAGCACTGCCCACAAGGGGTACTGGACTATGTGACCACAGCGGTGACCGCGCTCAATGGTGCCAGGGTAAGGATATCGCCGCGCCGGGCCAGGTTGATGGCCAGAAGTCTGCTCGCCGCCAGGGTGCTGCAGGGCAGCTTGCAGGAGAAAACAGCACGGCTGATGCTGGGATGCAGCCTGCCGCATGTCACCTGGGGCGGGGACATCGCCAAGAACGTACTTGACGCTGCACATCGTCTGGCCTGGGAGGCCGCCTCGAACACCCCTGAGCGCTGGGTTGACCTCCTTTTCGCGGAGCCTAGGTTGGATCGCAAACTGGCCGTACTGATCAATCAATGCCCCGGACCCGATGAGGGCACGCAGGCGATTGCGCAGTTGCTGGCCAGCGAGTCGCGAGAACGCTCTGCGGCCTTTGCTTTTGCGTTGTACCCGGCCGCTGTCATGGGAAAACTGCCGATCGGCTCGGAAGGTGTCAACGATCTGGGGCGTCTGGCCAGTGCCGTACTGAGCGTAGATGCCGAGGTTACATGGACGGAGCGAGGCAACACTGTTGCCCCGCATCATCCTGGCTACGATGCCTGCGCGCGGTTGCTCTCCGATTTGCGCGGGGCCCGTGCCGAACGAGCCAAACAGTTTTTGAGTTGGTGTCTGGTCGAGCAGATTTCACTGGTGCGCGCAGATGAGCTGGAAAAGGAGATGGATGGCTGCGTCAGGTTGCTTAAAAAACAGGTGAGCGTGTGAATCTGCATTTCCATCCTGCCTTTGAGCAAAGGGCTAACGCTGGTTGGGGTGGCCACCCGGCGCGCCGCCGACGCGAACGCATCACGTCATCACTGCTGGGCAAAAATGATGGCGACATCCGCTGCCCGCGCGTCATCCGTATCGGATTTGATCTGCAGGAGGGGCAGGATCCGCTAAGCCATTTGCACGATTTGCTCATCGATGAGGGTTTTGAGCGACCTGAGGACCTGCGCCAGGCGATAGTCATCCCGGGTCGTCGCTACATCTGCAGTCCATCCAAAGACCCAGGATGCCCGCTGGACGGCGACCCAGCAGAAGTATTGCGCCAGGCACTCATGCTCGGCCTATGTACTGCCCAGCTCTTTGATCCGCAGCGTCCGGTCATCTGGACGCGCAGCAGTCTCTCCAGAGTCGTGGACCTGTTCGATCCAGCGGGGTTCTACCAATGACACCCCTCCTATTTGATGCCCTGTTGCAGGAACTCATCGATGAGAACCCGTTTGCCATCCGGGCCGCTCTGCGCATCCTGCGGGTCGAGTACACGACGCAGATCGCCACACTGGCGGTGACTTGTGAGTTGCAACCGCGCCTGCTGGTCAATCTGGACTTTCTGGCGAAACACGCCGCGACTGAAGCCGAAGTCAAGGCAGTGGTGATCCACGAGTTTCTGCACGTGCTGTTGCGGCACACGGAAGGCCGACAACCTTTGACTTCAGCGCGCCATCTGGCCTTTGATGCCGTCATCAACGCCATCATCCACCGGCAGTACGGGCCGGGGTATTCCTCCATGATGTCCCACTACTACGGGAGATGTACGGACCTGAAAAAACTCCTGCGCCCGATGAACAGCGACGAACTGCAGTGGCTGAAAGCCAGCCCAAATAACGTTCCATCATGGGCACGGCTGTGGGAAAGTCTCTACGACGGACGTCTGATTGCAGATGACATCGAGGAACTGGCCAACACCGTGGCCAGTCAGATGCTGGCACCATCAGAATCAGATTCGAGCGGGCCGTTCACCTTGCAGACTGGAAGTGATCAGGTGCCAGACTTGCTGGGCAACCACGCCGATATGGGCCAGGAGATTGATGGTGAATTGGCCAAGGCCGTTCAATCAGCCCTGAAGCAGATGAATGGTCATGGTGTCTGGCGCAGCCCAGGTGAGCGGGGGGTCGGCGGCACACTGGTCAAGGCTCTGGTGATCGAGGACAGGAGCCCCACACGCAGATGGGAGGCCAGGACACTGGCACTGATCAAAAAGCACATTACGCCAGATCACCAGTCCCGTGCAAGGCGTGAAGAATTGTGGAGCTACCGCATCCCGGTACTGTCACCGGCTGACCGTCGGGCTTTCCTGAAAGCGCAGTGGTCTGCGTTCCTGCCGGAATCGTCCTGGGAGGGGCAGCGCATGCGCCAGGACGGTACCGCACAGGTTTACCTTGATGTCAGCGGCTCCATGAATGCCGAGATGCCGCTGATCATCGGACTTCTCAACCGCTTGGGACGGCACATCCGTCGGCCTTTCTGGGCTTTCAGCGATGAGGTGTCGCCCGCCGTGATCGAGAACTCGCAATTGCGGACATCCACCACCGGCGGGACTTCCATGCAGTGCGTCCTGGCCCATGTGGCCAAGACCCGGCCAGACGCCGCCATTGTGATTACCGACGGGTACATCGAATCCATCAGTACTGCTGATGTCGCGAAAACACGGGGCAGCAGGCTGCATGTGCTGCTCACACGCGATGGCAATGCCAACCTGATTGCCCGAGCTGGCTTGCCCTACACCCAACTCGAAAAGGTACCCTCATGATTCACTTTGCTGAAGCTGTTCTGCCAGGACACCCGGACAAACTGTGTGACCACATTGCCGATACCATCGTGGCCGAAGCCCTGCTGGCCGATCCCGATGCCTTTGCGCAGATCGAGATGGGTGTCTGGGGCGATGACGCCTGGTTGTCGGGACATATCGTGAGTCGCATGCCTCTGCCACGAACACCATCCGAAATTCTGGTGGATGCCGCGGTGTCACTGGGTCTTGGCAATGGAAACTGGATTGATGCGACCCGCTACCGGATTGCCGACACCGTCTGCGTCAATCTGGATGATCCGCGTGAGGGCAAAGGCATCTGCGATGACCAGAGCATCGTGATTGGTTATGCCGGGTATGACCGCAAGACCCGTTACCTGCCGCCGGAGCATTTTCTGGTGCATGCGCTGGCCGAACAGCTTTGGCAGTCCTGCAGAAGCGGTGAACTCGCAGGGTGCGGTTCCGACGGTAAAACCCTGATCACCTTGCGGGAAGAGGGTCAGCGCTGGACACTGGAAAGCGTCGTGGTCACTCTGCAGCATCCAAAGGACCTGCCGATGATGACGCTTGTGCAAGGTGTGCATTCCTGCCTGCGTCAGGGCTATGAATCCCTGCAGGCAACTGATGCGCGGTGGGTGGCGAATTGGCGTGATGTCGACATTCTGGTGAACCCCAACGGCCCGCACTTTCGGGGTGGCAGCGATGGTGACAACGGACAGACCGGCAGAAAACTGGTCATGGACTATTACGGCCCGCGCATTCCCATCGGTGGGGGCGCGCTGGCAGGCAAGCATCCGGCTCATGTGGACCGCATGGCCGCACGCAGGGCAAGACAGGCTGCCATCCATGCCGTGCAGACTGGCGCGCCGGAGTGCCTGATTCGTCTGGCCTACGCGCCGAACCGCAATACCCCATTGCAGGAAGTCTGGGAGATTGGCGGGCGGGGCGAGCGGCAGGTCAAAGGATATTTCGACTTTGATCAGATGGTGGCAGGCCTCAGGCCCGGGTTTCCCAAGGCTGAACAGGGCAAAGGGGTTTATGCGTGGGCTTTACCTGAAGACCCGGATTCCCTGAACGTCAGCGGCAGAAGCACAGGGTGATACGGGTCATGACTTGGCATGAATTCACTGGACAAATGTGAAGGTCTTTTCCGTCTCCTCAGGCTCACGCCATGAGCTCTGAAACTGCGATCATTCACGTTCACAAAAGGGGAAAACGACATGAAGAAAACTCAGGCAATCATCAATGTTGAATCGGCAGTTGTTGAAGTTCATAGCAAGACGCTGTTTGAGCGTGTTTCAGACTATCTGACAGAAAAGGACTGGGGCTTCAATTCGTATGAAGAAAAAACGTATTTCACGCTCAACCTACGCCTGACCAGCGGGACGGTGCGCGTCGTCATCGACATTGCGGAATCATCACCGTGGGCGAGGATATTGGTCTATGCAACCTATCCAACTTTCGTCCCACCCCACCGCCGGGTGGAAGTCATTGATGCGATCAACCGGATCAACTATTCCCTGTTGGCCGGTTGCCTGGAAATGGATGCCAAGGATGGTGAAGTCCGCGCGCGCATGATGCTCGAGAGTGACACCTTCGTCAGTGAACAGATGATCGACCGGGCAATGCGTTACTGGCCATTGCATTTGGCAACGCTGCAGCGCATGATGTTCTGGAGTTGGGAGAACGGGCTGAAGATGTCACGCTTCAATGAGAGGCGAGAAGACATAGCCACCGTTGCTTTGTCTGGTTCAGTTTCTGCGACCACCATCTTGGATAATTCTGGTTGTTTGCCAACCGTGAAACGAAGACATGCTAGACAACCTCACCCAAACGTACGGAGCGCTGGGGGTAACCCCTCTCGAATTCATTGCGAACGTGGTTTACGCAGTGTCTGTATGGCTTGCCGCGCGCAACAATGTCCATACTTGGTGGATTGGCATCGTTGGATGTGTTTTTTTTGGCATTTTGTTTTTCCGCTTTCAACTCTACGCGGATGTCACCCTTCAAGTTTTTTTTATCGGTACAAGTTGTCTGGGATGGTTGCAATGGAATCGCGGTAATGATGGCGGCTCACTCAGGGTTCAGCGTTCTACTCCGACCTTCATCGCCATGCGCATAGGTCTCGCGATTGCGGTCGCGGTGGTGTACGGTTCTCTGCTATACCGATTTACTGACGCCTTTGCGCCCTATATCGATTCGCTGGTACTCACGTTCAGCGTGCTGGCGCAGCTGCTAATGATGCGGCGGCGCATTGAGAACTGGTTCGCGTGGCTGATCGTCAATAGCATCGCCGTACCGCTCTACATTTCTCGGGAACTGTATTTAACCGCCTTTTTCTATGGAATCTACTGGTGCAATGTCTTATATGGACTGTCGTACTGGCGCAAGGAACTGGCGAAGACATGATCCGAGGGCTTGTTGTCGGGAAATTCGCGCCATTTCATCGCGGTCATGAGTTCCTGATTTCCAACGCGCTCTCGCAGTGCGATGAATTACTGATCCTTTCATACACGAGCCGTGATTTTCCTGTTTGCGATGCTGCCCGTCGTCGACAGTGGATCCAGAAGAGCTTTCCCGAAGTGCGTGTCGTTGTATTTGATGCGACAGACAATGTTCCGGACGACGAGGCCAGTGATAGTGTTCAGCGTGAGTTTGTCGCTCGAAAGCTGCGGGAGCTGGAATATCTTCCAACTCATGTATTTACGAGTGAGGACTACGGGCTGGGTTTTGCGGAACATCTTTCAACATCTTTGCTCCAGCCAATTACACACGTGAGTGTCGATCCTTCACGTGGTAACCACCCTGTATCTGCGACAGACATACGGGCGGATGTACATGGGAACAGGCACTGGCTACCTCCGCATGTGTATGCAGACTTTGTAGAACGTATTGCGTTGATTGGTGCGGAGTCGACAGGAAAGTCCACGCTCGGGTTTTGGCTTTCTCAACAACTGGAAACCCAGTTCGCGGGTGAATACGGACGTGAGCTTTGGGAGCAAAAGCATGGGCAGCTATCGTTCGATGATCTGCTGTTGATCGGACAACGGCAGGTCGAGCGCGAAATGCGCCTAGCTGAGACGGCAAATAGATTCCTTATTTGCGACACAACCCCACTAACGACGCTGTTCTACAGCTTGAATTATTTCCAAATGGCAGACCCTCGACTAACCCGTCTTGCGTGTCGCCGTTATGACCACGTAATCCTGTTGCTGCCGGATTTTCCTATGGTGCAGGATGGCACGCGCCAGGATGAGGCATTTCGGCTGCAGCAGCATCATTGGTACGTTCGGGAGTTAGTGGAAAGAAACCTGGAATATCTGGACGTTTCGGGCAGTATTGCGGCTAGGCAGCAGCAGCTATTGGAAATGTTCCCTTTGATGCATAGGCAATTTTCGTAGCGTCAATAAATGCTGCGAACAATGGTCAACCGACCAGAGAAATTCGTTGACGAAAGCCAGCCAATTTGAAATTCACACAGATCATCTTGCCGCAGATTTTCCAAGTTATTGATTTCATCGTACGGGAGATCCGAGCCGGGTACGGTAAACAGCTTGACACCGTGTTTGCTGAGTTTGTCCGGCACCTCATTGGCGATGTCGCTGCCAACACCCACCGTCAGGCCGACCATGGCAATGGTTGGTAGTTGCAGCTCAAACACACCGCTGGCCATCAGAAGTTCGCGGGTTTAGGTGGCTTTGTCGAGCATCACCGTCACCTTGGGGGATGGACCGAAGTCGAGCACGCAGGTCCAGGCGGCGGCCATCACATTGGCGACACCGCCATGGGCGGCAGACACCAGCACCGTGGGTCCATGATTGAGCAGACGGTAGGATTTGTCGAGGGCAACGGAGGCGATGTGCTCAGGCAGGTTGGCGATTATGGCGGGTTTGAGCATTCAGCGTGGGGTGTTCAATATAGCGCCGGCCAGTGGTGCCAGTAGTCCAGTGTCACCCGGTAGGTGTTGAGTTGCACCCTCAGGGTGGTATCGATGTCGCGACCGTACCTACCTTGACAGGCCACAGCTCAGGTACACCATGGACGAGGTCCCTATTTCATGGACAATTTCTCCAAAGGGGATGGCCACGGATCGAACTGCACGATACCAGCCTTGAAACCCCGGTCGGCAAACGCTATCCAACATCAATCTTGAGGATTCCAGGTGTTACTATTGTGTCACCTTTTGGAGAACTAAATATGCCTGCCACCACTTCTCTTAAGCTTCCTGACACTTTGAAAGCCACTATTGCCAAAGTCGCTGCTTTTGAGGGCAAGTCCTCACATGCGCTGATGGTGGACACCTTGCAATCGGCCATGGACGAGGCCCTCGTGCGTCAGCAGTTTTACGCTGATGGTGAAGCATCTTTCCAAGACACCTTGCGCACCAACGCCGTCTTTGACGCTGCAGCAGTCAAATCGTATGTGATGGCCCGCTTGAAGAGTGAAAAGACGGGTGGCAAGCCGCGCAGGCCGCTGCCGCAACCTCTGGATACGACTAAGCCGATGGCCGCCGCGCATGATTGAGTTGGTTTACACCGAGCAAGCGCTGGTGGACCTGGAGCGGCTCAGCGATTTCCTGCTGGAGACTGACCCGCAAGCTGCACAAGGTACCGCCATCCTGATTTTTGAAGCGCTGGAGATTCTGGTACATCACCCCGAGATTGGCCGCAAAGTTCACTTTGGGCAACGCGAGTTGGTAATCTCAAGGGGGCGAACCGGTTATCTGGCGCTCTACCGTTTTTTGCCTCATATAGACCGCATACTGGTGCTGGCACTGCGTCATCAGCGGGAGTCGGGGTACAAAGGCTAGCTTAGGTTGGAAATGCTACTTTCGTACACTTGAAGCAGCTGAACACCAATCGATGGCAATGGTTGAACCCTGTCACCAATGAGGCAATCAAGCATGGCACTGCAAACCCCCATCGAATACGACCAGGCATCGCCTGCCGACAGGGCCGTCATGACGAAATCGTGGCCAGCCGCAAGACGGACTGGGTAAACAATTTCTGGAAAGTCCTGGCGCATCACCCCGAGACCTTGCAACGCATCTGGAGCAACATCAAGCAGGTGATGAGCAACGGCGCGCTGGATCCGCATCACCAACAATTGTGGCTACTGCATTGCCTCCCACACTGCGGGTGCCAAAGCCAAGGGCATGACAGAGGAGCAACTCGGTGAACTGCTGGCCGTTATCGGTTTGGCCAACGAGACCAATCGCCTGGCCATTGGCTACGGCGTGCCGGTTGACGACAGGTTCTTGTCCAGCTGATTCAGTGGCCTGGCACCAAGCCTTCACTCAATTGAGTTGTCGGCCTGGAGATTTCAAAGCTTCCATCAAGGCATCGGGTTGACCACCGTCTGCGAGATGGCTTTTGTACCAGACCGTCAGAATCGCCGTTACCACCGGGCCAGGGTTTTGACAGACTTTCTCGAAATCCAGGCCGTTGATGGTGCAAATCAGTTTGACGAGGTCCATGTCCAGATCAATGGCATCGTCGGCGCAGCGGCGCAGCTTGAGGTCAGCAAAAGAATAGCCTTCGGGCAGTTTGAGGGTCAGCATTGAATCAGTGGACATGGTGAGTCTGAATACTTCACAAGATGATATTTGCAGCTACAGCGGTGACTCCAGGCACGGATGGCTTCAAAGCCCCCGCTGCCAAACGGGACGTAGTTTCGCAGACCGAGGATCGTCGATGGCGGCTCTCACCTGTTTCAACAGCCGATCCTTCTCAGCGCCCAACACCCCTTTGAGGACCAGCCAGTTGGAGGCATGATCGCTTCGAAACACCGTGCGCTTGAGTTCCAGGGCTTGCAGGAACTGCTCCATCTCGACAAACAACTGCTGCTGGGTGAGTGGCTCCCACTGCGCAAAGCCAAGGCGAAATCGTTCTTCACCCTGCGGGAAACTCACCACCAGGGTGGCCAGAAACTCTGGCTGGGTCAGATTGATCAGGCGGGCCGAGTTTTGCGCATGCTGTTGTGACAGCAATGGGCCGCCCAGCCCATTGAGCAGCATCACCGAGCGCGTGATGCCAGCAGCTCCCAACTTGTCCAGCGCATCCCGGGTGGATTCGAAGGTTTCGCCCTTGCTGACCTTCTGCAACACCTCGTCGTCACCTGACTCTGCCCCCACATAGACCAGTGACAAGCCAGCCTCGCGCAGCTCCTTGAGTTCCTGAATCGATTTGTGGCGCAAGTTGCGCGGCAGGCAGTAGCTCGATATTCGCCGCACCATGGGCAGGTGATTTTTGATGGCTGAGAGCACCGTCATCAACCTACGAGTGGACAACGCCAGCGCGTCACCATCACCCAGAAAGACCCGCTGTACCTGCTGTGCAAACTGTTCACCGCAATGGCGAATGGAGGCCAGGGTTTCGTCCTCGTCTCGCACCCCAAAGGTCTTTTGAGGCGCGGTGTACATCTCGCAGTAGGTGCACTTGTTCCAGGAACAGCCATTGGTCACTGGCAGGATCAAGGACTGCGCTTCACTGGGCGGCCTGAAGACCGGCTCAATATATCGAATTGGAAAGTCTTGGATCACGTGGTGGGTCCCGCAGGGTTGGCTGTCGGCAATGACGCAGGGGCAACCTTGTCGGTCAGGGTTTCGTTTAAAAAATGGCTCAATATAGCGCCTGCCAGCGGTGCCAGTAATCCAGTGCAGTGTGGTACGTGTTGACCTGCACCCTCAGGGTCGTGTCGATGTCGCGGCCATAACCTCCTGCCATCACCATGGCTACAGGGACACGGTGCTCAAAGGCCCAATCAAACACCCGCTGGTCACGTGATCGCATACCACTGTCCGTCACCGCCAGTCGTCCAAGTCGGTCTCCCTCATGCGGATCGGCACCGGCCAGATACAGGATTAGATCGGGTTTGAAGCGGCGCTCCAATTGTTCAATGCCCTGCTCGAGTGCCTGCAGATACGCCTCATCCTCACAGCCGTCGGGCAGTTCGATGTCGCAATCGCTGTGTTGCTTGCGCACCGGAAAGTTCTTGGCCCCATGCAGCGACAGGGTAAAGACCGTAGGGTCATCAGCAAAGATGAACGCACTGCCATCGCCTTGATGCACATCCAAATCAACGATGGCCACCTTGAGCCCATTGGGGTGTTGATGATGTCCATGACCCGGGGCCGACCACTCCAACTGCATCTGCCTGGCGGCCACCGCCACATCGTTGAAAACACAGAAACCGCTGCCTTTGTCTGGATAGGCGTGATGCGTGCCCCCGGCCAGGTTGGCTGCCACGCCACCACCCAACAAGGCTGCCCGAGCTGCCTGCAAGGTGCCACCCACTGAACGGCAGGCACGCTCGGCCATTGCGGCACTCCATGGAAAACCAATTTCACGCTGTTCTTCAGCGCTCAGACCACCGTGGATCACCGCCTGGATATAGCGCGGCGTATGCACCTGTGCCAACACATCCACGCTGGCGGCCAGTGCCTCATGCATCTGGATGGCTGGCATCTGCTGGACCAGACGCTCACGCAGCAAGGCGTATTTGGCCATCGGGAATCGGTGACCGCCAGGCAGGGGCAGCACAAAATGATCGGCGTAAAAGGATTGCACGGAATCTTCGGTAGGTGGCAGAGATGAGCCTGGGCTAATCACCAAAGATCGTAGCGCAGCCTTTGTCCCCAAAAAGCATGCCCAACCCTGTGGACAAAACCCTGAACAAGTCTGAAAACCGATACCAGTCGTGGCCTGGCGGCACATGCTTAAAAAATAGGCGATCAACTTGACAACAATTGTTTTGGACGGATGTGGTGAAATATACTGGATAAATGAACAGTCTTATTTCAGCCCTGCGACCCGTGCCCATTTCCGAGGCACCGCTGCAGGTGCTGTTGCTCAACAACCGGGTCGATGCGGGCTTTCCGTCCCCCGCAGAAGACCTCGGTGCGCAGCGCATTGATCTGACCCAGGTGCTCATCACCCATCCTCAGGCGACTTACTTCCTGCGGGCCAGTGGGCACTCCATGGTGGAAGCCGGTATCTTCGACAAAGACATCCTGGTGGTGGACCGTGCCATCAAGCCCCGGCACAACCACATCGTCGTGGCCATCGTGGATGGTGACTTCACCGTCAAGCGGATGTACCAGCGGGCTGGCCGCATCAAGCTCAAAGCCGCCAACCCGACCTTTGCCGACATCGTTCCCAAAGAAGGCCAGACCCTGGAGGTCTGGGGGGTGGTGACCAGCAGCATCAAGCAGTTTCCGGTCTGACTGCCCGGAGCAGAGAGAAAGCACGGTCATGTACGCCCTGGTGGATGGCAACAATTTCTATGTGAGCTGCGAACGGGTATTTCGTCCCAGTCTCAACGGCCTGCCGGTGGTGGTTTTGTCCAACAATGATGGCTGTGCCATCGCCAGATCCAATGAAGCCAAAGCCTTGGGCATTAGCATGGGTGCCCCCTGGTTCCAGATCAGACACCTGGCAGAAGAGGCAGGTCTGGTTGCCCTGTCAGCCAATTTCGCTCTCTACGGTGATCTGAGCGACCGGATGATGAGTTTGGCAGCCGGACTCGGCCCGCATCAGGAAATCTATTCGATCGATGAGAGCTTCATCGACCTGGGGGGTGTCCGTGGTGATCTGGTAGCCCGCAGCCACAAGATCCGTTCGCGCATCCTGCAGTGGGTCGGTATCCCCTGCGGCATTGGTATCGGTTCAACCAAGACCCGGGCCAAACTCGCCAACCACATCGCCAAGACGGCTGAGCGCAAACCCGGCAGCTACCCAGCCCATCTGGCGCAGGTGTGTGACTTGTCGGCACTGAAGCCTTCAGAACTTGAGTCAGTGCTGGCAGCGACACCGGTCACTGAAGTCTGGGGCGTGGGCCGACAGATCACCAAACAATTGACGGCAGCCGGGGTGAACACCGTGCTGGACCTGATCCGCTTGGACCCGGTGATGGTCAAGAACCGCTGGTCGGTGGTGTTGGAACGCACCCTGCGTGAATTGCAGGGCACCCCCTGCATTGACCTGGACCATACTCCCGCTCCGAAAAAGGAGATCGCCTGCACCCGATCCTTCGGTCACCCGGTCACCGAACTGGCCGATCTGGCTCAGGCAGTCACCGAATTTGCCAGCCGGGCCGCAGAAAAGCTCAGGAAGCAACACAGCCTAGCCACCCAGGTCATTGTGTTCATCCGCACCAGTCCGTTTCGCAAAGATGCCCAGTACAGCAAGTCAATGATCGTGCCGCTGTTTCGACCCAGTGCCGATACCGCCGTCATCCTCCAAGCAGCCTTGTCAGGGTTGAAGACCATTTACCGACCGGGATTCAAACTGGCCAAGGCCGGGGTGATGCTGCTGGACCTGCAGTCTGACACGGTAGTTCAGGGTGAATTGGACCTCGACACCGGCACCGACGCAGATCACGGCCAGGCTCACTACGTTGACAAGACCCAGCTGATGTCGGCCATGGATGGGCTGAACCGGCGGTATGGCCGTGGTACGTTGAAGCTGGCCAGCGCCGGGCTGGCTGGCGACAAACGCATCTGGTCGATGAAACAGCAACGCCGCACACCAGGTTACACCACCTGCCTGGCAGACATGCCGGTGGCTCGGGCTTGAAGGGAGGTCCATCATGCAAGAAACCGAAATGCCTGAACCGACGCAGATGCAAACTCAGACACCGTCACTGGAAGCCCCCACCCTCAAACGCATTCATGCCAAAAGACTCCGGGAGGTGTACCGGTCTGCTGGCTGGCCGTACCAGGATGTTATCGAGATTGAGCTGCTGGCAGCGGGATTGCTGGAACGCATGATCAACGGCAGCGGACATGACCTGGTGCGCGTCACCGATGCAGGAATAGCCCACCTGGCCGGTGCCACCCAGGGCAACCGACGGGCCCGCTCAGCCCATGACTCCCTGGTAGACAAGGTGGCCCATGCCATGCTGCGTGACGGTCGATTGGTCTGGACCGGATTGAACCTGCGAGCCAAGCTGCCGGGGGAATCGGATGAGCAGTCACGCTGGAAGATGTGCCAACCTGATGTCTTCTCGATCCGCAACAGCTCTCGGCAGGAATACCTGGAACCCATCGTCCATGAAATCAAGGTCAGCCGGGCTGATTTGCTGGGGGACATCAAACGCGCCGACAAACGTGCGGCTTACCTGGATGTGGGTGGTCAGTGCTGGTACGTGCTGGGTTGTGACCGCAGTGGTCACCCGATTGCCAAGCCCAATGAGATTCCGATGGAGTGTGGCGTGATGGTGTTCCAGAACAACCAGTTGGAGGTGATGCGCATGGCTCCCAAACGACCCTGCACCGAGTTGCCTTTTGGGATCTGGATGGCGCTGGCCAAGGCAACATCCATGAAAGCAGCAGATCTGGCTGAAACCGAAGCGACTGGCCAAGTTGCACTGACGGTAATTGACTCGACGAAGTGAACAGGTTGGTTGATCCAACTGCGCCTTCAGGCCACTGCGCACCAACTACCATTGACGTTTTCCAACTGGCTGACCTTGTGCCCCATTTGCTTCGTTTCATCGTCACCCTGCTGCTGTGGGGGTCCGCGGCCACCGGCCAGGCCGCAGAGAACTTTGCCGCCTGTCCACAGTTTTTTGCCAATGGCAAGCCACCGGCATTGGCCCAGCAAGCCACTGATCGGGCCTTGTGTTACGACTCTTTTGCCATCCTACATTCCGGCCAAAGCAAGACCCCCGTGTATGTGGCTGAGAAACTGAATTCGGCCGTGATGGCTGAAACCCCGCAGAAGCGCTCGGATCACTATTACGAAGAGGCCAGACTGCGCTCAGCCGAGAGGGCCTTGCTGGATGACTATAAGGGTAGCGGCTACGACCGAGGTCACATGGCACCTGCTGGAGACATGAGAACTCCGGAGGCTATGGCACAGAGTTTCTCACTGGCCAATATGGTTCCTCAAGCACCAGAACACAACCGGGGCGCATGGGCCAAGTCAGTGAAGAACCCGACCCGGAAATATGCCGCCCGAGCGACGGGCGATGTGTTTGTCGTCACAGGGCCGGTGTTCATGCCCAATATCGCCCAGAGTCCGAGCGTTGGGCCTGGACAGGTGCATGTCCCCGCATACCTGTTCAAGCTGGTGTATGACCAGACTGAGAACAGAGCCTGGGCTTTCTGGCATTTGAATGAAGATGCCACCCGGGGAACAAGACCGATCAGCTATGCCGAATTGGTCAGGCGTACCGGAATTGACTTCCTGCCCGGTGTGGTGCCAAGGGATTAATCAGATGCTGGGCAATCACATTCGCTGTGCCAAAGCCATGAGTTCAAGCGACATGGCATCAACATCCCTCTGGTAAAGGTAAATAGGTCGCAAAGTTTCCTGACCCCAGCTTTCAAGCGCCATGTAGCCGTAACAAGGATACTTTTCAGGTGCAGGATGATTTACAGCAGCAAAACGCCCCTCCTCGTCCTTGATCCATTGCTGCCAGGACTTGTGACTGACCAGTAATTTCATGTGCAACATCTCCAAAGCAGTTGACGTGGGTTTGAACTAACGATACCTGCCCTGAAGCACTTACCGGCAAACGATACTCAAGCATGGACATCAGAGCGAACAAGAGATTTGGACTGAAAATCTATGACAAAGCAACGCAGCGTTTACTGTCGTCCACGGCAGGCAACTCTAGGCACACGGTTGAAAGTGCAACCTGAGCCGTTTGCCGAATTCAATTTGCCTTGTCCACTGCTTGTATCGGGTCAGGCGATCTATAACCGGGGGCCAGTAGCGCATTCTTTACGCCGTAAAGTGCAAGGTGATCTCTTAGCCAGAGTCGATATTCAGGGCCGCACAGGCTGTGATCAGGAGAGCAGTCCACACTCCACTTGCGCAACACGTAGCCAGCGGTGGCTGCACGCAGATTCATTTTGAGCACACCGTCGCGCATGCCGTAGTCCTGCAAGGTGATCTCTGGTCGTTTCTGATCAGGATGGGGAACAAGCTCCAGTTCAACAATTCGTGTCCACTGGATATCCTGATCCGGGCGCTCATGTGCCCCAACTTGAGAGTCTTTCAAGACGACTGGCTCCTGAATCCGGGTAAGCACAAAATCTCTGAACTCACCCGACTTTCGGTCGAAGGCACGGGTATGCCAGCGCAAGCCCGTGTCGAGTAACGCAAAAGGCACAATTTCTCGTTCGCTTTGACCACTTCTGACGGATTGGTACTTGATGCGCACTGGGCACTTGTGACTGATGGCTCGGGTGATACCGGCCAGCGTACTGAGGTCAGGCTGTCCAAGCTTGTTGGGAATATCGCAGGTGATGCCAGTACGAGATCGAACAGGCTCTCCATCACCAAATCCTTCAGCCAACCATGTCAGCACCCGCTCAGCCGGAAAATCGAACATGGGGTTGAACGCCCGACCAATGATGTACGTCTTGGAACTACCGTCGTACTCAATATTTGCCGGGGCCAGCTCTTTATAGAGCCCAAGGTCACGCGTAGCAGCAGCAGTCTGGATACCGAAGCGAGTTGCCAGATCTTGCCTTCGAATTTCGCCCACGAACCATAGCCGCAGTTCGATGTATGCCATCCGGTCACGCTGTGCGTGCCCAAGGTCTTGCAGGCGATTAGTGTTCATCTTGGGAACTTGTTTTCCAATGGACGATTGTTGTTTACCGGGAGTATAAGGTGACGATTGTCATGTGTCATTAAGATCACATGGATAAATGATCAGCATCATAATGATGATGATTGAAGTATGATTATGGTAACAAGCAGATGACATCTGTCCCGCACCTGGATCATGGCGCTGGAATTGATAACAACAGCCCAACTTCATCAATTTTTTGGAAGCGGTCACAGCATGGAACTCAAGGTACTAAAGGATGATGACGTTGCGAAGATGATTCGTGCGACAAAATTCCGTGCTGTCTATGC
>JFJP01038746.1_pt1 | contig 20239 bp, 19 predicted proteins | sample 431651 | NCBI WGS metagenome assembly JFJP01 (sample SAMN02602958, study PRJNA72255) | Microbial mat metagenome, whole genome shotgun sequencing project. | biome: fresh water; feature: sink hole; material: water; isolation source: purple microbial (photo- and chemosynthetic) mats found in...
CTTCAATATGAGTATCTATATTTTGAGATTCTGAAACATATCCTGATATAATTAATGTGATTTCACCTAAAAACTCTCTATCTGGTATATTATTTAAATCAAAACATACAACTTCTTGATGTATTTTAGTAAGCTCTCTACATAATACAACCTCACGATTACCAAAAACAGATAAACATTCCTGTAAAAATGTCTTAATTTTATATCTACTAATAAAATAAATACAAGGTAGGGATATATATTTATATTCTTCTAAGGTATTTGTAAAACCTATAAAACAATATCTATAATTAAAATGATTAAAAATGCAAGCTGCAGTAATAGCAGATGGACCTGGTATAACTTCTATTATATTATTATCTAATAATCTAGCTTGACGAATTAATTCAAAACCAGGATCATTAATTGTAGGAGTACCTCTATCACATGTTAGAGCTATACTACCTTTTTTTAAATGATTAATATGTTTTTTGATTTCATGTTCATTAAAAATATGATATGATACACATCGAGTAGAAATATTATACTGAGATGCTATTTTAATAAATTCTCTTGTATCTTCACATAAAATATAATCTACTTGTTTTAAAACTTCTATAGCATGTATAGTAATATCTAAAATATTGCCTATAGGTAGACTAACTATATATAATTTACGCATAATTGATAATAACACGAATTTGATTTGGTAAAGTATCATGTTTATCTATAGTAAATGAACAAGGATTCATATTAGGTATATCAAATAAATAATCAGTACAAATACTCATAATTACTGCATTTAATCCTCTTGCACCTGTTTTATTTTTAAGTGTCATTATAGCAATATTTTGTTTTGCATCTTCAGTAATAATAAATTTATGATTATAGTTAGCAAAATATTTTTTTATTTGTACAATAAGACTATTTGAAGAATTAGAATTAAGTATATTAACTAAATTTTCCTTAGTCATAGGTTCTGTTTGTAGAATTGTAGCACATCTACCTGCAAACTCACTAGTTAGTCCAAATTCAACTAAATCATCAGAAATAATATCTAAAGATTCATTGTTTTCTTTATTATGAGATAGTTGTAGTGTATCTTTAAATGCAAATTTAACTCCTTTAACTCTTTTTTCTGCAATTTTATCAATACCGGGAAATACTCCTAAAAAGATAAATAGAACTCTTTCAGGATTAAAAGAGATCTGAGCACCAGATCTAAGTTTAAGAGAAATAGGTACTTTTCCTCCAGTTAATTTAAGTAGAGCTTGTTGCACAGCTTCTCCCCCCACATCTTTAGTATGCCCTTCTGTTTTTTTTATTTTATCAATTTCATCTATAATAATTATACCCTCTGCTGCACGCTTTGGATCACCAGCAGATTCAACTAATCTAAGTAAAATATTTTCTACATCCTCTCCAACATATCCTGATGATGTATAAGATGTAATATCTCTTATTACATAAGGTCTATTTAAATGTTTGGCAACTGAGCTAGCAATTAGAGTTTTTCCTGTTCCTGTATTACCTATTATTAAAATATTTGACTTGTTTATGGATGACTGATCATCATGAGTTAATTCTAACAATCCATTATGCATGTTAATTGCACCTAATATTTTTTTTACTAATCCATCCTGACCTTTTACTTCTTGTGTCACTAATTGATATATATCTTCTAATGTATTTTTAGGAAATTGTTTTATTTTTTCAGATACAGATCCTAAATTTGAATGTTTTCGCTTAATACTTAACCAACTATTATATGCTCTTTCTAAACAAGAAGAACAAATAATAAATGTAGTATGTCCGTTTTTTAAAATTAGCAAATATGGTTGTGATGTGCTACCGCATATTGTACAAAAGTTGCTAGACGACATTAGTTTTTAACCTCATAATCTATATTATAGGCAATTTATTAAATAATATTTTTTGTAAAAGGCTCATTATTTATAATAAAATAATTATTATTTTGATATGATCAAAAAATTAATATTATTATTTTTAATTACTATAAGTATAATTGTAACTTATACAATTAATCCTATTATAAAAATAAAAGATGATAGAAATCATTTAGTTTATCGAGCAGATTTTTTTTCAGGTATTGAGAAAAGTATAAGTTGGAAAAAGAAGATAATTTTTGGCAATATACTTGTGCCAAAATATATATATAACAATACTATACTTATTTCTCACGATGGTAAAAAAATAGAACATGCAAATTATTTACCAAATAATCTTATTGAATTAGTAATAGAAGATAACTTTTTTATTATTACTAATGTTTCAAAAGCTATAGATATTATTACTCAAAAATATAATATAAAATGTTATAAAGTATATATTAACTATGCAGAAACTCATTTATATTTTAAAATGAAAGATAAAAATATTGTAATTTGCTTTGATAATCTTAAACTTGATGCAAATATTTTTATAAATAGAGATAAACGATATGATTTAATATCTAAATATAATTTCATAGATTGTAGATTTAAAAAATATATGCTACTGAAATCGCATTTCTAACACTTTTATAATTTATATATAATAATATTTAAAATGTTCTATATTTTTGCTTCATTTGTTGAAGATACGCAAGAATCAATTAAGAAACAACTTGAGATTTTACCTAAAGAAATAGCATTATCTGGAATATCTATAAAAACAAATCAAAATATTACATTAGATCCATCTCAACCAACATATAAATATATTAAAAAATATTTACCATCATTCATAGAACAACCAACAGGATCTATCAAAATATTTATCAATGATAAACATACTAAAACATATACAACAATGAGTATTGAAGATTATATTGCTAAAATATTTACTGAATTTAAAGGATTGCAAAAAAATATTATATCAGTATTTAATGATAAAACAAATCCAAATACAATGTTTAATAACATAATAGCATATGGAAATATGTTCTTTTTTATATATCATTTTATAAATGAAAATATGCAAATACATTCAAGTATTAGACCAGAATTTGATAAAAATAAAAAGATATGGGATAAAATACATAATAAAGATCCAAATAAAACAGGTAATATATTTGGTATATTTCCAATTTCATATGGAGTCATGATAATGACCTCTAAAGATATAGCTACTAATTTATCTAATAGTAGAATTGAAAAACATTTAAAGGAATTAGGTTTAAAAGAAGGTATTTTTAATGAACCAATAAGTAAAGAAACATCTGAAAATATTAGACAAAAAATAAATCAATATATTAGTCAGCATACACCAGAGCCTATTTCTTCTCCTATTACTCCTATTTCAAATAATAGAGGGAAAATATTATTATTTGTTTTAGGATTATTATTAATAGGATTATTTTATTTAGGATATAAATTTATATTTTCTTTATTTATAAAATATAAGAAATTGCAATCTCAAGAAATAAAACCAAATAAAATTGTGCAAAATTTAGGTGATATTACATGTCTTGTTCCTAATACAGATGATAAAAATATAGAAATTGATTTAAGTGCAATATCTGATCTGGATAGCTGTTTTAAAAATAATAGCATAGATAATAATGCAAACGATTTAAGTGATGCAAGCAATATAAGTAATATTAAAGATCATGATATTTCAGATACTAATACAAATAATAATACAGATAATGATGATATAGTAAATAAAAAAGAATATATAAAAATAGATGAAATACTTTCAAACTAGCGATATTATTTACATATTTTTTATATAAACATAATAATATTATATTAGTGAAAGAAGTTTTATATAATGAAAATATTAAAGCAAAAGAAGTAAGAATAATTGATAATGGTCAAGATTTAGGCATAATGTCTCTTAATAAAGCAATTGCAATAGCACAAGAAAAAAATCTAGATGTAGTTGTTGTATCAGCAAAAACTGATATTTTTGTATGTAAATTATTGGACTATAAAAAATATATATATGAGATCAAAAAAAAAGAAAAACAACAAAAAAAAATGTGTAAAGTGATAGAAATAAAAACTATTCAATTAAGATATTGTATTAGTAATCATGATTTAAACACTAAACTTAACCATACAAAAGAATTTTTAAATGAAGGAAACAAAGTAATATTTGTTATGAAGTTTAGAAAAAAAGAAGTAGATCATATACCTAAAGGAAAAATATTATTAGAAAAAATTATACAAGATTTAAATGTAATAATAGATAAACCTCTTTTAGTTACTACAAAACAAATTTCTGTTACTGTGAGAAAATAATATGTTTATATATGCAGCTGCTCCAAATTGGCAAAATACAAATATAATACAAGAACCAGGATTATATTTGCAGTCGTATAGCACATATGCTACATGTAATTTTTCAGAAAAATGTGATAACTCTTTAACACAATTTTGCAATGTACAATCATCTAATCCTATATTTAATTCATGTATATTTATTTCGATATAATCATTTTGGAGACGAATTTTTAGTTCCGGATAAAGTAGTATTTGTAGTAATTGCTCATCAAAATGAAATATATATTTATAATTCTGAAAAAAAAATCTATGAAGTATTATCAGATGGATGCACTATTTCTACAAAATATGCTTATGGATTTTGTATATTTAAACATGATAAAAAGGTAGCTATTGTTAAAAAAGAGAATATGAGTTTTCAGTTTGCTAGTTTTGATAGAAACCAACTCATTATTAAAAAATATGAATTACATGACTATATAGATACTGTTTTGCCAACAGAAACAATAATAAAAATACTTTCAACCGACTCTTTAGAAAATAAAAATATGCAAAATGATTCAGATTATGTGTTTTTATTTTCAAAAAATGGATTAAATATATATTTAAATATAAATACTGATGATATAAAAAATTATTATAAAGAACAAGAGATAATACCTGATTCATATATTTTTCAAATAACAGAACATCAATATATACAAGTTATACAAGGTATAAATAATAATGAAAACTTAGTATATTTTCACACAATAGATAATAACAATCAAGTTACAAGTATATTAAGCGAGGATTTATATAAATTGCAATATATAGATTCTGGATTTCAATTTAGAAAATGGGGTTTAAATTTAATGTTATTACAACATGAGAATAGCGCTTTTGTAGTTTATCAATCAAATGGTAAATATAATATAAAATCTGTTACAGATTTTAATTCTGATCCAAATAGAATAAAAATTTATAGAAATAATATTGAGTATTTACCATCTCTAGTAAAAAAATCAGAAAGCCCTAAATATCATCAAGATAAACCAAATTATAAAACTTATTATTCATTAGTTATTTCATCAGATTCAGTTTTAGAATTAGATCAAAATAATATCGTAAATAGATATTATCCTTCATCAGATGAAAACAAAATACTAAGAAATAGAAGAGGTATATATCAAGAAGAAGAGAAATTAAAAGCTAATTTTTATCCACAAAATACACCAAATATTAAAAATAATGACGTATCTTCACTCATATATAATAAAAATAGAGCACAAGAATTATTACATCAACAACATGAAAATATTGCAAATGCAATGACTATAAAATTATTAAAAGCAAAATTTAATAGAGGTATCAAAAATACAAAAAACGCAAAGGATAAAAATATAATTAGAAATACTATTAGTAATAATCAAATATCTGATACTTATAATAAGAGCTCAGATAAAATAAATTTTAATAATCAAAGAATAAAAGAAAATAATGAAACGATATCTCAACTTAAAGCAGATGAACTTCAAAAAAAGAAACAACTTAAGATAAATAATAATTTTGTAAGCGTTTTTAGATCATGTATAAAAATACCATTAATATTTAGAAATATAAAGAAAAAAAATTAAGCAAATGTAGTAATTTCACTAAAATAATTTAAATTCATAGATAATAATGGACCATTACGATTTTTAGCTACAGATAATACAATATTATTATTTTCTTCTTTATGAAGAAACATAACAATATCAGCATCTTGTTCAATTGATCCAGATCCTCGTAAATCAGAAAGTTTTGGAGCATCTTTTCTGTTTTCTATATTTCTTGACATTTGAGATAAGGCAATAACAGGTATATCTAATTCTCTTGCTAATACTTTTAGAGCTCTAGATATACGACTAATTTCTTGCTCATGAGTATCATTAGAATATCTTAAAGATTCTATTAACTGTAAATAGTCAATAATAATACATCCATCCTGATATTGTTTATTTCTCTTCCATCTTCTGGCTACAGATTTAATTGTACTGACATTTATTGATGATGTATCTATAATATATAATGGTAAATTTGCATATTGATTCATTGTCGCCATACAATCTTTAATAATATGATCTGGTATATTACCATGTATTAATGAACTTAATGCTACTTTAGATAATGATGATATAACTCGTAAACACAATTGACTAGCAGGCATTTCAAGAGAGAAAAATAATACTGAATTATTATTTTTAGCTATATTTGTTGCTATATTTAAAGCCAAAGCTGTTTTTCCCATTGATGGCCTAGCTGCTAAAATAATTAGTTCTCCTTTACGTAGTCCTCCAATACAACTATCTAACACAGAAAATAAAGTTGGTATACCAGATATTTTTCTATTATTAAGTATATTAACCAATGATTTTTGAGCTTCAATATAAAAATCAATAGGATCATGAGTTTTTTCTTGATAACTTAATGAATAACATTTATTTTCTATTTTATCTAAATATTTATCAATATCTTCTGGATTATTAATTTGTTGAATTTCTTGACCTAAAGCTTTTAATTCTCTACTTACATATAATTTTCGTAATAAATTAACATAAGGTAATAAATTTGATGAAGGTGCTATCATTTCAACAATTTCAATAATATAACTTGAGTTAATACCTTTATCTGCTAGTAAATTCATAACAGTAAGAGCATTCACTATTTCACCTTGATTTAATTTTTTTTGTATTAATTTAAAAATTTCTTGATGTATTGGTTCATAAAAGTATTTGTAGTCCATAATTGATGCAATATCATCATATAAACTTTCTTTAGATAAAATAGATGATATGATTAATTGTTCAATACCAATATTATATAATTCAGACATATAATATTATATTTATTCTTTCGGGATTTTTTCAATTACAGACGACATTGATGATGCAGTTCTATGTTGTGAGTTTCTTGGAGTAGCCATACTTCTTTTTTTTATTTGTAATTTAGATTTATTTTTATTATCTTTATTATGTATTTTGGCTGATTTATTATTTATATGATTATTATTAATTTGATTAATATTATTTACTTGATTTATATTATGTATATCTGCAGTATCTTTTATACAACAGTCAAATAACCAGAAACAACAACATTGTATTAATTCCATATTTTCATATTATATAGAATCAAAGTAAAGATTATATTAACTTATCTATATATATATCCAATAATATAAAGAGAAGTACTCCATAATATACTACCAATAAAGTTGTATTTTAAGAGTATATTAAGAGGTAAAGATATTGATAAAATGGATAAAATAGGAGTTCTTATAAATGGTATAAATCTATAAAATAATAATAAATATTTACCATAAGATGACAAATATGAAATAAGTTTATTTTTATTAATAGTGATTTTTTTTAGAAAATATCTTACAAAAAGTACAATTAAAGCATCTGTACTCATTGAAATAATAATACTTACAATAATATGTAATATTAAATGATATATATTATTACATAATTGACCAGCTAAAAAAACTAAAACAATATTATCAAGCATACTTCCAACAACTGTATAAAATACTATTTTATTTTTAATTATATAAAGTAAAATAGATCCAATAACTGGTATTGCTGTTAAAAACTCTAGGCAAGCTGAAAAAAACATTTTTATATACTCATATAATTGCCTAAAAGACATATATAATCTTATCATGAAAAAATATAAATATTATAAAATAAGATATGAAAAATCAGATTAGAATATACTGCAAATACTGTAATGCAAGATTTTTTTCAAGCACTAATAATAAAACAATTAATTGCATCGTATGCAATAAAAATTTATTATCACTTAATAAACAAAATACGGATAACAAAATCATATTAGATCTAGAAATGGATAATGAAGATTAAATCACATATACTTTATTATAATAACTTGACCCGAAATTATCCCAAGTATTTTTATCATCAAATATTACAAAGTGTTTTATATAATCTAGTAGATTAAAAGTAATCATAAAATTATTAATAGGATACTGATATCCATTATGATATAATTTACCAACGCATGATGCTGTTACACTCGTTTCAATTGAATTTACATTAAGATTATATACATCAGTTACTATTATACCCGAAAAATTACTTATATCATATTTGTTATAAGATGAAAATTCTATATTAAGATAGTTTTCATTAAAATTAAAGTTATTACCAGTAGCTACAAAATTAGTATTATATTTTTTATTAATTGTATATGCGCTTTGACTACTAAGTATAAATCTTTTTAAATATCCCGATTCTATAATTAAGTTTTTCTGAAGTTTTTTACCTTCATAATCATATAATGCATTTGATATACCATTTACATTATTTTCCCAAATAGATAAAGAAGAAGGAAAGATACATGTATCTATACTATTATGAGTAAAACAAGTCTCATTTGTTTTTATTTGTTCTCCTGTTATAAGTATTAAAAACTCATCAAACAAACTCATAGTTATGCTTGAATTAAATATGCAATTATAATATTTATCTTTTTCAAAGTATTGAAAGTTTTGTCTAAATTCTATATCTTTATTTACAGATTTAATAAATAAATTCTGATCATATCGTGATGTAAGATAAGTATAAGCTCCTCCACCATTACACTCTTCATTATTTCTATTAAGTCCATAAATAGCTGCGATAGTATAAAAGTTTTGCTGCTTATAACTAAAATTATGATTATTTATAATATGGGTATTTTCTGTATTAGATGTTACAGCAGCTGTTTCGATAGGAAAATCTATTTTCTCTATCAGTTCTTGTAATAAACTATGAGATGCTTTTATTTCAGATATTTTATTTTCAAATAATACATCACAATTTTCACTCTCATAGGATATGATATTATCTGATTTCTCTATAGAGAGTATATTTAGATTATCTATTTCATATAATATATTTTCTATAGATGTACCTGAAATTATTTTTCTTCTTCCTTGATGTATAATTTGCACATCATAATAGGTTGTATCAATATTCTTATTGTATATATCTGGGCCATACTGAGAATATTCATCCTTGTTTACTGTTTTTTTTACAAAAGTAATATTATCATATTTATTTCCATACTTTTCTATATATTGATTTAAATCTGTTGACATATTATAGGTTATAATAAAACTCTTATAAATATAAATTATGTTATTTTTATTATGTGAAGTACTGGTTTTGGTCCTTAAATAAAATAATATTTTCAATTGTATTATTTTTGCAATTTATCAGTATTGTGATTATACTTAAATTATCATATACAATTGGACAAAGATTTTCTACAGAAAATGATTTAATATATTTTGCTAAACATTTATTTATTTGTATTATAGGCTGGATTTTACTATATTATACCTCAAGACAAAATTCTAATCGCCTTATAGTTATGTTTGAATATATGTTTTATATAGTGTTATTTGTAACTTTTGGTACTGCAATATTTGGTACAAAAATTAATGGAGTTCGTAGATGGATTTCTTTAAAAGTATTTTCATTACAATCTTCAGAATTTTTAAAATTATTTCTGCCTTTTATTTTAAGTAAATATTTAAGTGAAAATAAACATAAATTAGTAGTTTTTCATGTTGGTATATCTTGTGCCGCTTGTTTACTACAACCTGATTTAGGTATGACAATATTAATAAGTATTACTGCCGCATCTCAAATCTTATTTCATAATCAAAAAATTAAACAATATATTTTATTTGCAATTAGTATACTGAGTGTAGGTATACTTACTTTAATTGTATCTGCTAAGTATGCACATAATAGATTTAGAATTTTTTTTGGAAAAGAAACAGGATTTCAAATTAATCAAAGTTTAAAAGCGCTATCATCTTCATATTTTATTGGAGAAAATATTAATGTATACATACCAGACTCTCATTGTGATTTTATATTTAGTGCAATTTGTAATGGATTGGGATCTATATTTGGATATATTATTATTTTATGTCCAATTATTTTATCGGTAATTATGATACAATTTTTATTTTTCATTACTTATAATACAGAAACAAATAAATACTATAACAAAATAAATTTTGAACCTTTATATGATTATCGAATTACTTTAATTGTAATTAGTTTATTATTTCAATTTAGTTTTCAGTCTTATTTTCATATTTTATCTAATTTGGCTTTAGTACCAACCAAGGGAGTTACTTTACCTTTAGTAAGTTATGGAGGTAGTTCTATACTTGCAAATATGATATTATTTGGATATTTACTTTCACTTACAAAAAGAGAACTGCATATAAAACAATTATGATTATATTATGATTATACAACAAGCTCAAAGTAAGATTTTAAAAATACTAGTAGTTGGTCTTGGTAATATTGGATATAAAAATACTCGTCATAATTTAGGGGCAGATTATTTATATTATGTACTTCAGAATTATACATATAAAAAAGTTGATACTAATTTATATATAGTGCAAGTTAATTATTTATATATACTTTTTTACTTAACGCCGGATATAATGAATATTTCTGGTAAAAATGTCTCAAGAATATACCGTAAATATGCATGTAATAAAATGATAGTTTTTGTTGATGATTTAGATACAAAATTAGGTAAATATAAATTAAGAGATAATAATAATGCTAATGGACATAATGGTATAAAAAGCATTAATGAATTTATGAAATTTAACTACTCAATTGTAAGATTAGGTATAGGTCGACCAGAAAATAATATATCTGATTATGTATTACAGAAATTTACAGAAGATGAACAAAAAATACTAGAAGATATGTTTAAAAACATAGATTTTTATCAGAATATTATCTTAAAATTAGTATAATATGATAGTCATATATGCTATAGAAAATAATATAAAAGAGAATAAATAATATAATTAGTATATATAAAGAAGATCAAAGAAATGAGGTAGAATTTATATCTTTATATATTAATTTTATTTAGTGATTACATATAAAAATATATAACAATTAAAAACAACAAGAGAAAAGTATATATATATTCAATTAGAAATATAAAGATTTATACCAATAAAATAAATATCATAAATAAAGAAATAAAAAATAATGTTGCAATTTTATATAAACATGAATTTACAACAATTATTTCAGATAAATATAATAATGTAAATATATTAGTCTCGAATATAAATAATAATATTGATTATCTATTAGAAAATATAAAATATGTTATTAAAAATAGTAATTAAAAAAAAATTAAAATTATTAAGAATAGCGTAAATAAAAAATATCTTAATAAATAAGTTAATTTTGTATATAGGTCAATCTATAAATTTAATAAATGAATTAAAGAGTGATATTAATATATATTTATTAGATAATCAGTTATATATCACTATCTTAGAAGTATTATTTAGATTATCATCATTATTAATATATTAGAAATGAAATAAGTATTTTTTAAAGAATTAAAAAAATCAGAAAAAAAGAAATACAAATAATTCAAATATAATATTGATAATAATAATTTTATTCTCTTTTTTTTATGGTTGTTATGGCCAAAATCACACATAATAATCGTAAAAGAAAAACAAGATGAAATAATTATTAATATACTCAAAGAAGAAAATAATAAATTACAATCAGAAAATCATAACTTAAAAGAAGAAAATAAAAAAATATCTGATATAAAAATGGCAGAAATATCTATATTATTAGAAAAAGCCAAGCAAGCAGAACAAGAAAAACAAAGAGAGATATAACTTACTAAATTTAAATATCAAAAACAAGAAGCAACTCGGAGAGAAACAGAAAAGCAAAAAAGAATTCAGAAAGAAAAAAAGAAAAAAGAACAAGAAGAGAAAAGAAAACAAGATGAAATAAATTATAAAAAAGCAGATAAAAAAAAGAAAAGATAATATTGATATACAAAGAACAAAAGATAATGAAGATGCTCAATAATATAATGAATTTCAGAAAAAAAAGAAAAAGATATTATTGATTTAAGAAAAAAGTTCTAATGTAGATGAAATATTTTTATGTTTTCAGTTAATAGATGAAATAGAATCTATAAGAAAAGATATAGATATCATGCTTAATATTTCTTATGAGATATTTAGTTCAAGATGTTATGCTGATATTAGATCTGTATTACCTCAAGAAATATTTGATAATTTTATAACATAAAAATAAATAAGATTATCTCAAAAAAGTCAATTAAGACCAATTGATTATGTATGTTGTATATCAGTATTAGAAAAATATATTAATGATAAAATAAAACTATTATCATTAGATTTGCAATAAAGTATTAATATTTTTATAAACAATCTTAAAAAAGAAAAAGCAAAATATTCAATAATATCAATATATCATCACAATTTAAATTCTTCTGTAAAAACTAGATATGATCATTTATTTCAAATATTTAGTACTGCTAAATAATATACAAAGATAATAGCATTTCTGATAAATTAATCGATGGTATCAAACATAATATAACAGTAGTATGGAAATAATGATAATTTGATATAATATTTGTATGTTAACCTATAATACTTCTAAATCATCAGATAAGTCTAATAATATTTTATTTATTGGTGGTATTATTGGTGGATTATTATTATTTTTGTTGATATATATTGTAGTAAAAGGTAATAATAGAAAAACACCTGAAGATGAATATAAACCTAAAGATAATGAAGAAAAAAAGCATAAATCAGATGATAATGAACAGAAGTTGAGAGAAGCAGAAAAACATAGAAAAGATTTGGAATCAAAATATATAGAAATAGAACAAAAATTGAACAAAGATAATGAAAAGAGGCGTAGAGAAGCAGAGGAACAAAGACGCAAAGATGATGAAGATAGAAGACGGAGAGAATATATAGAAAATAACAAAAGAATAGAAAAAGATTCTATAACAAAAGCAGCATTTAGAGAAGAGGTTAAAAAAATCTTCGATAAAATGGATTCAGATCATGAAATGTTGCAAGAATTATTGAAGTTAAAAAACAAATCAGATCTTTCAGAAGAAGATAAAAATAAAATAATAGATGATTTAGCATGGTATAAAGATACACAAAAAAGCAATAAGCACCATGACACACAAATCGCAAAAATAAAAGAACTATTCCAAAAAAATAACGAGCAATATGAAAAAAGAAAAGAAGAAAGAGATACTCTAAAAGCAAAATCTTCAAATATTAAACTGATACTTAATTTAGAAGAATTACAATATAAATTAAAAAACAATATATATAATGTTAATAAATGGATAACAGGAAAAATTTCATTTGAAGATTTTAATGCGAGTTATGTTTATCAAAATCAAGGTATATTATTACAAGAAGAAATACTAAAAATATATAATAAAGAGAAAGATAAAATATCTAAATTGACACCTATAAAAAGTATATCTATTGAACCAGAAATAGAAAAACAGTATAAATTATTATCACCTGAAGATAAATTACTATTAGATAATTATAAGCAAGAAAAAGATCCGAATGATTATAATATTTTTAATTCTAATCTATTAATAGAAACAAATACTTTACTTTTTAATAAAATTATTAAAAATATAGAAACTATAATCTACTATATTTCAGATGCAAATATTAAAGAGGAATTAAAAAGTATTAAACAATCAGCAGAAGAAAATCTTAAAAGTATTTTATAGTTAAAATCATATAATATTAAGTATGTTTTTAGTCTACTCGTCTAATATAGTTAAAAAACCTAATGTTTTATTTATAAAATTTTCGTCCGTATCGATTATGTGTGCGCGGTCACCAATGAATATAATAATATGTGTAATAAATAAGGATAAAAGTAAAATTGGCCCATATCAACCAAATATAAATGAATTAGCAGACACACAACAAGATAATACTGTTTTTACAGATGAGATAAACAGACTTAAAAAAGATAAAAAAGAATTGCAAAAACAGATAAATAACCAAAAACTAGAATCTGAAAAAAATAACACAGAATTAATGAAAATGCTTGATAAAATGCAACAATTAGATAAGGACAAGCAACAAAAAATAACACAACAATTAGAAGATATTAAAAAACATGAACAAATTATTAAAGAATTCAATAAAATTAAAGATTTAGAAGCGCGTGACAAAAAACAAAAAATAACAGAATTAATAGAAACAAAAATAGAACAAGAAAAACAAATACAAAATTTATTGATACAAATAGGCACACTAAACCAAGATTTGCAGGAAAGACAAAACAAGGAAGAACAATATCTACAAAAAATAAGAGAATTAAACGAAAATACACAATATATTATAAAAGTTATAGAAAAAGAACCAGAGTATCAACAGATTATAAAAACTATTCAAAAATCTGAAAATCCTAAAAGTATCATAGAAGAAAAAGTACATGATATTGTCAGTCCTTTATTTAAAGGTCTTCCTGAATCTCAATCAAAAACAATAACTAATTTATTAACATTAGGTCTTTCAGGATTCAAAAATATATTTTCTATATTAGAAGACTTAGAAAAAATATTACCTAATTTAGATAATATAATAAATAAATTATTAGATAATATACCTGGACTATTAGCATCAAAAACACAGTTGCTAGAATTATTAAAATATGTTTTACCTAAGGAAATTTTACAATTATTAGAGGATATTATATTAAGTATGGATTTCTCTAACCTCTATAGCGCACTTTTATTGCCATATAAAATAAGTAAAGCACAGGCAAAAGTTCATCAATATTTCACAACGAAATTTCCAAATATTTATAGAGAGGTACGATAAGGATTAAAATCAAAAAAATTTCAATATTTATGCTTTAGAAACATTTTCGTAATATTTTTATATGTTTATGTTATAATATATCATGATCGGAGCAATAATATCATTATATATGAATTTATTTAACAACAATCTTTTCAATTTGAAAACAGTTATAAGTATAAGTGGAGCAGAGTCAGCTATTGATCCAGTAGAAGCTATAGAAGGTAGTGTAGCAGCTAGTGGTGGAATCAGTAAAGGACTAGCAATAGGAGCATCAATAGGATCCGCGGTAACAGCAGGAGGATTAACAGCAGGAGGAATGTATGCATTGAATAAAGATAATATTTCCTTAGGTGCAGCTGTGAAAGCAGGAGATAATACTAAAGTTACAGAATCTTTAGGTAAATATGGACCTAACGGAAAGAAAATTTCTGATAAGTTAAATCAAAAGCTACCAGTAGATCTTTCAGATCAATTAAAAGATGCAAAAGATGCAAAAAAGAAAGCAGAAGATGAATTAGAGGCACTAAAGAAAAAACCAGCAGTTCCTACTAAAGCACCAGGAAATACAGAAGAAATTGAACAACTTAACCAACAAATAGCAGATAAAAATGCTGAAATTATACAACTTAACGAGACTATTAAAAACTCTGCAGATGCAACAAAGATAAAAGCATTAGAAGACGAAAAGGACCAATTGGAACAAGATAACAAAGATTTACAAACTCAAGTAACTAGTTTAGAAACAGAACTAGCAAATGAGCGTAACAAACCAAAATCTGCTGTTACTAATATTTTAGCAAAACAAAAATATAACACATTAACAGAGGCGGAAACTGAACTAACAAAAAGATTTGTCCTTGAATCAACCCTAGCAGCAAAAAGTATATTTATAAAAAATATTGAAGCATCAAACGAGGTTATAGAATTTACAGACCAACCAGGTAAGAAATTTTCTCCATTAGAAATTGCGTATCATAATGATGATTTATCTTCTGCAATAATGTTAAGAAAGATACAAGGACAAGGTACAAATAGATTTATAAAGTCTTCACAACTAACACAAATCAAGGCATCAAAATTAACTGATGAACAAAAAAATCAATTACTAAATATAATAGATGATACAACATCAGATGCAACACTTACTTCAGCAATTGATCCAGCAAATAACGCAATAAGAAATCAATTAGCTTTTTTTAAATTAATAAAAGAAGATTTAGAGTTAAACAAACCAGCAATGGAATTACAAGTAAAACATGAAGATTATAAAGGCAAGGTAACTTTTGTATTTTCGGATGATATAAAAAAAGAGATGTTAGACAAGAAGGATGATTCTTCAGAATTAAGTAAATTTTTCACTGATAAAGTAGAACAAGGACAAATTAAAATGTTTGTTAAGGCTCCAGTAGCAAAAATAACAGATAATTCTGATCTATTAAAACATCTAAATGATAAAAAGTATTTCAATGTAAATCTTGCTGATCAAAATGCACTTAAACAATTATTCTCTTCTGTATGTAAAGTAAATAATGCTAAAGATATAATAAAATCATTAGATCCGAAAAAATTAGAGCAATGGTTAAAGCCAACATTTCTCTCTTTATCACCTCGCGAAACTAATAATTTTTCTGGTATAGCAATTGTAAAAATAGAAGATTTGTTACCTGATGTAAGCGCCAGAGTATCACATCCCAAAATACCAGTAGATGGAACAATAAAGCCAAAAGAAAATCTATTAACTCCTTTAACACCACAAAAGATTAAATTTAATTTAAATAGTGTTTCTGTTGTTGTCAATAATGTAGCTGCCTTAAACACAGCAATAACAACAGATACCAATTTTGCTATAACAGGATCAAAGATGTCAGCATCTTCTGAAAATCCTTTAGCAATTGCGGCCGCGCTAACTGGAAACGAAACTACTCGTATTACTGCTGCTGCTGCTACATATGCAACTTATGATAGCAAAGTAGACACAACAGGAACCAGAAAAGTTATACTTAACATGAAAGATCCTGCAATAGCTCCAATACCAGCAACAGATTTATTTGATAAAATACCTACTACAATCTCTGCAGAAACAAAAGCAAAAACAGATTTAGTGCAAGCATCAATAGACGTAAAAATCAAAGCAGGAACATTAATAACTGGAACATCAGAGGAAAAATTTCAACAAATGGTTAAGAGTTGGGTTATATTGAACAATGATATAACTGACGTACAATTAGACGCACTAGTTAGTTTATGGTTTGATAACACTAAGTCACTTCAAGAATTAACAAATAATTTGGAGAAAATGTGTAAAGCAATAATAGAACAACCATTTGATGTTGTGCCAAATATAATAGCAATAGGTACTGGAGTAATAAATACTAATACTGCAAACACAAATAAATTTAGCGGCACAGTTATTAAAGATGCATTTAAAAACAAATTATCTGGCAATGGAAATATATGTATTGCAACATTGAAAGAAGTAGAGCAAGAAGTATATGCATACATGAATGCTAAAATGAAAGATAAAAAATTAAAAAAAATAGAGGATGTCTTAAAAATACTAACAGATGCTTTTGAGAATTTGGAAACATCTATACAAAAAAAACTATTTAATCAATTTATGAAAAATGGTAGTAAAATTATTAACTACTTTGCACAATTTGGAATATTTGAACTACAAGATATAAGCGATACATTCAATATATTCGAACAATATACAACCAAAAAAATTGATGAATTATATCCTGAAAATTCCGCAAATCCAGATAAAACAATTGCAAAAGCAACTAATCCAGTGCAAACAGGTTATGATCTCAAATTAATAACAATAAAAATAAGTAAATCAAGTAATATACAAAAAACACCAAGAGAAGAGGCTTTAGACCTTCAAATACATTGCCAAAATTCTTTAATAACAAAAAATCTTGTATCTTTGTTGATTCAAGATTCTAACGATATTCTAAAGGATAAAACATCACTAGATGATACAAATAAAGCACTTGAAATCCTTGATACATTAGTAAAGTCTTTATTAGATATAAAAGATTTAAATTCTAATATATTAGTTCCGGCAATAAAAGAGATAACAGAATTTGTAATGACTAGTAATATTGGTATATATGCAATAGAAGATATTGTTAATATTATAAAGTTGCTTTACGATCAATATGCACCAAAAGGTACATTGCTATTGTCAAAAGAAGCAACTCGTAACTCAGAAATAGGAATGACTACTAGTGAAGAAGGAAGTAATTTAAAATTATATCAAGCATTTGATAAATTTTTAATTGCTCTTGCATCCAATACATTTGAAAATAAATTTGATGGTAGTGGTGCTGTAGCAGCTCGTTTATCAGGCACTGACGTAATAGGTAAATTCGCATCTGATGGATTTAACCCGAATAGATATCTAGCATTGTCAAAGGAATTAGGTTATAAATATTTTAATGAAAAAACAGAATTCAATAAAGATGATGGAAAGCTAAAGTTTACTGTATCTAAAACACAATTGTTGGATAATATAGATGATTTGGAGAACGCTCTATACACTAATGGAGATAAACTCGATGATCGAACTCCTGGTATAGGAATAGTAAAAAATGACGCCCCAATGGCAACACAAATAGCAGCGATTAAAAAAGCATTAGATGCAAAAGGAAGTGATGTTATAAATGATATAAATACGCAATCTACAGCAGGAGCAAAAATAACGACAGATCCATTTGAAACATTGAAAACAAACTCAAGCAACAAAGCAAATATTAATTTTATTGCAAGAGTTATGGAGTTCATGGATGGTGACAAAGGACCACAATCTATTTTAAAAACAAATAATCCAAATAGAATAAATTTAGATAATTTAGGATTTACAAAACTATCATAAATTGTTAAACATTTATTATTTAAAAACCTTTATTTTTTTATCCTGTATTTAAAATGAAAATATATAAAAACTATTAAAACTTTTTTTAAATCTTATGTGAATTTTATTGAAAATAAAAACCTGAAAAGAATTTTATTGAAAATAAAAACCTTATTAAAAGAATTTTATTGAAAATAAAAACCTTATTAAAAGAATTTTATTGAAAATAAAAACCTGAAAAGAATTTTATTGAAAATAAAAACCTTATTAAAAGAATTTTATTGAAAATAAAAACCTTTATTTATAAATCTTATGTTTAAAATTGGCTGGTATAATAAAAGAATTTTTAAACTTAAATCTTAATTTTGCTGATCTTGATTTAATGTTATTCTTTATTTCATCTTCACTTGGAAGAAAATATCCAAAAAAAGGAGATTGTTCGAAATTATGTTTAACTGGACGATCTTCATCTGAATGAAATGTAATAATCATCATATTTGAGCAAGTATTTTTTAAAAGAGATGAAAGTTCATATATTTCATTATTACAAGCAATGCGAATCGCCTGAAAACATTGAGATAAAACACTATAATTTTGAGTATTTAAAGCATCTCTTAAATCAAAAGTTGTAAGTATTTTTTTAGCACATCGAAATTGTTCAATATTATTTGCATATTTAGTGACATTTGGTAAGTCTGTTCCGTTTTTAAATATTTGCAATAGTTCTGATTTTGTGCTATTATTTAGAATATCTACAGCGGTTACATCATTAAAACCCATACACATATTTAAAGAATCATTAGTTAAATAACTAAAACCTCTGTTGCCTGTAAGTTGCATTGTAGACATACCAAGATCAGCGAATATTAAATCTGCATTTAAATTATATTTATTAATATTACTAAACTTATCATTTATAAAATTAAAATTAGAGTGATTAGGTAAATATTGTTTAACAGATTCATCGCGATCAAAAGCAGTAACTTTCCAGTTATAATCTAAGAAGATACGACTATGTCCTCCCATACCAAAAGTACAGTCAATTACATGACCTGAAGGTATTTGAGTTAAACAATAAGATAATTCTTCGCATAAAATAGGTATATGATTCATAATACAGGTACAATTTCTATATATTGATTTATGTTTATTAAATCTTCATTTTCTATCACATCATCTCTTAATTGTATATTAATCCAATCTCTTTCAAAAGGAGGTATATTTGTTGTATCTATGTTTTTTAGCGATTCTATCATATTGAATATTTCACATAGATAAAGATCATTTGTTTTATTTAAACCTGACATACTATAAATTTTTTCAAACATATAATAATAATAATATAAAAAATATATAAGTTATTAGTTTTTTTATATCCGGAAATTATATATTATTTATTTAATATCAAAATTAAGATTAATGTAACATTTATTATATATAGTC
>JFJP01042131.1_pt1 | contig 20239 bp, 18 predicted proteins | sample 431651 | NCBI WGS metagenome assembly JFJP01 (sample SAMN02602958, study PRJNA72255) | Microbial mat metagenome, whole genome shotgun sequencing project. | biome: fresh water; feature: sink hole; material: water; isolation source: purple microbial (photo- and chemosynthetic) mats found in...
GATAGATAAGAAAAATCTTGGGTGTGAGTGTGTCAATTGCATCAACAACATAATCAAATCCATTATCGAGTACTTCGACCATTCTCTCATCCTTTAAATACTCATGTAAAATGGTGAGTCTCACATCAGGATTAATATCTTTAAGCCTTTCCCCCATCACTTCAGCTTTTGGTAGTCCTTCAGTACTTTTAAGTGCTGCCAGCTGCCTGTTTCTGTTTGTCGGGTGCACTGCATCTCCATCAACAATTGTCATCGATCCTACTCCGGCACGGCAAATCATTTCAGCAGCATAAGCTCCCACACCGCCAAGACCAACAACCAGCACATTTGATGTTTTCAGCTTCTGTATGGCTTCATTCCCCAGTATTAGTTCAGTACGTTTAAGCCAGTCGGTCATCTATTTTTATATTATAAATTATGCTGGCGCGGATTTGCAATCCGTGCCATGAAATCTGCCCTGTTTATGCTGGCGTTAAAAAACTTAAAATAATTTTCAAAAATAATTGATTTCAAATCTTCAGTACTCGTCTTAAGATCTTTCGATACCTTATTATATATATCCCTGATATCTACATCTGCGCCATCAGTTTCAAGGAACAATCTTTCCTTCGGGATAAACTTTATCAGATCAGCTGATTGCGGAATCAGCGCAAAACTATACCAGACCGAAAGGTACATTCCTCTGTCGAGCAGCTGCCTGGCTGTTTCGATCTTTCCGTGAAAACCATGAATAAGCCACGGAACTGAAGGTTTGAGTTTTTTGTTAGATGCCAGCAGTTCATCCCAGCCTTTAACACAATGAATTATCAGTGGTATTTTATGCTCTTCAGCAATAACAGCCTGTTTTTCAAATACCAATTTCTGTAGATCGGAAGAAGCCCCCCTGATTTTGTCATAACCGGCTTCACCTACTGCAATAATGTGATTTTGAGCTGCATACTCCTTTATTTTCAATAGGGGTTTTTCATAATTATTGTCCACAAAAAACCATGGATGAAGGCCAATTGTAAACGCAATGCCAGGTTCAGATTTAAAATAGGTTGATTCATGTGCCATCAGGTTTTCCACAATAAACAAACCTTCAGACGGACTACCTCCATGTGTATGAATGTCAATATAATCACCAGGCACCGGACGGTTCATAATATCTATTTGCCGATTACAGAAACTCCTTTATCTATCCGTTTAAGGGTCTCATCCTTACCAATCCAGCTTATAATATCAAACATATGAGGCCCTCTGGATGTTCCAACAATTACGAGTCTGAAAATATTCATAATTGTGCCTGTATTGTAGCCCTTTTTTTCTATCCATTCCTTGATTAATGGTTCAGTGGATGTTGGAGAAAAATCATCGATCTTTTCCAGTTCAGCCCTTAGTTCAATTAGAAGAGCAGATGAATCATCCTTCCATCTTTTCTTAATAACCTCGGCATCATATGTTTCAGGGGCTTTGAAGAAAAAGTCAGTCTGTTCCCAGATATCCTTAACAAAGCTTACCCTTTCTTTTACCATTCCTATAAGCACCTCAAGATCAACTATATCCATATGGTGTCCGTGAGTGCGAAGGAAATCCCTGAATTCAAGTGCAAGCTGGGTATTGTCTCTTTTCTGAAGATACTGATGGTTAAACCATTTTGCTTTTTCAGGATCGAATCTTGAGCCCGATTTACCTACCCTTTCAATTGAAAATGCATCAATAAGCTCCTCCATCGAGAATATTTCCTGCTCTGTACCGGGGTTCCATCCAAGCAATGCAAGCATATTGATAAATGCTTCGGGGTAATAACCATCCTCGCGATATCCTTTTGCTGTCTCTCCATAGGGCCAGTATAACGGAAAAACCGGAAATCCCATCTTATCTCCATCGCGCTTGCTAAGTTTTCCTTTGCCATCGGGTTTTAATAAAAGTGGAAGATGTGCAAATTGAGGCGGATTCCATCCAAATGAACGATAAAGCATTATGTGCAAAGGAAGAGAAGGGAGCCATTCTTCTCCGCGAATAACATGAGATATTTTCATCAGATGATCATCAACAATATTTGCAAGATGATAGGTAGGCATTCCGTCGGATTTAAATAAAACCTTGTCATCGAGTGTTGATGTATTTACAACAATATGTCCCCGGATAATATCGTCAAAATGAATATCCTCGTTAAGAGGCATCTTATACCTTATAACATATGGGCATTATAAATAAAGGTATTGCCTGCCTTCTCATACTCTTTTCTGAGTGTTTCAAGCTCCTCTGATGAATCAAAAGCATAGTAGGCATCACCCTTATTTATAAGTATATCAGCATATTCCCTGTAGATGACTTTTCTGTCGCTCTGGCGGTAAGGACCAAATTCTCCCCCTTCATTGATTCCCTCATCAACAACAACACCGCTCCATTTAAGCGACTCCATTATGTACTCCTCCGCTCCCTCAACAAATCGTGTCTGATCGGTATCTTCTATTCTGAGTATAAAAGTACCACCATGTTTCTTTGCAAAAAGATAGTTATACAGAGCTGTCCTTACGCCTCCGATATGAAGCGGGCCTGTCGGACTGGGAGCAAACCTTACTCTTACCTGTTCCATAGTTTATTTTGATCTTACAAATTAATGTGCAAAGATAGATAAAGGCACTTACAAAATATACTATTACATAAATCAGGTTTTGTACAGGAGAAATGTGTTAATTTAGCGGGGTAAATTCAGCCCTGACACAAGGAGGCCCGAAAATCAATTTTTTTACCCCAACCACATGGGGAGAAAATTGATTTTCTTCGCTCCCCTTGGGGTCGGGGTCAACGAAGAAAATCAATAAACATCTCCATTTATGAAAAAAATGAAAGCTCTTGTAAAAGCCAGACCCGAAAAGGGATTATGGATGCAGGAAGTTCCAATTCCGGAACCCGGACTGAACGACGTAATTATTAAGGTAAAAAAATCAGCTATCTGCGGTACCGATCTGCATATTTATATGTGGGATACATGGTCGCAGAAAACAATCAGAACTCCGATGACAATAGGTCATGAATACATGGGGTAGGACATTGCCGCAACTGCCGCCGCAGCAAGGAGCATGTCTGCGAAAATACAGTTGGTATAGGTGTCCATCTCGACGGGTCATTTGCTGAATATTTAAAATTACCGGCATCAAATGTTATACCCCTCGATCCAAGAATTCCTGACGAATGGGCAGCAATAATGGACCCTTTCGGAAATGCAACTCATACAGCTCTATCATTCCCCCTTCTCGGAGAAGATGTTCTTATAACCGGTTCTGGTCTGATAGGAAGCATGGCAGTGGCAATTGCAAAATTTGCTGGTGCAAGATTCATTGTTGCAAGCGATCTGAGCGATTACAGGCTTGCTATTGCAAAGAAAATGGGAGCAACATTAACTGTCAACCCTTCAAAGGGAGAAAAAATTTCCGATGCAGTTAAGACCCTGGGGATGAGAGGTTTTGACATTGGACTTGAAATGTCGGGAAGTCCGAAAGCTTTTATTGATATGATAAACAACATGTATAATGGCTCAAGCATTTCTCTCCTTGGAATCCTCCCTTCCAATTTTGAGGTGCCATGGAGCGATATAATCTTTAAGGCGATTACCCTGAAAGGAATTTACGGCCGAGAGATGTGGGAAACATGGTATAAAATGGAGCAGATGATAATCGGCGGAATTGATCTTAATCCAGTAATTACCCATCGCTTCCCAATCGATGAGTTCCAGAAGGGATTCGATGCCATGGAAAAAGGAGATTGCGGAAAAGTAATACTAAACTGGGATTAAGTTAAACCCCTGGTGGACCTTTGTGCCTTGGCGCCTTTGTGGCATAATTTTTTGCCACTAAGACACGAAGACACCAAGGAAAACCAAAAAATTACAAACTAATATGTACCAAAATTACAAAGAACACCTCGATAAGACTCTCAATGAAATCAGAGAAGCCGGATTATATAAGAATGAACGCATTATCGTATCCCCGCAGGGTGCTGAAATTGAATTGAATACAGGACAGAAGGTTTTGAATTTCTGTGCCAACAATTACCTTGGATTATCAAATGACTCCTCTCTGCGTGAAGCAGCGAAAGAAGCATTGGACAACCATGGATACGGAATGTCTTCAGTAAGATTCATATGCGGGACAACAGATCTTCACAAGGAGCTTGAGAAGAAAATTGCGGAATTCTTTAAAACAGAAGATACAATTCTTTATGCCGCCTGTTTCGATGCTAACGGAGGGGTATTCGAACCGCTGCTTTCAGAAGAGGATGCAATAATTTCCGATGCTCTTAATCATGCATCAATAATTGACGGAGTCAGACTTTGTAAGGCAGTGCGGTACCGCTACGAGAATGCTGATATGGCCGACCTTGAAAAACAACTGCAGCTTGCCCAGGCTCAGCGCTTCAGACTGGTAGTAACGGATGGCGTGTTCTCTATGGACGGAAATGTGGCCCCCCTAGATAAAATTGTTGCCCTTGCAAATAAGTATAATGCAATGGTGATGGTTGATGAATCCCATTCGGCAGGAGTTGTTGGAAATACCGGTCGTGGGGTTACCGAATTATACAATATTGAAGGTAAGGTTGAAATCATAACAGGCACTCTGGGCAAAGCATTTGGAGGGGCAATAGGAGGATTTACAACAGGGAAAAAAGAGATTATCGAAATCCTTAGACAAAGATCGCGTCCTTATCTCTTTTCCAATTCAATACCTCCAATGGTTGCCGCAGCCGGTATCAGAATGGTCGAGATGATGACAGAAACAAATTTACTTCAGGATAAACTTCACTGGAATTCTGAATATTTCATTGCAGGGATGAAGAAAATCGGATTCGACATAAAACCCACAAAATCAGCAATATGTGCTGTTATGCTTTACGATGCAAAACTTTCTCAGGAATTTGCTGCAAAACTCTTAGATGAAGGAATCTATGTAATTGGATTCTACTTTCCTGTTGTGCCCAAAGGTCAGGCCAGAATCCGGGTTCAGCTTTCAGCAGGACATGAAAAGACGCACCTCGACAAAGCTATGAAGGCATTCGAAAAGATTGGAAAAGAACTTAATGTAATTAAATAGATTATCTGCGTAATCTGCGGGAACTTCTTATTTATTTTCCCGCAGATCGCGCTGATTTTCGCAGATTAAAAACTACTGCTTTATTTTTAAGATATGAATAAGCTCCTTTTTCCAATCTATCGTGTTCTGGTTCCAAAACCAATAAGGACTGTGTTGCTTAAGAAATCCCTCAGGAAAAAGATCCTGAATTATTTCGCATCCCTTCCGGAAAAAGAAATAAATGAGGAACAGAAAGATGTAGTTAAATTCCTTGAGAAGAATGAGATAAGAATCTTTCCATATCCCTTCAATGACAATTATTCTGTTGATCAAATCGAAGTCTTCAGTGATGCTGAAAAAGGATTGAAGTATGTTATTCAGGATGGGAAAAGGCTCTACTTTAAAAGAAGATGGAACGAGAACAGGATAAAAAGAGCATATTCGGATCTTACCCGGGAACAGGATTTAAACAGTCCTCACAGATACCTTACAGATTCATTTTCAATTGGCAGTAACGATGTCCTGGCTGATATAGGTGCAGCCGAAGCCAACTTCACTCTTGCTGTTATTGATAAAATCAAAAAAGCATATCTTTTTGAATACGACAGGGAATGGGCAGAGGCCCTCAGGGCTACGTTTGCACCATGGGCTGATAAAGTTGAGATAATCAATAAGTATGTATCGGACAGTGATGATGAGTCGCATGTAAGATTTGATACTTTTTACAAAGAGCATAATGATTTAACATTTCTTAAAATAGATGTTGACGGAGCTGAGTCGATAGTTCTTGACAGTTGTAACGAGGTTTTCAAGTCGCCTGTTCCATTTAAGGTTGCCTTATGCACCTATCATAAAAACGATGACGAAAAGGATTTTACTCAGCTTCTGAAGAGTCATGGATTTAATGTTGCACCTTCCAATGGTTATATGATTCATTATTACGACAAGAAGATGAAAGCTCCCTATCTCAGAAGGGGCCTCATAAGAGCTGTCAGATAATATTTTTAACGCAGAGATCGCAGAGAAGGCGCAGAGGACCGCAAAGTAAGAATTTATGATTATTGTCCTCTGCGGTTCTCCGCGGATACCTCTGCGCCCTTTGCGGTTAAAATAGATTTAACATTTCAGCAATATCCTGACAAGGAAAAGGGTGCTCCGGAGAGCACCCTGCTGATTCAATATATAATATCCCTGACCAGGGACCACTCAAAACAATCAAATCAACCACATTTAGACGACCCGCAGTCTTTGCAGATAAGACATCCTTCTTCATATACAAGATTCTCCGATCCGCATTCGCCACACTTGCCCTTGGCTTTTGTCCCGTTAGGAATATATTTCTTCAGGGCTCTCTCAACACCATTCTTCCAGTTGTTTATTGATTCGCTGTCGAGCCTTAAAGACTGTATCAGGTTAACAACATCCTGAATTGGCATCTCATGACGCAATACACCTGAGATAAGTTTCGCATAGTTCCAGAACTCAGGTTTGAACATGTGCGACAAGCCGCCCATTGTTTTCTTATATCCGTATTTATCAGTGTACTGGAAGTCGTAACGTGTATTGCCTTCCTCATCCTGAACTTTCATGATCTTACCCTTGACGATACTCTTTGGAATAGGGAATACTTCATCGTCAGCTATACCTGTAAAGATCTCATAAGGCTTGCTTTCTTTCAGACCAACAAAAGCAACCCATTTTTCTTCATTTATATTGAACCTGATTACATCGCAATCAAGTACTTTTGGACGCTTAGGTCTTTCAGGCCGTATATCTGCTTTACCGGCGATAAGCACACCGTTTCTTGATCCGTCGCGGTATACAGTTGCACCTTTGCATCCCGATTTCCATGCTGTAAGGTAGAGCTCACTCACGAGTTCTTCCTGTGCTTCTGCCGGAAGGTTTATTGTTACGCTGATTGAATGGTCGACCCATTTCTGAATAGCTCCCTGCATTTTTACCTTTGCAATCCAATCGACATCATTTGCAGTTGCCTTATAGTAAGGTGATTTTGCAATAACTTTTTCAATCTCCGCATCTCCCATCCTGGTAACCTCATCGGCATCATAGCCATTAAGCTTAAGCCAGTCAACAAATTTATGATGGAACACTATAAATTCTTCCCATGAATCACCAACCTCATCGGTGAATGTAACTTTTACATCTTTATCATTGGGATTAACCTTACGCCTGCGCTTATAAAAAACTGAAAATATAGGTTCAATTCCGGAAGTCGTCTGGGTCATAAGACTGGTTGTGCCTGTTGGAGCAATTGTGAGAAGTGCAATGTTTCTTCTTCCGAATTTCACCATATTATTGTACATCACCGGGTCAGCTTCTTTCATCCTCAATATAAAAGGATTATTCATTTCCCGTTCAGCATCGTAAATTGAAAAAGGACCTCTTTCCTTTGCAAGGTAAGTTGATGATTTATATGCTTCCAGAGCGAGAGTTTTGTGAACCTCAACAGAAAATGAAGTTGCCTCATCACTTCCGTATCTCAATCCAAGGGCTGCGAGCATATCGCCTTCAGCAGTTATCCCAATGCCTGTTCTTCTTCCTTCTTCTGCTTTTGTTCTTATGTTTGTCCAGAGGTTTCGCTCAACGCGCTTAAGTTCATCAATTTCAGGATCTGCATTAATCTTTGCTATTATAGCGTCAATCTTTTCAAGTTCAAGATCAATAATATCATCCATCATCCGCTGTGCCAGACCTACATGTTCTTTATACAGTTCTGTATCAAACTCAGCTTTCGGGGTGAATGGATTATTGACATAGGCATAAAGGTTAATTGCCAGGAGGCGGCAGCTGTCATACGGACACAAGGGAATTTCTCCGCAGGGGTTTGTAGAAACTGTAGCATAGCCAAGATCGCTATAGCAGTCGGGGACACTCTCTTTTATAATTGTATCCCAGAAAAGCACCCCAGGCTCAGCTGATTTCCAGGCATTATGAATAATTTTCGACCACAGCTGTACAGCATCAACATCTTTTGAAAAACGAGGATTTTCTGAATTTACAGGATACTGCTGTCTGAATAATTTCTTTTCTTCCACTGCCTTCATGAAGTCGTCGGTAAGCTTAACAGATACATTAGCTCCTGTTACTTTGCCGCTTTCCATTTTGGCATCGATGAATTTTCCAGAATCGGGATGTTTAATAGAAATTGAAAGCATAAGTGCTCCTCTTCTTCCATCCTGGGCCACCTCTCTTGTTGAGTTTGAATATCTTTCCATAAATGGGACAACACCTGTTGAGGTGAGAGCACTGTTGAGGACAGGCGTACCTTTAGGCCTTATATGCGAAAGGTCGTGACCTACTCCGCCTCTCCGTTTCATCAACTGGACCTGCTCCTGATCAATCTTCATAATTCCTCCATAGGAGTCTGATGATCCATCGTTACCAATTACAAAACAGTTCGATAATGAAGCTATCTGATAGTCGTTTCCTATGCCTGTCATAGGGCCTCCCTGAGGAACGATATATCTGAAGTCCTTAAGCACACTGTATATAAGTTCTTCGGAGAGAGGGTTTTTATACTTCATCTCAATTCTGTGAATCTCACGGGCCAACCTGTGGTGCATATCGTCCGGCGATTTTTCAAAAAGATTTCCGAAAGAGTCTTTCAGGGCATATTTATTTGCCCATACTCTTGCTGCCAGTTCATCTCCTTTAAAATACTGTATACTTGCATCAACTGCTTCTTCATGGGAATAAACAGGTTTTTCCCTCTCCTTCACTTTAATTTTTTCTACTTCTTTCACTTCAGCTGTTTTTTCCATTTCTGTTACAGATAATTGTTTTGTTGCCTTTTCAGTTGAAATAGCTGATTCCTGGACAAATAATTCTTCCATATTTTTTTGTTATTCTCTGATTTTAATGAGATTATACGACCACTGATTTTTCAAGCGGGTATTTGCTAAATTAAACAAGGTGACTTCACCGTGCAATAGTAAATTTTTAAGTTTATTAACATTTAATAGTATAGTTATTAACTGTTCTGTAATTATCTCATATTATGTTAATTAATAAAATATAGCTTATTTTTCAAACGAAAAAACACATTAATTGTTCAAGAGTAATTTAAAAATTTTTAAATAAATTTTAAGTAAATCAGCAGAAAGAAAATTGAGTTCTAAACTGTGAATAATTTCACAATCTCAAAGAACTTAAGAATGAGTACGTATAAACACAGATATTTAAGTCTGCCGGACCAGTTATTCATAAAAAAGAGGCTGCCAGAATCTGGCAGCCTCCTTTAATATTAATACTGAGTCTTTAGTTAAAAATGTAACGAAGACCAATCTGAGCTCTCCAGCGTGAACTGAAGTCAGCCACCGAATAAGCTCCTCCATCTGTCATGCCAGATGGGGCATAAGTAAATGTTGGGGTACTGCCTGATACCACACCTCTATAATTAATAAGTGAAAACTGCTGATTCGATGCATAAAGCACATGGCCCCACTCCTTATTTAGGAGATTGCCAAGATTAATTATGTCCAATGATACCTGCAGTTTATTTGAAGTTTTTCCTGCTTTAATTTTAACATCCTGGAGAATTCTCATATCAAAAGTATGCTGGAAAGGAGACCTGGCGGCATTACGCTCTGCATATTCTCCTCTGTGAGCATTGAGATACTTATCACCTTTAATAAAGGCATCAAGTTTTGCCCATTGTTCGTCCGGGGTAACTGCCGGGTTACTTCCACTTGCCGATATAGTGACAAGATTAATATCTGCTTGTGTTGCAGGAATATAAATCAGATCATTAGATGTTGCGTCATTATTCATGTCGCCATTATATATATAAGAAAGTGCCTGTCCCGACTGACCATTATAAAAAAGTGAGATCTGTGTTGAAAGCATTTCCTTAAAATATGTAATCTTATATGAAACCAGACCCGTTATCCTGGAACCAAGATCAAAGTTTGAACGACTTAACTTCAGATCATTAAGCCCGTAAACATTATTTACATAACGCCAGTTTGAATATGCAACACTTGATGTACCTGAGTTAAGGTCCATTGATTTGCCGTATGTATAAGAAGCCTGTGCAGATAGCCCACCATCAAACTGTTTCTGGAGCATAGCAACAAAGTTGTATGAATATCCTTCATTTGTATTTGTAAACTTGATTATCTCATCATAGTTGGCATCAAGCCTACCTGAGATGTACCTTGGCCTCTGATCGGGGCCAACAAAAGAAAAGGCCTCATCAACACCTCTGTTCAGGTTAATAAAGTTAACATTATTATATGTTTTACTGAAAATACCTTCAACAGTTGCAAACAATCCCCAGGGGAGTTTCTTATCAATTGCCAGATTAGTTCTGAAAACCTGTGGAAACTTCAGATCTTTATCAACAACATTTATTACACCCCGACCTGCTGTAAGTCCAAGGTCTTCCGCCAGCGGCTGGCTGAAGGGATCTGGTTGAAATGTGATTCCGGCAGGACTGGTTATTGGATTAGCACTACTGGAAGAACTTCCACGGGTTAAAGTCCCAATTACTTCGCCATTATTCGTAAATTGATTCGATATCCATACAAAAGGAACACGACCTGTAAATAAACCTGTACCTCCTCTGACCTGAAGTGACTTATCACCAAGAACATCCCAGTTAAAGCCAATACGAGGAGACATCATAATCCTTGTTTTTGGAAGTTCCCCTGTTGCAACACCCTGCGATGCATAAGCAGTATTGAATGCTGAATTTGCTGTTGGATTTTCAGGGAAAATAGGTACATCCAGACGTAAACCAGCTGTAATAAGTAGTCCTTTTGCTGCCTGATATTCATCTTGTGCATATAATCCAAGTTGTATTGCATTGAAATCAGCCGACCCCTTTGTCTGAAACGGATCATCAGTGCTATCGAATGAATATTGTATCCCATAGAATGTAGGAGCTACTTCCCCAACAGTACCAACAGTTTCAAAATTTGCGAGAGAATTATATGTGTAGCTGCCAAAAATATTCTGAGCAAAAAGGTTGTAGAATGAATACAATTCATTGTGTGTGCCTAATGTTATTGTGTGTTTTCCTTTGAAAATTGTGAAGTCATCGGTAATAGAATATATATCCTGATTGAGCTCATTTGCCACAGATGAATATTCGCTACCCAGAGTTATTGATCTTCCACTTCCAAGGTGGACCAGTACTGTAGAGAATGGAGAACCAAGAGGATCGCGGTCATCACGAACTGATGTATAGCCAAGCATTAAGCGGTTAGACATATTACTGCTGAAAATACTATTTAACTCAAGCCCGGTAGAGTTAGTTGTGCTCGGGAAAAATTGCCCGTTATTATATAATCTCAGAGCGGTTTTCGACCTGCTGTTATCAATATTTTCACCATATGTATAGCTATGCCTTAGTGTAAGCTTATGTTTATCACTGATATTCCAGTTTAATTTGGCAAGCAGTTTGGTACTGTTTGTCTCATCATTCATATCAAGGTATCCACCGGCGTCATAAGAGGGGGCTACTCTGTTTATAACTGCGAGTACCCTGTTGATTTCATCTATAGTTATATCAGAAGCTGCAGTTCCAGGAATCGCAGACAAAGGAGTGATTTTCTTTGTTATTTCACCATTGACGAAAAAGAAAAGTTTATTTTTGATAATCGGACCGCCAAGAGTAAATCCGGCCTGATAATCGGTGTAGTCAGCGACAGCAGCTTCTGTATTGGTAATCGGTTCATTCTTACCCACCAGTTTTTCGCTGTTTCCATAATAATAAGCAGAACCGGTAAATTTATTAGAATATTAATCTGGAATTCCTCAATAGCATCAAGACTGATGGGCTCTATACCAGTTTGTCCACCATTGGTACCTGACCCAGATAATCCAAATACATCATTATTAACAAGACCATCTATTGCAAACTGGTTATACCTGTTATTAGCTCCGGCAAACGAGGTCCCGTTTCCGGAAGTATTTGCCAATGGACTGATTTTTGTGAAATCTTTCAATCCTCTGGAAATTGTAGGAATGGAATTAACAGTTTCATTTGATAAGTTAATTGCTGCCCCTGTTCGCTCTGAGTTAATAATACTGCTTTTCCCGGCGGAAACGATTACCTCATTTAGAGAGGTCATTGATGGTGAAAGGGGAATTTCCATATCCGCCACGTTTCCAAGACTAAGATTTATATCATTATAAACCTGCTGGTTATAACCCACAAATGTTACAGTAATCTGGTATGGTCCTCCTACTCTCATATTAGAAATAGAAAAACGACCATCCTCATTTGCGAGAACGCCATACTTAGTAGCTGATGGTACATGTACTGCTACTACTGAGGCACCTGCAAGAGCCTCATTCTTTTCGTCGAGAATCCGTCCCTTAAGACCGGAAGTCGTAACCTGACCAGCAACATTTGATAAAAATGCTACAGCCAGAAGAATTGTAAAACATAAATTCAATAATAGTTTTTTCATATGCATGAAATTAGGATTAAGGATTAATAAATTTTCGTAAAGGTTATCGTAAATAATTGATTCTTCGGTTACACCGCTATTAAGAAATTGTTAAAAGCGGACCGACAATTTACGTCTCTTTAAATTATGCTTATTAATTATGAAAGGATTAGTTTTTAACAAATTATGAGTGCAATTTGTTAATATCTTTTGGCAGAATTTCTTGTAAGATTAAGGCAGTGGCACCTGTGTTTTTCCTGACATAATCACCCGCTGAATTTGCCGATTTCAAGTAAAATTGCTCGTCTGACAATAAGTTATCAAGTATATCCGAAAATTTACTGTACGAATCGAAAGTCATTGCCCCTTTTTGGTTGATTAACTCAACTGCTTCCCGGAACTTCTGATAATTAGGACCGAAAACAACCGGTACCGACCAGCAGGCCGGCTCGAGGATGTTATGAATTCCCTTCCCGAAGCCGCCGCCAATAGCTGAAATATGTGCATATTTATATGCTGATGAGAGCATTCCTATATTATCAATAATAAGTACTCTTGAATCTGAAGAGGCATCATTGAATTCTGAAAACCTTACTGTCTTCACTTTAAAAAGCTTTTCAAGTCTTTCGATATTTGACGCATCAATCTCATGGGGTGCAAAAACCCATTTCATCTTTTCAGGAAATTTATTGATATACTGTGCTATAATCTCCTCATCAGGCTTCCAGCTGCTGCCGGCAAGAAACAATTTCTCTCCTTTTCTGAACAGCTCAAGCGAAGGAATCTCCCTTGCAGATTCAGTTAACTGGATTACCCTGTCAAACCTTGTATCTCCTGCCAGAACAACATTATTAACTCCTATTGCTGAAAGGAGCCTGAGGGAGACATCATCCTGAACATACATCTTCTCAAACTTCTTTAGCATCGATCTGAAAAATGAACCATACCATTTAAAAAAGTGCTGCCCGGGCCTGAATATTCCTGAAACAAGGTATAGTGGGATTCTTCTGTCGTAAAGCTCCGATATGTAATTATTCCAGAATTCATACTTTATAAAAATAACAAACTCAGGTCTTATAAGATTTATGAATCTTTCTGCATTCCGCGGGGAATCTAAAGGCAGGTAACTAATACAATCGGCATTAGCGTAATTTTTACGAATCTCATAACCCGATGAAGAAAAAAATGTAAGAACTATTTTTAATCCGGGAATCTGCTTTTTTATCGCTTCAATAACCGGACGTCCCTGCTCAAATTCACCCAGTGAAGCACAGTGGATCCACATTGTCCGGTCATCTAACTTAATCTTTTCTTTGATTTTTACATCCCAGTTTTTCTGTCCGGCTATCCACAACTTAGCTTTTGAATTAAAAGGGGCTGCCAGACGGGCAAGAGCATAAAATATATATATACCCAGATTATATAATAGTCTCATAAATGACGATTTCGATGCCAAAGGTAGTAAAAAAGGCTGTAAAGGCTGTAAAGGTTTTAGAAGCTTTAGAGGCTGCTTTTAAAGCATCTATTGCCTCAAAAGCCTCTACCGCCTTTCCGGCCGTTATGCCGTTTAGTAAATTACTCCTATTTTTGTATTATAATACTTTAGCACCGATGGTAAGACTTATTGCCCTTATTATTTCAATTGTTTTGCAGATAATTGCAGCATCCACCGCCCTGAGGTTCATGAAGCTTACCAAATACAGGGTTTCCTGGATTCTATTATCCCTGTCCTTTGTTTTTATGGCGGTAAGGGGTATCATTCAGCTTTTCGAATATTTCAAGGGAATACCACCCTTTACATGGAAACTTATCGATGAGTGGCTAGGATTTGTTATTTCGGTTCTGATCATTGCTGGAGTAATCCTCATCCGTGAACTGTTCTATTCACTCAAAAGGGCCGAGACAGACCGTGTGAGATCGGAGAAAAGGGTGATAAATGCTATAATAAATACTGAAGAAAACGAAAGAAAAAGATTTGCAAAAGACCTTCACGACGGTCTTGGCCCGATACTCTCAACTGTTAAAATGTCGCTTTCGGCTCTTACCGACAGGATAAAGGATGAGCACGGAACAATAATCCTCAGCAACACAAATCACCTTGTAAACGAAGCAATTAACACAATCAAGGATATTTCAAATAACCTTAGTCCCCATGTGCTCACTAATTTCGGACTTGCAAGCGCCATTGGTGCATTCACTAAAAAGATTAATCAGACTAAGGCTGTTGAAATAGATTTTAAATCCAATATGGAGAACCAGCGCCTTGAAAATGAAAAGGAGGTTGTTATTTACAGAGCTGTATGTGAACTCATTAACAATTCCATTCTTCACTCCGGAGCATCGAGGATTGAAATTGAACTAAACAAACACGAAAAATTTATTACCTTGCAGTTTTATGATAATGGTCGTGGATTTGATACTTCAGCATTAACAAGAGAAGATATAAAAGGAATGGGATTGTCGAACATCGAAACACGTGTTAAAACGGTGGAAGGTGTGTTTATTCTGGAGAGCAATCCGGGCAAAGGCACAAGCGCTTTGATAAAGATGATAGAATAATTCGTTAAAACAGAATTATTAAAATGGATAAAATAAGGATAATAATAGCAGATGACCATCAGCTTTTCCGCAATGGATTAAAAATCCTTCTTAATGCTTTCCCCGATTTTGAGGTAGTTGGCGAAGTATCCAACGGGCTGGAATTTCTTAAGATTTTAAAAACCACACCTGCCGATGTTGCACTTATGGATATTAACATGCCCGAAATGGATGGCATAGAGGCAACCCGAAAAGGGCTGAAACTTTGTCCGGCAATTGATATTATCGCCCTCTCAATGTATGGAGAAGAGGAGTACTATTATAAAATGGTGGATGCCGGTGCAAAAGGATTTCTTGTGAAAGACTCAGATATTTCTGAAGTCAAGGAAGCCATACTTACAATAAGAAAAGGCGGCAGCTATTTCTCACAGGAACTTCTTTATCACGTCATTCAAAAAATTAAACACCGTGAGAATGAGAGTAAATCTGCAAATCTTTCAAAAAGAGAGAAGGAGATCCTCTTTAAAATATGTGAAGGACTTTCAAATCAGGAAATTGCAGAATCGCTTTTTATCAGCAAGAGAACTGTCGATAAACACAGGGCTAACCTGCTTGGCAAAACAAACTCAAAGAACACGGCCAGTCTGATTTTATTTGCTATCAGAAATAAACTTATAGAAATATAGGAAGAAAGTTTGGAGTGAGCTAAAGTTTACATTACATAAAGTTGAAGAATTTGAAGAACATACTTTTTTATAATAACTCTAGTCACTCTAGTCACTCAAAACTCTAGTCACTTTGTATTATGTCCGAATCTCACGACCTTGGCCAGAAAGGCGAAGATCTGGCGACCGATTACCTTCGAAATGCAGGCTTCAGGATCCTTTTCCGTAACTGGAAATGGGGTAAGCATGAAATAGACATTGTAGCCGAAAACAAAGATTTTGTTGTTTTTACAGAGGTCAAGACAAGAACCGATGATTACCAGATGCATCCCGTTACAGCTGTAACAAGAGATAAGCAGAAATCAATAATTCTGGCGGCCGACGGCTATATAAAAAGGTATAATATAAATAAGGAAAGCAGGTTTGATGTTATTACAATCATTAAAAAAGGGGAGCAGTTCGAGATCGACCATATTGAAGATGCTTTTTACCCAACCTTAAGATAGACAGTTAATATGGATGTAGAATCATTAAGAGATTATTGTCTTAAAAAGAAGGGGGCAAGCGAAAGCTTTCCGTTTGGTGAGGATACCCTGGTATTCAAAGCAGGGGATAAAATATTCGCTCTTGTAAACCTCGACGGAGAGCTGAGTATCAATCTCAAATGCGACCCCGCATATGCTCTTGAGCTGAGAGAGCATCACCCGTCGGTAACTCCGGGTTACCATATGAATAAAAAACACTGGAATACGGTTTTAATCGATGGTACAGTATCTGATAAAGAGATCTTTTCGTGGATCGATCATTCTTACGATCTTATTACAGGAAAGCATTAAGGGCTAAAGCCCGATTCAGAAAGTTACGTAATAACCCCGGACTTAAGTCCGGGGTTATTGATAATGAATCAATTACGGACTTTAGTCCATAATCCTTCCCTTTATATTGATAGCAACATAAAGGTGCAGAGCACCGGAATATTTGTAGACAAAGTTATGTTGACGAGATTTAAGGTGCAGAGCACCGGAATTGCAGTTGAATTCATTTACCGTTGGCTTTAGCCAACGGATTAAGCTTCTACCCAGAGTCGGGCTTTAGCCCGTCACTTAAGGACTAAAGGCCGTTATAGGGGGTGTCTAGAAAGAGCTTTTTAACCGCAAAGCACGCTAAGTAGGTGCAAAGCACACTGAGGCTATATAGTATAATTTCAGTTCTTTGCGACCTTGCGGTTATTGGATTTTTTTTCAAAAAATATCTGAAAATATTTTGATATATAAAATATCTAATCTACATTTGTAGAGGACGCAAATCAAACGTAGATAAAAATGCACCTCACAAACGCTGAAGAGCAAATAATGAAACTGCTTTGGAGACTCGACAAAGCATTTATCCGTGATCTTCTGAATGAATTTCCGGATCCGAAACCAGCCCCCACAACTGTTCTGACATTATTAAAGCGAATGATTGACAAGGGATTTGTCAGTTACAAGCTTTATGGAAATTCGAGAGAATACTACCCTCTGATCAAAAAGACTGATTACTTTTCAGATCATATTAATGAACTGATAAAAGACTTCTTTAATAACTCAACTGCTCAGTTCGCTTCATTCTTTACAAATGAAACGGACATGAATCAGGATGAACTGAAGGAACTAAGGGACCTTGTTGACAAAAAAATTTCATCAAAAAAGACAAAGAAATGATAACATATATTTTAAAGTCAAGTATATACCTCGTTATTATGTTTGGGTTATACTGGTTTCTTCTGAGACAGGAGAAGCTTTTCAAATTCAACAGGGTTTTTCTTATTTTTTCTGTACTCTTTTCTTTGTCAGTGCCTTTTATTTCAATACCCCTGAGCATTGGGAATCATCAAACTCAGGAGAGTATAATTACTTCTTTAAATAGTGCTTTCCCTATTTACAGTTCCGAACAAAATACTATAAGCAGTACTGCTTATCCGGTATTGACAGCAAAAGATCCTTTGCCGGTAACAGTAAAGAAAAGAATTAGTTACTCTCAGATTCTGATAATTCTATATTTCGCAGGAGTATTAATATTACTGTTTCGGTTCATAAGAAATATTTTCTTCATCTATCGCCAGATGAAGAGTTCTGAAAAAATCATCTGGTCAGGGCAGGAGTTATTTCTTACAACTAATCACATAAATCCATTTTGTTTCTTCAATACGATATTTGTAAGTAAGCATGACTATTTAAATAATAAGATAGCCGAAGAGCTGATTTCACACGAGATAGAGCATATCAGACAATCTCATTCAATCGACGTAATATTCATTGAACTAATTAAAATCATCTATTGGTTTAACCCTGTTCTAATATTGTACAGCAGGGCAATAAGAATTAACCATGAGTACCTCGCCGATAACGGAGTAATACAGGAAACGTCCGATGTTAAAGATTACGCTGATAAACTGGTTAGCTTCATCAGCAGTAAACTCAATGTTCCTCTAACAAGCGGGTTTAATCCCTCTCTCACAAGAAAAAGACTAATAATGCTCACAAAATCAAGAACCGGCCGAATAAATTACGGAGTAAGGATTTGCGTAACATTCATTCTTGCATCAGTTACTTTTCTGGTCTTAAGTATTAAACCTCTATACTCACAGCCTGATTCTCCGGAACAGAGTATAAATGTATTCTCTGACCTTAAATCAAACAAGGTTAATGACATTGATAACAGTCAGGAAAAAACTGGTAAAGCAGAACCTGCTATATTATTAAAACAGACGAAGAACAATTCTGAAAAATCTGTAAAAGGGTTTGTTGTAAATAAATACGGTAAATATATTGAGGGGCTTCAAATAATTGTATCGGGCAAAAAGTCAGGAATCAGAACCGACAAAATGGGTCATTTCACAATCAGTAACGTTCCTGAAGATGCTATGCTTACATTTTCATACGAAGGGTATGTAACCCAGACAATAAAACCTGTTTTCACTTCAGAAATGGTTGTAAGGTTCATTATAGAGAATGAATCCGCTCTTCCTAAAGAAAAAATCATAAGTATTTATCTGCCAAACTTTGACACTAATCCTGTTATAATTATTGATAGTGTTCCGGTTGAAAGAGAATCAATGTATAATATAGATCCTTCTAATAAGGTAAGCTCTTTAATTGTTCTGAAGGGAAAAGATGCAACTGACAAATATGGAGAAAAGGGTAAGAATGGAATAATAGAAATATTTACTGTAGGAAATACCTGGGGAGCAGCAGAAAAATCCAGATCAGAAAGTCAAAAATTTGAAAAGCTCCTTATTGTGGATGGAGTTGTTTCGACTAAAAAGCTGGAAGATATTCCTGTTGAAAATATAGAAAAACTGGAAGTATTAGGAAATGTTCATTCGACTAACAGGTATGGTGAATTAGGAAAGAACGGTACAATAATAATTACAACAAAAGGAAAACCATATAAACCTAGCAGGGACCTGCCAGAAATCAGTATGGAGGGTGTTGTGGCTGTAACCAACATGAATGTTCTCTATGCCGGAATTCCAAATCCTATCGAAATTGCTGTACCGGGGATTACAACTGATAACGTGACTGTAACATCAGCAAACGGTACAGTAAGGAGGTCTGAGAAAGGATGGGAAGTAATCCCGTTAACGTTTGATGATTTAGTTCTGAATATTTTGGCCTACAATATAAAAGTGGATGAAAAGATTTTCAGAGTGAAACCAATTCCTGCACCTGTCGCTGTTTTTGCAGGGAAGGTTAATGGTTCGTTATCTAAGGATGCTATGTCAACCGTAACACTCGAAGCTAAATTGGAAGATTTCCTCTGGGATCTGAAATTTGCTATTGAGAGTTTCACGTTTGCATATTCAAAGGATGGGTTTGATATAGAAATTACCTCGAAAGGGAACAAGCTTACAGATGAAATGAAATCTGCTATTTCTGATCTAAAAAGTGGGCAATCTATCTTTGTCAAGGATATAAAAGCAATAGGGCCCGACAATAAAATCTATGATTTGAGTCCGATAATTCTAAAAATTGATTGAAAAGCAATTCATATGAAAACACTTTCGGGAATTATTCTTGTCCTTGGCTTACTATCAATTTCAGCTGCTTCAAATGGCCAGAACCAATTAAAAATAGGTCATGTAGACATTATGAAGATCTTATCTGAATTACCGGAAAGAGATAGTGCCCAGGTAGTATTGGATAAAGAAACCAAAGAAATTGAATCTACATTTGAAGAGATGCAGGTTGTTTACAATAAATTAGTTGATGATTACACCAAAGGACAGGCCATATATTCTGAGATTGTAAAGAAAGCTAAAGAAGGTGAAATTCTTGATATGCAAAAACGACTCCAGGAATTTGAACGAAATGCAACAGCATCTTTACAAAGGAGAAACGCAGAACTGATTCAACCGATATATGATAAAATAATTAAAACTATAGAAAAGGTAGCCACCCAAAACAACTTCACATATATCCTTGATGTAAGTAAGGGATCTGTAGTATTCACCTCTAAAGAGAGCCAAAATATTGATCAGCTGGTGGTAGATCTTTTGAAATAGATAACTAGAGCCGGGCTTTAG